>Ga0315906_10006951_pt1 | contig 13859 bp, 11 predicted proteins | sample LakEriMetagenome_4_FD_203526 | JGI IMG/M metagenome (GOLD analysis project Ga0315906, IMG submission 203526) | Freshwater fungal communities from buoy surface, Lake Erie, Ohio, United States - Buoy 2 MA122 | ecosystem: Environmental > Aquatic > Freshwater > Lake > Lake biofilm | place: USA...
GCCGGGCCTTCACAATATGCCCGGATGCTGGGACCGCTGACGGAAAAAAATCTGGCAGAGATCACCGATACACTTACCGCTCCCTTCATTGACAGGCGCGATAAAGCCCTTGCCATTTTTTCATGGATCGCTAGAAACATTGCTATTGATCCCAAGGCCACGCGAGGAAATGACAAGTCCAAAACAGATCCGGTTCTTACGATAAGAACCAGAAAAACTATTGCTCACGGCTTTGCCTTGCTTTATCAGGAAATGGCGAGCCTTTCTGGTCTGCGATGCCTAACTATAGAAGGATATACCAGAAATGGTACAGAAAGCATGGAGGAGAAACCGGAAGAGACCAATCATAGCTGGAATGTGATACAGTTGGGTCAAAGTCCTGCCGATTGGTTTTATGTTGACGCTGCCAAAGGGAGCGGATCTCTTGACAATAAACAATTGAAATTTCAGCCCCGGTATTCCGAAGGTTATTTTTTCACCTCTAAGCAGTTGTTCGACCGCGACCATTTCCCTGAAAATAAAGCATGGCAACTTGGTCCTAACCCACCTGCAAGCATGAGTCAATTCATGAATATTCCCGTCCTGCACCCCATGGCATATGAAGGCGGATTACAGTCAATAGAGCCCTCTGTCGGCATGCTAAAAACAAAAACAACCAATTGGATACAATTCAGATACCGGTTGAACAATACGGACAGTATTTTTTCTGTGGAGTTACTCATGGGGGCAGAGAGTTTGAAAAATAAGCCTCAACCTATGAATTTCACATTCAGAAATGGTGAATTGGCCTTCGAATATAATTTCAAACAAGATTACGAAGGCTCGTTGTTAATCCGCATCAATGAAAAGGAGTTTTGTACCTATCTTCTTAAAGTTGAGGAGTAAGAAAAATGATTCACCTCGATCGGCATCAAAATCAAACATCAATGCCTGATATTGAGCCTGGCTCCTTTCAAAATCTTTATGGAAGAAGCAGGAGTGGAAAAAAGGCTTCTGCATTGCTGAGGATTGGATATCAAGGCAGAACCATCTCCAAAATAAACATCAGTATTTTCATCCGGCACTATTTCGCAACTCCAGTTGGCGGGGACAGCCCAGTCGCCATTGAGAGGTCCTACCCAGCTATTGATGAATCTCAAAGACTTTACGGCTCCCCTGATCCCATCCACCAAGCAGGCAAATTGATACCCATACCAATGAGATGGGGCACCTTTAAGGTTTAAAGCACTTCCTGAAGTTCCCGAAAAAATTCCGGTATCTGCAATATTTACAAAACCATCCCCTTTATTCATCTGCCATTGAAAGACGGATCCAATCCTTTTTTCCTTAATTACGACATTACTGAACTGACAAACCCCCAAAGGTTCTTGATCTAATCTGGGAAAGGAGTTGATCATCGCTTGGATCATTAGTGTTCCTCCTGTTGTATTTTCAACCAACCCAGCTCCTTGATCATTTGAAGTAAAATAAGTTGAGGATCTAGTCGGAGTACCCTCAAATTGCACTCCGATCGGGGAATATGAAACCGGACCGGATAGGCAACCTATACCTGCATTAAAACTTGTATTATCTATCTCAACCGATTGAATAAGAGGTAATTCAATAAATTTCTTGAGATCAAAAGCAGAGATTTCCCTTACAGCTGACTTACCCAGAATGAACCCACCCGCGCTTTGCACAGCCCCATAAATAGGCTTACCTATATTACTGCTGTCTCCCGAAATAAAAACCCTTACACCAGTTACCAAGGCTTTCCCATTCATCGGATAGCGCACGGAAATAATACCTGCACCGTTTCCCAAACCTGCTGAAAAGTCAATTCTTGTTGTATCAGCAAAACTGTAAAATCCTTCGTTGATTCTTTGATTCTGACTTAATCGATTATTGGCATTATTACTATCTGAGGCTAGGTCTACAGTAACCAGGTTCAAACCAAGCTTTAAGGCCGTATAGGAATCAAATTGCACATCCACCTGACCACCCGGCGAAAGTGAAGAAACATACTGAGTATCCGAGAAGTTATTTTCTCCTGTGATATTCAAGTATACAGGAACATTCAATAAGGTCTGTAATCCCATATTCTTGACCCTAGCCTTAATTGAATGAGGGAAGGCCAGCCCAAGAGGCATTTCCGCCATTGAATATATCTGGGCAACCATTGCATCCAGCTGCTTCCTGGGATTTGAATTAAAGCGTAAGGTAAATCCGGCTTGTGGCGGGAGACTATTTCTGATATTGAATCTGTCTTTAAAATAGGGCCCATCCAAAAAACCGGTACTAAGCCAGGGAGCAACTGAGGTCCTTGTGGCTAACACGGAATAGGCAGAGCTGCTACCTTTGATGCCTGTATTCACAGGAATCACTGCCGATGTATTTGCGGTAGGCACAAAACTGCCATAGACAAATTCTACCCTGTTGATGGTCTCATATAATCTGATCTGAAAATTAATATTGCTGAATTGATTGGAGAATTGGCTATTTGACAATAAGGCAATATCCTTCAACCCTTTGAACTGAATCACACAAACCCGATTTGGCTGTACTCCAATAGTAGCAACTCTATATTCGGCACCCTGGGAGGAATCGAGATCTATATTGAAAGGAGCCAGGATGTTCGGTTCGGCTGAAGCATTGAAATCGAAATTATCAGCCGTAGGTGCTGATACACCTAACCTGATAAATCCATTGGTAGAGAGAACGAAATTTTGAAAGGTATTACCGTTGTAAATAAAATTGAATCCGATATTCTGAACACTCGAAATCGTGTCATCATATTGAATCGGAGTCCCTAAAAAAGTCGTAGCAATCCTACTGCCCGAGCTCCCAAGGTCATTATAAACCGACTGAAAAGCGGATGCATCGGAAGCGACGTAGTTAAACTGGGCTTTAGAAGAAAGCATAAAAATCTGTACCCAAACTATTATTAGTCCAAAATGCTTATTCATGAGATCAATAGGGTTGCTCTTGTAAAAGTACAAATAAAACCCACAAAATGCTGATTTCGAGATGAATTGACGGTAACAAAAAGTTAACTATTTGTCACTCAGTCGTGGCAGATGAATCAGAATTGATTTTCCTGAAGGGCTGAAGTGAGCCATAGGTCAGAGACCTCCATAACCATTCCACCGGTCCGTGCCTGAATAATCTCAGCCAGAAAAAACTGAAAATAACCTGAAGTAGAAATATCAGGATAGCCAGAATGGTCCATGCCAAAGGACCGAATTCTCCACCCCAGTTCAGGCCTATCCCCTGAAAAATCAATATTCCGAGCAGACTTTGTAAGATGTAGTTGGTAAAAGCCATCTGCCCTACGGGTTGAAAGAACATCAATATTTTCTTAACAGCGGCATTTTCAAAAATGAGTGCAATGGTGGTCATGTAGGCAATTGCCAGCGGAGCAACCCCAAAAGCATAGGTGATGGTTTGATACAGCCCGCTGACCCTTAAATTATAATACTGGACCACATTAGGCGTATACCTTGCCATAAGCGCATTAAAAAACAAGCCAAGACTGAAACATATCGCAGTTATCTTCATCATAAGGCTTTGATTGGCTAGCAGCTTCTTGTAATAGCCTCCCCTTCCAATCATGAATCCCAGCAGAAAAAGACCGAGCACTTTGGGTATCCGGCTGGTAAATAACAAATCGGAGATCCTATAAAAAATCCCACCCAGATTTAACTTCCAGAGCTCTGTCCATGAGGTTACCACCTCTGCATCCATAATATCATAACCGGGATCAAGATGAGCTACACTCATTTGCAACCAGTCGCCAGCATCATCGAACAAATAGGTAAAATAATTGCTAGGCGGCCAAAGCATTTTCATCATATAAAGCGGAATAGGCAACAGGATCAAAGCTACAGACCAACGAAGTATACGGCGATTACTCCTGTTTTGAAAATACAACAATAGAAACCCGATCACTGCATAAAAAGCTACAATATCACCTGTCCACAAAAACAATGCATGCATAAGTCCCAGCAGTAACATAAATCCAAGTCTCTTTCTAGCAAACTGGGTGCCGCTAATGCCTGCCCCACGCACTTTTGACATTTGCATACTGATACCCCACCCAAATAATATACTAAAGATGCTATAGAATTTCCCATCGATCAACAGAGCCTGCAGATACTCCACTGTGTCATCAAACTTGCTAAAAAAAACACCTTCCTTTTCAGGATGATACATGGACATGTAATGCAGGTTGGCGATGAAGATACCCAGAATGGCAAATCCCCTTAATACATCCATCAGCGGCTCCCGCTGATCATGTCCAATCGGAGAGGCATGTTGCATGAAATAGATTTAAAGTGTACCAAAAACCTGCAGAAAAGATAATTCATTTTCCCTTTTATGGGGGAAATATTTAAAAAAGGCAATAAAAAAGTCCGGCATCACCGGACTTATCAATCAGCTATCAAGTTGATCAGGATTTCTTTTTAGCGGCCGCTTTAGTAGGTGCCACTTTCTTAACTTTCTTGAGTGCCTGGTCAATATTCTTTTTCAGTTCCTCGTATGTTGGTTTTCCGGTTACCCTCTGGCCGTTTACAAAAAAAGTAGGAACGTCTTTTACTCCTCTATCCAGTCCTTCCTTGAGATCACCCTGCACCTGCCAGCCATAAACGGCATTGACCAAGTCATCCAGGAATCTCTTATTCGCAATGCCTGCCTCTCTGGAATGCAACTTGAGACTGGTAGTTCCAAGATTCTTTCGATTAGCGAAAAGAATATTGTGCATTTCCCAGAATTTGCCTTCCTGCGCGCTCGCAACGGCAGCCTCTCCGGCTTTAAGGCTTCTTTGGTGGATTTTGGTCAAGGGAAAATGCCTGAAATTGAACCTTATCTTGCCATCATAATCCTGAAGGAGGCGCTTAACTACCTCGTTGGCTTTTGCACAAGCTTCACTTTCATATTCGCCAAATTCTTCCAGTGTAACGGGAGCTTTGGGATCTCCTACAAAAACATCTCTAGGTTCAATGATTTCTACTACGTCTTTCTTGAATGCCATTTCGAAAATTCTCTTTTAACTTTTAGGGTGTTATCAGGCTGAACAGCCCGCGTCCCGATTTCGGAAGGTAAGCCATTTTACAATACCCCTTGGCAATACTTTTATTAAAATTGACTTAAATTCCTACAATAATATGATTACCAATTGTTTATATTTTTGATAGCTCGGTCGTCTCGTCGTTTCTAAAAGCTACAATTCCATCAAAAACATCCACCAGCACCGGCCTACTCTTATCTATGTTCCCTTCCAGGATCCTCTTGCTAAGTTGGTTAACGATCTGCTTTTGGATGAGCCTTTTCAAGGGTCTTGCGCCATATTGAGGATCATATCCGTTTTCCGCCAGATAATCCAAGGCATAATCGCTGAAACGAAGATCGATACCTGAATCAGCAAGCATGCCGCTGAGTTGGTTCAACTGAATACGAATGATCCCTCTGATTTCCTTTTTCATTAATGGATGAAACATGATGATCTCATCAATTCTGTTTAGCAGTTCCGGCCGGATAGACTGCTTCAACAAGGCCATCACCTCCCCTTTGGTCCGCTCAACAATGTCCTCCAGATTTAACTCTGTGACTTCCTCGAAATTCGACTGAATGATACTGCTACCCATGTTTGAGGTCATGATAATGATAGTATTTTTAAAGTTGACGACCCTTCCTTTATTATCGGTCAGCCTCCCGTCATCCAACACCTGAAGCAATACATTGAAAACATCCGGGTGCGCCTTTTCGATCTCATCCAGCAGCACTACCGAATAGGGCTTACGCCTGACTGCTTCCGTAAGCTGCCCCCCTTCATCATAACCTACATATCCGGGAGGCGCTCCCACCAGACGGCTCACAGCATGCTTTTCTTGGTATTCACTCATGTCTATCCTGGTCATCATAGAATCATCGTCAAAAAGGTACTCCGCGAGCGCCTTGGCGAGCTCCGTTTTGCCAACACCTGTGGTTCCCAGAAAAATGAATGATCCGATGGGCTTTCGGGGGTCTTGCAAGCCCGCCCTGCTTCTTCTGATGGCATCTGAAACAGCCTCGATCGCCTCCTCCTGACCCACGACACGTTTGTGCAGCTCCTCTTCCAACCTCAGAAGCTTCTCCTTTTCACTTTGCAACATTTTTGCCACCGGGATACCTGTGCTTCTGGCAATACTCTCTGCAATATCCTCCGCATCCACTTCCTCCTTCAGCAATCTCTTCTCCGAAAGGGCTGATAAGGAGTGGCTAAGTTCATCAATGATCAACTCTTGTTCCTTGACCTTACCATATCTGATCTCTGCCACCTTACCATAATCGCCATTGCGCTCAGCCTGATCAGCCTCCTGTTTCAATTGTTCTATACCTGCCTTGGCTTGCTGTATTTTCTCCACCAGCTCTTTTTCCTCCTTCCATTTTGCCTTATATGTATCCCTTTCAACAGAAATATTAGCGATCTCCGTATTCAATGATCTCAATTTTTCTTCATCATGCTCACGTTTGATAGCCTCTCTTTCAATTTCCAGTTGACGAATCTGTCTTTCAAGCTTATCCAGTTCCTCGGGCATGGAGTTCATCTCAATACGCAATTTTGCTGCGCTTTCATCTATCAGATCTATTGCCTTATCCGGAAGAAAACGATCAGTTATATAGCGATGGGATAATTCTACGGCTGCAATGATAGCCTCGTCTTTGATCCGCACATGGTGATGGGTTTCGTAGCGATCCTTCAAACCCCTTAGAATGGAAATGGCATCCTCCACCGCAGGCTCATCAATAATTACCTTCTGGAACCTGCGCTCCAGGGCCTTATCCTTTTCAAAATATTTTTGATATTCATTCAGTGTAGTAGCTCCTACCGCTCTCAACTCTCCTCTGGCCAAAGCGGGTTTAAGAATATTAGCTGCGTCCATAGCTCCTTCTCCCCCTCCGGCTCCTACCAATGTATGAATCTCATCAATAAAAAGAATGATATCACCATCACTGCTCTCCACTTCTTTCACCACCGCCTTCAGCCTCTCCTCAAACTCGCCTTTGTATTTAGCACCTGCGATCAGCTGCCCCATATCTAAGGCATAGATAATTTTTGATTTAAGATTTTCTGGAACATCCCCATTGATGATTCGGATCGCAAGACCTTCGGCGATGGCTGTTTTACCAACACCGGGCTCACCTACCAGTAAGGGATTGTTTTTTGTCCTTCTGCTCAATATGTGAAGGGTCCTTCGAATTTCCACATCTCTGCCGATCACCGGATCTAATTTGCCGGATCTTCCCAACTCATTGAGATTTCTGGCATATTTGTTAAGGGCATTGAACTGAGACTCCTGGGTTTGGGAGGTGACGCTGCCCCCTTTCCTTAAATCCTTGATAGCGGTCACCAGACCTTTCTCTGTAAGACCTACATCTTTCAAAAGTCTAGCGCAGGAATCACCTCCTTGCAATATTGCCAGCAAAAGATGTTCAGGCGTAACGAACTCATCGCCGAATTGTTTTAAAACAGAACCAGCTCTCAACATGGCATTATTGGCTTCGCGTCCGATCTGCTGGGCAGGCTCCCCGGAAGTAGTTGGCAACTTTTTCAATAATTCTACCAACCTGCTTTCCAACAAATTGACTGTGACATTGTTTTTCTTCAGTAGATAATCTACCGGTGAATCCTCCATATCCAGCAATGCCTTTAAGATATGCTCTGTTTCTATTGAAGTGTTTTTCCCGTTAAAGGCGAGCTGCTGTGATAGTTGCACAACTTCAGCAGCCTTTACGGTGAAATTATTAAGGTTCATGACTTAGGTTTTATCTATCGCCTCAAATAACCCTCCAAATTCAAAATCAGGCAATATTGGCGCAAAAAATAAAATCCAACTGCCTGAATTGCAGTATTTACGAAGGTTTTATGCTATATTTTCAGTATGATTCATTGAAATAAAATAACCCATGCTGCACAAATACGAAAACCGAAAGGAAAAGCTAGCCCCTCGGCATGTTTATATTAAAAGGGTGATCAGGAGCTTTCTATTGGTCGCCCTAATCATAACTCTTTGGCTGGGATTAGGTATTTTGGGATACTGCACCACTATTCCGGAATTTGATTTTTATGACAGCCTGCTGAATGCCTCTATGATATTGGGAGGTATGGGGCCCATGATTGGCCCCGATATCAAAATGAGTCATGTTGCAAAAATTTTCGCATCCTTTTATGCCATCATCAGCGGCATTATTTTCATTTCTGCCTTTGCTATTTTGATTACTCCCGTGGCACATCGTTTCTTTCACAAACTGCATTTGGAGGATACCCAATGACCTCAGATATTCAAAAAAAAGAGGCGATCAGGAAAATAGCTGCAAGCCTTGGCTTTGACCATTGCGGTATTGCCAGAGCTCAAAAGCTTGATGACGACGCCCGGAGGCTGGAATCGTGGTTGAAGCTGGGATACCATGCCGGTATGCAGTATATGGAAAACCATTTTGACCTGCGTATCGACCCCTCGCTTCTGGTTCCCGGTGCACGCTCAGTGATCACCCTGATACTGAATTACCATCCTGCAACCCAACAATCCCCTGACAAACCTCAAATAGCAAAATATGCCCTGGGAAAGGACTACCACGAAGTGATAAAAGAAAAACTGAAAACCTTTCTGATATTATTACGGGAAGGCATAGGCGAAATAAATGGCAGAGGATTTGTGGACAGCGCCCCCGTACTTGAGAGAAGCTGGGCTGTTCGTTCCGGCCTTGGATGGATCGGTAAAAATGCGAATCTCATTCGTAAAGGGGGAGGATCCTTTTACTTCATAGCCACCCTCATCACTGACCTGGAATTGCCACCGGACGATCCCTTTGTAAAAGACCATTGCGGAAACTGCAACAAGTGCGTAGAGGCCTGTCCCACAGACGCTATATTACCTGGGGCGGTCATTGACAGCAACAGATGTATTTCATACTATACGATCGAATTAAAGGAAATGCTGATACCCGAGAGGTTGCATGGGAAATTCGAGAACTGGATGTTTGGTTGTGATACTTGCCAGGATGTTTGCCCCTGGAATCGTTTTGCAAAAGCATCCTCAGAGTCTGCCTTCACGCCTCTACCTTCCCTGTTGAATCTTAGCCTTCAGGAGTGGGAAGAAATGAGTAAGGAAACCTTTGATGAATTATTCAGACATTCACCATTGAAAAGGGCCAAATATGATGGCATCAGAAGAAATATAAAATTCCTTGGCAATAAAACATGAACAACTGGATTGAAATACTTCATCGAATAGCAGGTAAGCAAAGCAGAATGGTCATTGGCCTGATGAGCGGAACATCCATGGACGGACTGGATATCGCCTTATGTGAAATCGAAGGAAACGGCATTTCCTCGAGGGTAAGACTGATAGACTTCGAAACGCTGCCGTATGATGAAGAATGGAGGGCAAGACTTGCGGCTGTAAGTTCTCCGGAAGCTATCGAATCAAATTCACTTTGCAAAATAAACGCCATGCTGGGTCGGCATTTTGCCAACATGATCAATCAATTTTTAGATTCAAGGAAACTCAATTCAAAAGATATCGATCTTATCGGAAGCCATGGACACACATTTTTTCACGCACCCGCAGATCATTCCATCATAGGGGACGTTTCCTCAACATTTCAAATTGGAGATGCAGATCATATCGCCTTGCATACCGGCATCATTACCGTTAGTGATTTTAGACAAAAGAACATCGCTGCAGGAGGTGAAGGTGCCCCGTTGGCACCTTATGGTGATGTTATGCTTTTCGGAGAATCAGACAAGGATGTGATCCTGCTCAATATTGGCGGTATCGCGAATTTCAGTTTCATTCCCGCAAGAAACCATCCCGGAGATCTGATTTTTGGAGACACAGGACCCGGCAATTGCCTAATGGATGTATGGATCAAAAAGCATCTGCCTGATGCGGCTTATGATAAGGATGCCCATTGGGCAAAAAAGGGAAATGTTTCATCCTCCTTGCTGCAGCAATTGCTTTCCGAGCCCTTTTTCCAAAGGTCATTTCCGAAATCCACAGGTAGAGAATTATTCAATATGGAATTCGTTTTATCGGCAATGAACAAGACCAACAATGATAATTTGAACTGGACAGACATACTTGCAACATTGAATGCTTTCACCGCTGATTCCATTGTGGCGGCATTGAAAAAATTAATTCGCGATCACTTGCCAACCCAAGTTTATTTCAGCGGTGGCGGTAAACATAACCCATTATTGATTGAAAGAATCTCCCTTGCATTAGAAAAAGAAAATGTCAAATTCAGGAACAGCATGGATAAAGGCTTACCTTCTGATGCAAAGGAAGCTGTCATTTTCGCTTTGTTGGCAAATGAAGCCGTAACTGGCAATTTAGCAGAGTGGACTAAAGCCTATGAACCTCTCCTATCAGCAGGAATGGGCAAGATCAGCTTTCCCGGATAAGGGATCAATTGTTTTTTTCACAAAATTCCTTTAGAGAAGCAAGCGCATCCTCGTAAGAAGGACCGGCTGTCTTATCGAAAAAGATGGCGGCGAATCTTTCCCAAGGATACCAGGGCAAAGACCCGGATACACGCCATTCCACCTGAAAGCCGGGATTATCATCTATTTGTTGAATGGAAACACTGTTGTTCATAGGATAATGACCTTCGCGTTCCAGCCTAAGGAGCACCTGATCTTTAGAAACGTCTATAAGCAGCATTCTCAAAATGCTTTTGTTTTCCTTCCATACCAACTGATTGCTGTTCTGAAGTACCATCCTATCTTCAGGCATGTCATGAAAATAGGGATTCCAGTTTCGCCAGTTTTTTAAGTTAGTAAGTTGCGTAAGGATCTGCCGGCGGTCAGCCGCCACCATTACAGTTCGTGCCAGCATTACTTTGGATGGCATGAGCCATGAGATAAAACTCAGTAATAACGCGAAAACAAACAGTGCTGATATAAAAAACCTGATATGCCTCATGGATCTTTTTTATTCCCATTTGAACAGTCTCACAGCGATCAAATACGCCGCCAAACCCCAAAGTAGAAGGATAGCAATTTCCATTCTCACATCCCAAAGATTAAGCCCCTCGAAAGCAATGCCGCGCAAAGCTTCATTGAGGTGAGTCAGGGGAAGCGAGGCGGAGATCGGTTGTAACCATTTGGGAAATGCTTCAGCCGGAAAAAATGTTCCGCCCAGCAGAAATTGCGGTAGCGTAAAAATATTAGCCAAAGGAGGTATGGAACTTTCATTTCGTGCGACACCGCTGATAATAAAACCGAATCCCATGAATACTACCAGTCCCAGGAAACTCAATATCAGCATTTGTAAAAATGTGATCCAACCATTGATCAGTGTGAATCCTAGAAATAGATTCCCTACCCCAATGATCACGATGGCTGTTGTCATTTGAAAAATGATACGGCTGACACCCTCTCCGAGAATGATTCCAGACCTATTGACGGGTGTTGCGAAAAAACGTTTCAGCACCAGAGTATTTCTGAGTGTAAAAAACATAAAAGCAACGCCGAATACTCCGGAACTGAGCAATGAAAACCCAAGCTGACCGGGCAATATAAAATCAATGGTTCGATATTCCCTGATGCTCTCAATATCCCTGATTTCATTAAAATCAAAACGCGCGTACACCGGCCTTTCAGGAAATCGCTTATCACTCACCTCTGTGATCATGGACTGTATCATAGCCCGCAATTGCGGCCATTTATCATTATTTGATGTTGCTGATTTCATACGAATAACATATGGAACCGTTGAATCCTTGCCATTGCCGATATGAAGTATGGCATTTAATTTGCCTTTTTGCAATGCCTCCTGCAATGATGAGGAATCCGGATAATATTGCACCTTGAAGGAGGGATGACTATGTATGGCCTGATAGATGGCATTGCCGCTATCGCTGCCTTGCTCAAAAGTAACCTTGTATACCTGGCGACCTGAATCGCCGATAAATCCGAAGACAAGTATAAAAATGAAGGGGAATGCCACACTAAATATGACGGCAGAGGGACTTCTGCTTATGGCTCGCAAGCTACCTTTGGTGATAGCCAGCATGGCACTCCACTGATTATATGACATTCTTGAGAATTGGATTGCAAAACTATCAAAAGTTCAATTGCATTAATCAGTTATTTTTAACCCATGAATAAGGCATATTTGCTTCTGGGAAGCAATCTGGGGGACCCCAAGGAACAATTAAGCAGGGCCATAGGGCTGATAGAACAACAACTTGGTACCGTAGTGAAGCGCAGCAGCCTCTATAAGACTGCGGCTTGGGGGAAAACCGATCAGCCGGATTTCATCAATATGATCGTGGTATGTGAAACGACACTTTCTTCCCGAATGACTATGCAAACAATATTGGAGATCGAGCAAAACATGGGCCGACAAAGAAGCACCAGATTCGCACCGAGAACCATTGATATTGACATTCTGTATTTCAATCAGGAGGTGCTGGAAGAGCCTGACCTCACCTTGCCCCACCCTGCCATTCCGGAACGCAGGTTCACATTAGTACCGCTACATGAACTGGATGAAACCCTGTTACATCCGGTCACGGGAAAAACAACCGCCGAGATGCTACAGGATTGCAAGGACCAACTGCATGTTGAAAAATTAAGCGACGGCACCGCCTGATTTGAATTTACTTTGCAAAGAATGAAGTATCATTTCGTCACCATAGAGGGAAATATAGGAGCAGGTAAGACGACTCTTGCACACCTGCTTAGCAAACACTACAACTCCAGGCTGGTATTGGAAGCTTTTGCCGACAACCCCTTTCTTCCGAAATTCTATGAAAACCCCTCACAATATGCCTTTCCACTGGAGTTATTCTTCATGGCGGAACGCTATAAACAGTTAAAGGAACTATTGCAGACCAAGGATATGTTCCAGCAGATCACAATCTCCGACTATATATTTACTAAATGCCTGCTATTTGCCAAGGTCAATCTTCCGGAGGAGGAATTCAGGCTTTACCAGAAACTATTCGATATCATCAACCCTCAAATCCTACAACCTGATATCCTGATATACCTTCATGCCCCCGTGAGCCGACTTCAGGAGAATATAAAAAAACGAAATCGATCTTACGAACAATCCATTCCGGAAGATTACCTGATGAATCTTCAGGATACATACATACAATATATCAAACAATACAACATCAAGGCACTGATAGTGGATGTCACCAACGCGGATTTTTTAGAGAACCCGGCGCATTTAGATGCCATCTTAGAGGCATTGAACCAGGAGTATGAACAAGGGCAGCATTACATACAATTACCCATCTGATCCGCAGGAAATTGAGCGAACCATCCAAGATATCAAACAACACCGCAAAGGCATGGGGCATTCCTGAATTCAGGATCTTTATATTGGGCCGATTCGTTTTCGTAATGGGTCTTCGTATGACCGTAACCGTTATAGGCTGGTGGATGTACCTTCTCACAGAGAGTAAACTTGCACTCGGACTCGTAGGACTTTCTGAAGTGATACCGGCGGTATCGCTGGCTCTTTACGCCGGGCACCGGATTGACATTTCCGAAAAAAAGTCACTGCTGCTTAAAGCGGTTATCGCATACGGAGTATGCATATTGCTTCTGGCATGGCTTTCCGGAGACATAGCGGCAAGCATGATGGATAATTGGACGATCGCATTCTTCATATGCATGGTGATCGCACTCACGGGTATTATAAGAGCTTTTGCCGCACCGGGATTCGGAGCCATGATCTCTCAGATCGTACCCAGGGAATATCTCCCCTCCGCTGCAGGTATGAGTTCGGCAGCATGGTTAACCGCATCTATCATTGGGCATGCGCTGGGAGGCTTCTTGATCGCATGGATAGGTATTCATCAAAGTTTTTGGGTAATTC
>Ga0315906_10006953_pt1 | contig 13858 bp, 10 predicted proteins | sample LakEriMetagenome_4_FD_203526 | JGI IMG/M metagenome (GOLD analysis project Ga0315906, IMG submission 203526) | Freshwater fungal communities from buoy surface, Lake Erie, Ohio, United States - Buoy 2 MA122 | ecosystem: Environmental > Aquatic > Freshwater > Lake > Lake biofilm | place: USA...
GAGGCACAGGGGAGGAAGCGGAAATGCGGACGGCGGAATGAACGTGATCTCCTAACATTGGCCTTTCAATAAGTCGTTTAAGCGAGGCGCGTTCATTGTCCCGCCTCTTTTTGCAATCTACCAAAGAGTACTTGTGCCGACGCAATTAGAAGAAGTAGAAGAAGGGCTCGCACAGAGGCACGGAGGCACAGGGGAGGAAGCGGGAATGCGGACAGCGGAAAGAATTTGATTTCTTAGCGTTCTTCCTCTTCTGTTCGATTGCTCTCTTGTTTTACCCTTTGCTCGCTTTCCCCTCTTACCTCCGTGCCTCTGTGCCTCTGTGCCTCTGTGCCTGGGTGAGAGCCCCTCTTCCTTCTTCGCACCCCCGTCTCAAGCTCAACCTCCGAGCCAATTGATCATTCGCGCTGCGCGGAGTTCGGCAAATTCCGAGCGTGAGGCAGCGTCGTTCACACGGCTTTGCTCAGTGCACCACTTGGCAAAGGACTCCGGGTCCATTCGCACCCGCAGAATCGTCACGCCGTAGTGTTCCGCTTGCCGCTCGTGGTCTAAAGCGGCCTCCAGCCACTCGGCGTGGCTTGTGAAGAAGTCCGCCGGATCGACTGCCGACTGGCGAAAGGTCTCGTAAATCTGTTCCGTCAGGTACCAGGGCACTGCGGCAAAGTCATGCATTGGCCGTTGGCTCCGCGATCTCAAAGCCGTCCAGAAAACCGCTGGGAGGAGTCGCGCTCCATTCCTTCCACTGGCCGCTCTGCGGATGCTTCAGCTTCAACCGCCGGGCATGCAGTTGATATCCACCTTGGCCTGGCAGGCCTGGCTCGTGTTCCCGTGGCAGGCCGCCAATGGAATAAATCGGGTCACCGACTAGAGGATGTCCGATCGTCGCGAGATGAATTCGGATCTGATGCGGTCGCCCGGTTCCCAGCCGCACGGCGAACAGGGTTCGTCGGTGCTGTTCGTCCCGGGCGACGACTCGCGCCAAGCTCTGAGCCAATTTGCCATTTACGCTCGCCGCGTGAATCGTCCCCAGCCGCGGATGCTCCACAGGACCGATCGGCGTGGTGATCTCAAAGCTGGACTCAACCGGCAAGCCTTCAGCCACTGCCCAGTATTCCTTCACCACCTGTGGCCAACTGCGGCCGAGCAGGCTGGCCGCCTCGCTCGTCATTGCGAACAGAACCAAGCCGGAAGTTCCCCGGCCCAACCGATGCACGGGACGCGCGGAGGAAAATCGTTCCTGTACGAGTCGCAGCAGGGTGTGCTCAAAAAAACCGCCTCCGGGCAGTGTCGGCAGACCACTCGGCTTGTTTACCACTAACAACTGGCTGTCGTCCTCAATCAGCTCGTAACTGAGTGGCACCGCTTCTTCCTCCCAGCCGCGGCGGTTCCAGACCAGTGTTTGTCCGGCCCGAACTGCCTGGTCTGCGGTTGCCGGCGATCGCTCGAGCGAAACGCCCCCGGCGGCGACCTCCTCCCGCCAAACCTGTTCTGTTGAATGGGGGTAACGCCGTGCCAAATATTCACAGACGGATTCGCCCGGCAGCGGTTGCTGGACGACGTGCCGGTAGGAATAACCGCGGTTGAGAGGCATCAGACGGCAGGGCTGAAGTGACGAAAAAAGCCGATCCATTCGGCGGAGAACAGAAGGCGGGGATGTTTGCTTTCCCGCAGAAGCTGCTGCGGACTCAATCGACGCTTTTGAGTATAACAGCCTTTCCGCGGCTGCCAGACTTGGTCTCCACAATCCCCCGAGGGTTCGAGCTCGCCGAGCTCGTCATCGCTGCCAGCGCACCTCCCCTCCCGCCCGATTATTCCCAACCTTGCTGCCACCAAAGCTCCGCTCCAACTAAAGCCCCGCTGCTACGAAGACATGGCTCATTCCAACCCCTCCCCCGGCTCGTCACTTCTGCCGGTCGCTCCGGTCGACCGGCTGCTTTACCCGGTCAAACGGTTTCTGCACATTGAGGCTACCAGCGGCATCTTGTTGATGGCCTGCACCCTCGTCGCGCTGGTTGTCGCCAACTCGCCTTGGCACACGGCCTTTGAGCATTTCTGGGAGACCCCGATTGCGATCCATTGGGGAAAATTTCACCTCGAGGGCGAGCTGGGTCATCTGCTGATCAACGACGCCTTGATGACGATCTTCTTTTTCGTGGTCGGGCTGGAGGTGAAACGCGAGGTGGTCGGCGGCGAACTCAGGGAGTTCCGCAAAGCCCTGCTGCCGATTGTCGGAGCGATTGGTGGAGCCGTAACGCCCGCGCTCATCTACCTGGCGCTGCAGCGTGGTCAGGCGGGTGAAAGTGGCTGGGCGATTCCGATGGCGACTGATATCGCTTTCGTGATCGGTTTTCTGACCTTATTTGGTCGCCGCGTCCCGTTTGGCCTGAAAGTCTTTCTCCTGACGCTGGCGATTGTCGATGACCTGATCGCCGTGGTGATCATCGCCACCTTCTTTTCCGATTCCTTGAATTGGGTTTGGCTCGCTTGGTCGGTTGCCGGGTTCGCGCTGGTCTACCTGATGAATCGGATTGGCGTTCGGTCCCTGTTTCCGTATTTCGCGGTCGGAGTCGCGATCTGGCTGGCATTTCATCACGCTGGGCTGCATCCTACCCTGGCAGGCGTCGTGCTCGGTTTGTTGACACCGACCAAGCCCTGGATCGGCCAGCGGACGCTGATGGAAGTTTTCCATGATCTCTGGGATCGCTTGCAGGCTGGCGAGGGTGAAGATGACAAGGTTTCGGTCAATCTTGAGCAGCTTGAGTTTGCCGCCCGCGAGTCCGTCTCTCCCTTGCATCGCTTGGAACTGAGCCTCCACCCTTGGGTGGCATTTGTAATCATGCCGGTTTTTGCGCTCTCTAATGCCGGGGTGCAGCTGGAGACCAGCGCACTAACTAACCCGGTCGCGATCGCCGTGGCGCTGGGACTGTTCCTCGGCAAACCGCTGGGCATCCTGCTCTTCTGCGGTATCGCCGTGGCGCTGAAGATCAGCCGCTTACCGGAGGGCGTCAACTGGAACCTCTTCGCCGGCGGCGCTTGCTTCGCGGGAATCGGCTTCACCATGGCCCTCTTCCTGACCAACCTTGCCTTCAACGACGAGCTGGAACCGCTCCAACCAGCGGGCAAAATCGGGACGCTGATTGGATCATTCCTCAGCGCCATAGCCGGAACGATTCTTCTGCTCCGAGCTCTGAACCAGAAGACACCGGCTGGAGGAGAGGCAGGGAACCACTGACAAGCACTCATCGAGAAGGAAGCAGAACCACGGATTGGCGCTAAAAAATTTACGAATCGCATGTTAGGGAATCGGTAGGTCAAGCAGGTAACCCAATCGATCCCTTGCGAACTGGCGAGGAAGTTGTCACCTGAAATGAGTTTGGCATCAGGCACTCACCTCTCTCTCAGATCTATCCTCCGCCTCGTCTCTGCACCCTCTCCGCCCTCTGGGTTGCAAACTCCTCGAGCACAAACCCTCGCGCGGAACAACCAATCGCTGGGGGGCTGAAAGTTCGGCCCACCGCTCTCTACCCTCCGCATTACTGCGTCCCCCTACTTCGCCTTCACCCACTGCTCCCAGCCCACCGGCTGGGTCCAGGCTTGCTCTTTCTGGTCCTTGAGCGTCGGGTTGGGGTGCGGGCGGCTGCTGGTAATCAAGGCGCGCACGTAGAGCTCCCTGCCGGTCAGCTGGTAGCTCGGCGCGAGCCCTGTCTCGGTTGCGAAGACCGTGCCGATTTTCGGGCAATACCGCTCTTTAACCGTGAGCTGGCGACCATCTTCGGTTGTGGCTGCGGGCCAGGTCCGATCATAGTCATTCGGCGTGCCGATGAATTGCGTTGTGAACTCGACGCCCTCTTGGGGCTCGATTTCGAGCTTCAGGGTTTTTGTCTCGGGGTTAAAGCGGACATCCCGGAGCACCACGCCGCTGGAGGCATAAAACTCACCCCGGCCGATCGCCTCGATCAGCGTGTCAGGGTCGAGCTTGGCAGCCCGCACGACGATCCAACTGCGGCCGGAAGTCGCTCCCTTGCCAGTGTGGTAGTTGTGGCTGTCATCGGTCCCCAAACCGAGCAGCGGCGGGCTTTTGAAGCGATCAATCCGCAGCGTATTGGCGATGTCCCAGAACAGCTCCAAGCCGGGCCGCGTTTCGTCCCCCAGTTGATTGACAGTGGGATGACCGTTGAAGACCTCAAAGTAGCGCTCCGCAGCAACAAAGGCGAGGTCCTCAGGCGTCACCGCCCAGCCGAAATTCGGATGGTTCAAATGAACGAGAATCTTGCGGCCGCTCCGCTGGGCCTGATCCGCCACAGCCCGCACGTTGTTGGCGATCGCCTCGCGGACGGTTTGGCCGCGGGCTGGAGGAATCATCTCCTGCAGGTTGGTGGCATTCAAATGAATAGGTAACTTGCCCACTGCGTCAGAAATCTCTTCCGCCGGAATCAAGAGGAACTTCTCCGGCTCTTCCAAACGCGTCCGATACTCGACCAGCGGACGCAGGCCAATCGCATGGTCCTCTGCGCCGGGAGTTCCCTGCTGCAGCACCCAATCGTCGCCAAACCGCGAACGGTACTTGCCGATTGCCTCTGGACCTCCGCGTCTCTCGATCTCCTTGACTTTCATCCAGCGGACTTCGGTGCCGAGGACATTGTGATCGGTCAGTGCCAGAAACTGGTAATCGTGCCGGAGATACCAGTCGGCGACCATTTCCGGAAAGTCATCCCCGTCGCTCCAAAGCGAGTGGGTGTGCAGATTCCCCTTGTACCAGCGAGTCTCGGTCGACTCCTGCCCAGTCACCGCCCCTGCCAGTCCGAGCACCCATCCGAGGCAAACCAAACAGACGGCCCCGCGGGGGCCAATCAATTTCCGCAGCATCATTTCGCTCCAGCAAACCAAAGACCTGATGCCCTGTTTATACCCCATCGAGCCCGACCAGAGTGGTTGCAATCGATGAGTAACCCCTCATCCCCTGGAGATAGGCTGGGCAGCGCGCAATTACCCCAGGGCCAAGCTCCAATTCCGGCGCAGGCCAACCCCTCCGCTTATTCACACACACCCTTAGAAATGGGTGCCTTCCCGACCGCTGCGCTCAGCGATACCCCGGCAGCTCGCGGCGAATCGCATCTCCAAACCCTTCGGCCGGAGCGCGATTGGCGATCGCTGTGACCTCACTCTGGACTTTGAGCTGTTCGAATGGCAAGCTCCGATCAATCACTCCGCGATCGTAGAGCAGCCGATCGAGCTGGCCATTAAGCAGCATCCGCCAGTCCCATTTCATGCGGGCTCGGCTCTGCAGGTAAATCCCCGTCGTGCAGTTCGCCGTCAACCCGTGATACCAGCGCGGCATATCGGCCAAGCCATTCACCTGAGTCAAATATTCAAAGAAGAACGCGCGGAGGGTTAGTGGATCGATGTTAATCCGGTAAAGGTACATCTGCTGATTGGGGAGAAATTTGGTACGTCGCAAGATTGCGTCGCGCTCGTCGCTGACCACGTACATCAACTCCTGTTGCCGGTAGAGGCTGCGGAGAAAGTCATACTCTTGGCCCTTGCGGTAGCGGACCTCGATCGAAAAACAGAGCCGCCCGTCCGGTCCGAAATCGAACACGAACATCGGGTGGCACATGTAGGGCGAACCCCAGTAGAGAATCAACGCATCCAGCCCGCGCAAATTCGAAAGCCGATAGGTTCGCGTTTCGTAGCGCGGCGTCGACTCCTCGAGCGATTGGTACTCGGTATTCCGGACATGCTCGGCCGTGATCAGATCGCCGTTGCAAGCAAATCGGGCTGGGGTGGAGAAGTTAGGGTCCCACTCGCGATGCTGCTGGGCTGGGATCGTCAGCCACCAGGCGAAAAACAACCCCTCGGTGATCAGCAGCCAGAAAAATCCGTTTGTACCTCCCGGTCCCAGCAGCAACCAGGCGAGAACCATTGCCAACCAGCCGGCGACCAGCAACCAGCCCTGCTGAGCAGCTCCGGCCACGTCGTAGTACAGGGCTCCTGCGATCCAAATCGCCAACGGCAGGCAGACCAGCCAAGTTAAAAGCGTGAACATTGAGGTTCGTTCCCATTCCGAATAAAACGCCGCGCAGAGGAGTTCGACTCAGCAAGATAACACGAAGACTACCCAAACCTGCAGGCGGACTGGGCCGAGGCTGGCTTTCGGAGAGGCTCGCGGACCCTAACCGCAAACGGGCTATCCCGTTACCAACGGCTTTGGCAGGGCTCTACGGCCACTCTTCGGGCGGCATCGGCCGCAGCTTTTTCAACTCCAGCCACGCTTGGAAAAGTTGCTCCAGCCTGCCGAGCCGTCGCTGGACTGTTTCCGGAGTCATTTCGTCAGAACGGCCGCGACTGGCCCATTTGAGATTTCGGTGAGGCACTTCAGGTAGCGACGAATTCCGGGCTCGATTCGTTTAGGCTCACCTTCATGTAAACGTGTTGAAGCTGAGCTACTTGGCACTTCACTTCCGCCGGTAGATCACCACATTCCCAGTCGCCCGGCCGACGGCGATGATCTCGGCTTGGCCGTCCGCATCGAGGTCCGCTGCCGCGAGATCTTCGACCGCGACTTCGCCCGGGTTGAGCAGCGTCCGGGTCCACTCGCCTGAGGGCTGGCAATCATAAATCCGCACCCCACAGCGACTGGAGCCAGCATCGTCGCGCACGCCAATCACGAGTTCATCTTCAGTGTCGCTGTCGAGATTCACGCAGGCGACCGCATGGCCCCACTGCAGTTCGCGATCCAGTACCCGCCGCGTCCAGAGCGGCCCATTGCCGGCCAACACCTGCTCGACACTAACTTCGGTGGGCTGTTCGTAGACAACCACCTGATTCCCATGCCACGGCTCGATCGTCCCGAGGAAATGTCTTCCAGCCGAGAGTTGGCCGATGCGAATTTCACTGGCACCCAGAGCCGGGGCTGCCCCCGCCTGCTCGCCCGCCCCCAGCTGAATCAGCCTTGCCTTCGACTCGCCCTCGCCTGCCAGCCAAAGATGCACGCCGCGGAAGCTGGCGAGCAGCAATTCATCGCGGCCATCGCGATTGAAATCGACAACCTGCAAATTGTGCATCACCGGGAGCGACTGCACCAGCGTCGTGCTGGTCCAGCCGACGTCCTTCTTCCCCGAGCTCACTTCGGCCGGCACCTTCCAGCGCGACAACCTTACGCCAACGTTATCCCAGCCCGGCGCGCTCGAACCGCGGCCCTTGAGCGGCGCGACGACCAGCGAGCGCGGCCCCTTGCCGTCGAGGTTGGCCCAGTACATCCGGTGTGTCGTCGGCTCGTCGGCTGTTATCGCGTGATGCGTCCAAGGCCGCCGCGGATCGTCTGGGGCTTCCAGCCAGCCAATCGCTCCGCCGCTGGCTGTATTGTTCGCTTGCCAGTCGCAACCCACCGCAAGGTCGAGGTCGCCATCACCATCGATATCCTCCGCCGCGCAGCAGACGTTGTCGAACTTCGCCTCGGGCGTCGCCCAGATCACATGCTCACTCCAGATTGGATTCTCCAGCCACAGTACCCGCTTGGCATCAACTATCACCAAGTCTGGTTTCTGATCCCGATTGATGTCAGCGACACGCACGGAGTAACCCACCGTCAGCCGGGTCGGCAATACGCTTCCCTGCCACTGCTGCTGAGCCATAAGGAATTGAGCGTTTAAATTCGGCAATAACAATAATGGAAAGAGGATTGCACAAAGGATCAGGCCAACCATTCGCATCGGGGGCATCCTCACAAGGTCAAACGGGAGTGATGAATCGACGAGCAAGCATAGACCATTCACGACTGAACGACGAGAATTGGCAGCTGAATTTTTGATGCTGGAAAAACCGAAAACCGGTCTCTCACGGAGGCACAGAGGCACGGGGGAAAGAGGTAGAAGTAAGGTAGAGGAAAGGTAGAAGCGAGTTGGAAGAGTGTTGGAAGAGAGTTGGAAGCGACTCTGATATGACGCAGAAAGGTGGTTCAGCAAATCAAGTAAGCCCTCTGGAATTCATGTCCAACCTCAAATCAAATCCCATTCCTTCGCCAAGACTCAAAACTAGAATCAAAGCACCAAACCAAACCACTCCACCCCCTCATTCCCCATTCCCCATTCCCCATTCCTCATTCCTCATTCCTCATTCCGCATCCCCCCCTTCCTCCCCCCGTGCCTCCGTGCCTCCGTGAGAGTCCCTCTTCCGCCTTTCCTACTGTTCTCCTGCTCTCCCTCCTACTCTCTCGCGCAGCGCCGTGAGAGTCCCTCTTCCGCCTTTCCTGCTCTTTTTCCCGGGACAGACTCACGTCGGCGGCGTCATGCTGGTAACCGCAAGCTCAACGACTGAAAGACTTCCACCGTGATCGGGGCTGATGAACTGGCAAACCTCTGGCGGAAACACGCCGCGTCGCTGGCGCTGCTCTGTCGGCTGCGCTGCTCCAGCCCCGAGGACTGCGTGCAGGAAGCCTTCATTCGCTTGGCCCGCGAAGTGCCGGTGCCTGATGACCCGGTCGCCTGGCTGGCGCGAGTTGCCCGGAACGAGGCGCTCAGCCGCTGGCGATCGGACCAGCGGCGGCGGCAGCGCGAACAGCGGGTGGCGGCCGAGCGTCCGGCGTGGTTCATCGAGCCGCGGCTGGCGGGCGATGACTCGCTTGCTTCTCCAGCCGAGGTTCAGGCAGCGCTCGAGCAACTTGATGAGTCAACGCGCGAGATTGTGGTGGCTCATCTCTGGAGCGGTTTGACTTTTCGCCAGATCGCCGAGGCGTTTGAGCTCTCCAGTTCGGCCGCCCACCGCGAGTACGTCGCCGGGCTCGATCGCCTGAAACAACTCCTCACCGCCCACGTCGACTGAAAAGGTGTCAGGACTCTTTTTTACCGGAATGCCAGCATGACGACTCCCCATGAACCACGCAACTCTTCCAGTGCTTTCGAGCAGCAGTTAGGTCAGCTGCGGCCGGTGCCGGTCAGCGGGCTGGAGGCGATGCTGTATCAAGCGGGCTGGCAGGCGGGTCGCGCGGCGGCGGAGGCGGAGACGGCTGCGGAGGCGACTGCGACGACGACAGCTCTCGATACCTCGAAGACGATCGAGACTTCAATTATTCGCATTCGGCACCGCCATTGGATCGGCTTCGCCAGCGGCGCAGCGAGCGGGCTGGTTGCCGCCAGCCTCCTGTTCGTCGCGATGGCTTCGAGTGGATGGTGGCCCAATCCGATGCGGCCTGAAAGCGTCCTGCCAAGCGAGCAGCTTGCGAAGACTTCCGAGCTCGCTGCGGAGGGTAACCCGCAGGCTGCCGCTGTCCCCTCAGCATCTGCAGTTAACGCGAGCAATCAAGGCGGTCGAGGCTCTGCAGGTTTTAACTTGCTCGACTGGTTCGGATCGAACGCAGAGGATCTGGCTCAAGCGATCGTGGCTCGACGCTCAACAGTCCTGACAACGGCACCGCGGAGCGGCAATGAATTGGATCGCCTGCTTTCGGCATCGGCGAGGGCGCCTGCAGGCGAGGCCCAATCGATGAAGGCGCCTCCTGGCGATGGCCGCCCCAACGACGAGTTCTTCCGCTACCAGCCGGGGCGAGGCGATTTTCGAAATTTGCGGTTCTAGGTCAGCGGGACGCGACTGATCGAGGCATGAGGTTTTCGGAGCTGGCGGAAACGCGACGTGGATTGATTTGAAAACCAAACGTTAAATTTTCCTTCTTCTTGAGGTCTGAGCATGAGTTCATCCGTTCGCTACCCGCGACAAATTCCCAGGGCGTTCGCGGTCGCCGGTCTGGTTTGGCTCGCCCTGTCGACAGTCAGCTCGCCCAGCAGCTTCGGCCAAGACCAGCCCTTGGGCTCGACGGCAACGTTGAAGCAAATTCAAAATGGCTGGCGCGACCAGCCCGCTCCGTCAACTGTGCCGAGCATCCCGCGCGAATCAGACCTGGTAACCGAGCCCGCTGCCGCTCCAGCAATGAAGCTGGCGTATCGATTTTGGCCCAGCGAGCTCTCGCTGCGGCCGGGTAGAGCATCGGTTCATCTCGAACGGGCTTTGGTCTTTTATCACAGCGGTAGCCCAACCGGGCTAGTTGCTTGGGCGGAGTATCAAGTCGCCCTCGGCGATGCCAATCCTGACCCGGCTGACCTCACCAAGCGACTTGAGCGATTCCAACAAGTCTATGTCGAGCTGGAGCGGTTTGCCGAATGCGAGGACCAGAGCTGGGACCTGCGGTTACGAGACTTGCGGGGAAAGGATGTCTTTGGATTCCTTTTGCCCGAAGTCCAGGAGTATCGGGAGCTGGCTCGGCTCCTCAGATTTCGAGTGCTGGAGCAATTGGGACGGCGCGACTTCGCCGGAGCTGTCGCGTCGATTCGCTGCGGCTATCGCCTCGCCGCCTTTGTCCGCCAAGGCGAGACCCTGATTCAACAACTGGTCGGGATCGCCATCGAGGGAATCATGCAAGAAGCGGTCGAAGATGCGATTCGCACCCCGGGGTGTCCCAACCTCTATTTCGCATTGGCCACGGTTCCCCACGAACGGGGTCCGCTGCTGCGGTCCCTGGAATTCGAATTAAGCAGCTTCGAGCGGCTCTTTCCTCTGCTCAAGGATGCCGAGCAGCGAAACTGGGACCGCGCCACCTGGCAGCGGGAGTGGGCTCGAGCCGCCGCGGACTTTGGTGGGCTTGCTGATTTTGGCTTCGAAAGCGGCTTGAGCGGGGGGCAACTCGGCCTGAACCTGCTGCTGGCCGCCGAAGTCGCCAAGGATGCCCGCGACTCACGAAAACGCTTGGTCCAGTCCGGGCTCGCCGAGGATAAAGTGGCGGCCATGTCTCCCGAGCAGGCGATTGCCGTCGATGCCTCGCGACAACTGCGGACGATGAGCGACGAACTGCTCGCGGCCTCCCTGCAACCTTACCCCAAGGCTCGGGCTGCAGTGAATTCGGTAATGGAGCGACTCGATAGAGAGGCGAACGCGGTCGGCTTGCGAAATCTCGGTACGGTTTTGGGAATCATGCTCTGGCCGGCGGTCAACGCTACGTTCGATGCCGAGCTGCGGAATGCGTCGCAGCATCATCGTTTACTGACCATCGAGGCAGTCCGTCACTTCGCAGCAACTCGTGGCGGTCAATTGCCCAAGAACCTTGCGGAACTGACTGACCTGCCAGCCCAAGTCGACCTCTTTACTGGCGAACCGATCGGCTACGAAATGAAAACCGGTCCGGACGGTGAGTCCGCCGAGTTTTCGCTGCAAAGCGGAAAATTGCCGGAAGTGCTGCGCACCCGGCGTCTGCGGTGGCGCAACTAATTCTTGATGGGCGAGGCTCTTTTGCGGGCTGGTTCCGACCAGAAAGCCTGAAAGGGCAAACCTCAAGACTTTCCCCGTCTTTCATCACTTCATACCTGACACGGAGATATCTTCATGCGAATAAAACGACTCTCGCTTTTCACGTTTCTGTTCAGCTTCGCGCTGCTGTTTCCGACGAGTCTCGCTGCCCAGCGGTTGGATCCTCTTCCGCCGCAGATCGATGCCGACGCTCAAATTGTAGTTTGGGCTGACATCGACCAGTTTGGTTTCAGCGAGATCCTGTCTTGGGCGAGACAAACCGAACTCAGCCCACTGCTGCAGGTCCCTGAATTGGCCGAAGACACGCCGACTTGGAGGCAAGCGGTTGATTTCGTACAAAAGCTCCGAGATGCGGGTGCGAAGCGGGTTTACTTTGTCCTCGAGACCGAGACCTTGCTGGGAGATCTTTCGAAGGTGGGGTTGATCATTCGCTGCGACCAGCCCGAGCGCTGTGCCGCGGCGCTCGAGGCCAATCCAGCGTTGACCGAACAGTCAATCCAGCCTACCAAGGATTCCGTCCTCCTGACGATGTCCCCAGAGAGCCTTGAATTACTCGCAGCGGTGAATGGCGCGCCCTCGGAGGACCTGACGGCTGCGCTCGAATCCCGGCAAGACGCCGTCGGGATGGCCATGGTCATGGCTGCGGAGTACCGCAAGGTCATTCAATCGGCACCCTATGGAAACGATTCCTTGGCGAAAGCCTTTCGCAGCTTCGTCAATATCGAATGGGCTCGGGTCAGTGGGACGCCAGCCAATTCCAAACTCCGGGGTGACGCGTTCTTCGCCAAGCCAGAGCAGGCCGCCGATTTTGCCGAGAGGATGAACTCGCTCGCAAATTCCTTCTCGACCAAAGGGGAAAAAGTCGAACTGCTGACAGCTGTGCAGGAACGTGTCATGCTCAAGAACCAAGGCGATAAACCGATTGCGGAAATGGCAGCGGCTGCGCTCACGAATCGTCAGCGAGCTGAAAACATGAATGCACTCCGGCAGCTTGCGCTGGCCATGCATAATTTCCATAGCGTGGCCGATGCCTTTCCCCCACAGGCTTTGACGGATGAGTCCGGCAAGCGATTGCTGAGCTGGCGCGTCTTGCTCCTTCCCTACCTCGGTGAGGAAGAACTTTACAAGGAATTTCACCTGGACGAAGCCTGGGACAGTCCGCACAATTTCGCCCTGCTGGAAAAGATGCCGGTAATCTTCCGCTCATCCGGTGACCTCAAAGAAGGCGCGGTGAAGCCGGGGCATACCCGCTTCCTCGCTCCACTCACCGCCGATTCGGTTATGGGCAAGGCCGGCGCACCTGCCCGCCTGCAGAGTATTACCGACGGCTCGAGCAACACGATCCTGCTGCTTCAAGCGGCTCCCTCGGCGGCCGTGCCCTGGACCAAACCCGACGACCTGGTCGTCGACGCCGGGAATCCCTTTTCCGGAATGCTTGCCGAGGGACAAGACTCCTTTTTGGCCGCATTTGCGGACGGGTCAATTCAAACGCTCTCGTCGAAACTTGATTTGGAAACACTCAAGGCACTCATTACCCAGGGCGGCGGAGAAGTGATTCCATTTGAGCAGCGTAACGATAATCGGTAGCCTCAGCCGCTCGTCCTCAACTGGCTAACCCATGCAGAATCTCTCACACGGCCCGCGAGGTAACTGTGTGAGAGATTTTTTTGTACCCTCTGAAATGGAGCGATAATCCAATCCGGCCGAAGAACGCCACAGCGTTGCCGCGGATTTGCGTCTATAATCGACAAAACGCCAAGCAATCACTTCATTGTGGTGAGTCCCAGTCGTGAACCGCAATCGTTCCCATTTCAGTTCCGTCAAACGCGCGCGCGCAGTCAAGAAGTGCGCACGACGGATTCGACTGCACGGTTGGATACTGGCTTTTTGTTGTGCCGCGCTGCACCTCGCTCCGCTCCGAGCTCAAGACCCTGAGCAGACCGAACAGCTTCAAGCGTTGGCGAATCAGGCTCGCAGCATCCTTCGCGACCGCTGTGGCGATTGCCACGGAGCCGAGACGAGCGAGTCGGGTTTACGGCTCGATACCCGCAAGGGAATTGAAAAGGGTGGCGACTTCGGGCCAGTTGTCCTGCCGGGCCACCCGGAAAAAAGCGAACTCCTCCTTCGAGTGACCACCGAGAACGAAGAGAAAGCGATGCCGCCCGATGGCGATCGGCTCGAGGACGAGGAAATCGCCATCCTGCGTGAATGGATCGCCGCCGGATCACCTTGGCCCCATACCGATCAGAACGAAGCGGAGGAACGCGATCCACGGCTCGATCACTGGGCCTGGCAGGCTCTGAGAAGTCCGACTGTCCCCGCGGCCAATCCAGACTGGAAATCACACCCGCAACTGGAGTCCGAGCAAAATCCAATCGACCTGTTTGTGAGGGCCAAGCTCGCTGCCGAGAAACTCACCCCTGCCCCACCGGCCGATCGCCGTACACTGATTCGGCGGCTCTATTTCGATCTCCATGGCTTACCTCCTTCACCGGAGGAGATTGCCGCCTTCGTCGCCGATCCCGACCCGCTGGCTTACGAGAAACTGGTCGACCGACTGCTCGCCTCT
>Ga0315906_10006957_pt1 | contig 13851 bp, 14 predicted proteins | sample LakEriMetagenome_4_FD_203526 | JGI IMG/M metagenome (GOLD analysis project Ga0315906, IMG submission 203526) | Freshwater fungal communities from buoy surface, Lake Erie, Ohio, United States - Buoy 2 MA122 | ecosystem: Environmental > Aquatic > Freshwater > Lake > Lake biofilm | place: USA...
GATCGCAGCGCCATTCATGCCCTTCTCATTGACCGCCTTGACCCACTCCTGTTCGAAGCGGGCCGTGCGGTCGGCCACCGCCTTCACCAGCGCGGCATCGGCCGCGATGATCTGGCCACCTGCCGCCTTGAAGGCATCAAAGCCCCCGCTGGCATTCTTGTCCCAGGCCTTGCCCACCGCGCGTGCCATGGCTTCGCCCGAAATACGGTTGATCGCATCCTGATCGGCTTTGGAGATTTTTTTCCAGGCCGCTTCGTTCATGATGACCGCGTGGCTGTCGGAGTAAAGACCGCCAGGGAAAGCGGTGGCAAATTTCACGAGCTTGTCGAGCTTGAAGGACACGATGCTCTCGCCAGGGAACATCACGCCATCGACCACGCCGGTCGAGAGCAGCTCATAGGACTCGGGGGCGGGCTTGGCCACCGCGATGGCACCCAGCGCGTTGGCCACATCAGCGGCAATTCCACCGCCCACCCGGATTTTCAGGCCGGCGAAATCTTCCACGGTGCGGATCGGCCGCTTGGCGTTCCAGAACACCCCCGCGCCGTGTGTGTAGATGGTGACCAGCTTCACGCCCTTGTGCTCATTCAACTTGGCGAAGTGCTTGTCATAGATGCGCCAGAGCGCCACCGACGCCACCTCGGCGCTATCGCCCGCGAACGGCAGCACGCCAATCCGCGTCATGGGAAACCGCGCCGGCGTGTAGCTGTGTGAAATGAAGGCGATGTCGGCAAGGCCCTCGGCCACCGCATCGAGGTGGTTGACGGCATTCGCAGCGGCCTTGGGCAGCAGGCGCATCTTCACCCGGCCTTGGGTCACTTTTTCGACTTCCTGCATCCAGGGCATCATGCCGTCGCGAACCAGCATGTGCGAGGGCGGCACCCAGGCGGAAAAGCTGAGCGTGACCGACTGGGCCGACGCGGTGGTGTGGATGCCGGCGGCCGCCAGCAGGGCGATGCAAAGTGCGCGGAATTTCACAGGACCCCTCCGTTGTTCGTATCAGAAATGCGGTGACGGCAGCCCGACGACGATGTGCAACCAGACTGCCCGATGAAGGCGCGGCCGCGGCAGGCACGACCGTGATTCCGAGCGTAGCACGCGTGCCGCCAGGCTGCACCGCCCGGGTTGGTGTCAACCGTTGGCCGCACCGGTATCGCGTGCTGCTACCGGCCCGCGCCGCGGTCGCGCCGCGCACCCGCGCTGGTTAATCATTCGGCGCTCGAGCCGGAGCGGCTGTCCAAAGCGCCTCCGGCAGCCATTGTCCATTCCCGCCGTCCCCAGGAGGTTCTATGCCAAGAGAGATGCCTTTCAGTCGCCTGCTTCCCCTTGCCCTCGCACTCGCGTTGATCGGGCTGACCGCACTCTGGGGTGGATGGCTTGCGGCGGGTTCGGATAGCGACGGTCACTGGCCGTTTGCACTCAGCGCAGCGCTCTGGCCGGTGCTCGCATGGGCAGGATGCCGCAGCCGCCGGCGCGCACCGTACGCAGGGCGCATACAGCCAAGGGCGCGCACCGGGCACACACCGCAGGCGCAGTCCGCGCAATCAGCACCGCCCCCCGTGCAAGCCCGCAACAGCGCAACACCGACCCCGGCTTCGGCAATCGCCATCTCACCAGAGGCCGAGCGCGAGCCCACTGGCGAGCGTAGCGCCGAGTTCGCGGGCGCCTTCAAGCGCTGACTCGGGAAGGCGCTTGAAGGCGAGTATTGCCTCGGGTGTCTGTGCGTACGTGCAGACAATACGGGCGGGCGCCACCGCTCGCAGCCGCCAGCCGCTCGCGATCCGCTCAATCTGACGAACCGCGCCCTCGCCGTCTGACCCTGCACTCACGATGAGCGCATACGGTTGCCCCGACAGGCGACCGAGCGCCGGATAGTAGGTGCGATCGAAGAAGTCTTTCATCATGCCTGCGGCGCTGCCCAACATCTCCGGACAGACGATGAGCATCGCATCAGCTGCGCACAGGTCATCGGCATTCGCCTCATCACAGCGAATCATGCGCACGTTGATTCCCGGTTCGGCGGCAGCCGCGGCGGCTGCCGCCGCTTGCGCAATCGCACGCGCCGCGCCGGTCACTGACCACCAGACAATCAGAAGCGTTCGCACGAGGCCAGGTCTGCTACCCGTCAACTGAGCCGCGCCGCGCGCACCGCTCAGGCAGCGAGCCTCGAGGCAGTCAGGGGATGGAAGCTGTCGGGGCGGGCACGGTCCCACCAGGCCCGGTAAACCGGACCACAGTCGGCAGCACCACCCGGCACCAGTAGCGCGCCTTCCGGGAGGAAGGGGTGCACCTCCGACAAGGGCCGACTATCGTCCTGACCGATTCGCCGCATGATGTGATGCGGGCGAAGCTGAGACGGATGCACCAGCCCCGCCGACTGGAGCAGTTCGCGAAGCGCCTCCAGCGTGTGGTGATGAAACTGGAACACCCTCTGGGCCTTGTCGGGCACCACCAGCGCGCGCTGGCGAAGCGGGTCCTGTGTGGCCACGCCGGTGGGGCAGCGATCGGTATGGCAGCTGAGCGACTGGATACAGCCGAGCGCAAACATGAAGCCACGCGCGGCATTACACCAGTCGGCCCCGATCGCAAGCGTGCGGGCAATATCGAACGCTGTGATGATTTGGCCCGCCGCGCCCAGGCGGATCTGTGAGCGCAGGCCACACGCCACCAAGGTGTTGTGAACCAGAAGAAGCCCATCATGCATCGGCATGCCGGCACGATCCATGAACTCGGCTGGCGCGGCACCGGTTCCGCCCTCCTTGCCGTCAACCACGATGAAATCGGGCGTGATGCCAGTCTCAAGCATTGCCTTCACGATGGCAAAGAGTTCCCAGGGATGGCCGACCGCGAGCTTGAATCCGGTGGGCTTGCCGCGCGAGAGCCTGCGCATTCGTTCAATGAACGCGAGCATTTCGATCGGCGTTGAAAACACCGAGTGGCGCGCCGGCGACTCCACCGTCACCCACGGCTCCACCCCGCGCGCCTGAGCAATTTCGGGGGTGACCTTGGGCGCAGGCAGCACCCCACCGTGGCCGGGCTTGGCGCCCTGCGAGAGCTTGAGTTCGACCATCTTTACCTGTGGCAGACAGGCGTTCTCGGCAAAGCGCTCGTCACTGAAACCGCCGTCAGGCTTGCGAGCACCGAAGTATCCCGAGCCGATCTCCCAGATCAGGTCACCTTCCGCCTCGCGGTGGTAGCGCGAAATCGAGCCCTCGCCCGTGTCGTGCGCGAAGCCGCCCATCTTCGCGCCCCGGTTGAGCGCGAGAATGGCATTGGCCGACAGCGCACCGAAACTCATCGCCGAGATGTTGAATACCGAGGCACTGTAGGGCTGCTCGCGCGTGGCGCCAATGGTGACGCGGAAATCAGAGGATTCAATCGTGGAGGGCAGCACCGAGTGGTGCATCCATTCATATCCGTCCCGATACGGGTCGAGCTTGCTACCGAAGGGGCGTTTGTCGAGTACCCCTTTTGCGCGCTGATAGACAATCGCCCTCTGCTCACGCGAAAAAGGGACGCGCTCGGTGTCGGACTCGATGAAGTACTGCCTGATCTCGGGCCGTATTTCTTCAAACATGAACCGGAAGTGGCCGATAATCGGGTAGTTGCGCAGCACCGCATGCCGGGCTTGCAACAGGTCGTGAAGGCCAAGCACCACCGGCATCAGGCAGATGACCGGTACCACGCCGTGGAGCCAGCCGCCCGCATACGCGCCCGCCGAGGCAAATAGAGCCAGTAATGCCACACCCAACGCCCAGTACCGCTGCAGGTTCGCCATGAGAGCTCCTTCCGCTGAAGTGGCCCAGTCTGCCCGTGGCGAGAGGGGAACTCAAGCCCCCCGTGCGCGCTGACCGTACCATTGGGGGTTGCATACCGCACACCATACGGGCACGCCGTGGGATCAGACACATGACACGCTGTCATCGACCAGCCAAGAAACCGGATAGAGCCTGCCGGGCCGCAACGCACCTGCGCCACGACCTGCTGATCGCATTACTCGCCCTCGCGCCGGCCGCGTCGGCATTGGGCGCGCCGGGGGGACATGGACACGTGCACGGGCAGGCGCGGCTCGACCTCACGCTTGAGGGTGCTCGCCTGACCATCGAGGCGGAGCTGCCGATGGAAACCCTCACCGGCTTTGAGCGAGCGCCACGCACCGACGATGAGCGGGCGCGTCTGCAGCGCGCGCTCGATGCGCTCCTTGCAACCGGCGTTTTTCGCCCGGCGCCCGACGCGGGCTGCAAACCCGCCACGCAAGCGCTTCGCTGGTCGGGCTCCGCCGAACCCGCCATGGCGACGAGCGGACTCCCCGGCGATGACACGCATCTCGATCTTCTGGTGACCCATACGTTCGACTGCGAGCGCCCGGCTCGTTTGGGCGTGCTCGAGATCGGCCTTTTCGATATTCTCAGCCGGCTGCGCCGCATCGAAGCGCGCTTCGCAGGGCCCGGCGGCACCCAGGCGCGTACCTTGCAGCGCAACCGCAAGGTATTCGAGCTCGCCCGCTGAGTGCGCCGCGCCCAGCCTGCAATCCGCACGCAAAGCGCCCGATATGTCGACCGACTCCGATCACCCGTCAGTTCAGTTCGCTGAGCATCCGATCGTCGAAGCGAACGATCTCCGCTTCCGGTACCGGGGACAGACCCGCGCGGCGCTGGCAGTGAACCATCTGAGGGTGGGCGCGGGCGAGCGCCTTTTTGTTTACGGGCCCAGCGGCGGTGGCAAGAGCACGCTCATGTCTTTACTTGCCGGCGTGCTGATTGCACAGCAGGGAACGGTGCTGCTCCTTGGCACCGACTGGCGCTCGCTCGGCAGCTCAGCGCGCGACCGCCGGCGTGGCGATCATGTCGGCTACCTGTTTCAGCAGTTCAATCTGCTCAGCTGGCTGCCAGTGCTCGATAACGTGTGCCTGCCCTGCCGGTTTTCAGCGCGGCGCGCGGCACGCGCAGCAGCTCGCTCAGGGTCGGTCGAGCGCGACGCGGGCAGCTGGCTCGCAGCGCTCGATCTCGCCCCGGATCTCTGGCGCCAACCCGCGGGCACGCTGTCGGTGGGCGAACAGCAACGCGTCGCGGCGGCACGAGCTCTGATCGGGGCGCCCGAGCTCGTGCTCGCCGATGAACCCACCTCGGCACTTGATGCAGACCGGCGAGACGAATTCATGGCACGGCTGCTGGCGGCCTGCCAGGACGCAGGCAGCGCCCTGGTATTCGTCAGCCACGACCGTTCGCTCGAGCCGCTTTTCGATCGCAGCCTGGCACTGGGCGCGCGTACCGACCCCAATAACATTCGCCCAGGGTCTGCGAGCCAATCGGCCGAGGCCCCCTCGCCCGCGGGAACGTCGTCATGAAAGCCATGATCGTGCTCGCTGCAAGGAGCGCCTGGGCCCGTCGCTTCACGCTCGCCCTCACCATCATCGCCGTTTCACTCTCTACGGTGCTGCTCCTTGCCACCGAACGGCTTCGCCACGATATCCGCAAGAGCTTTTCGCAGGCGCTTTCAGGCACTGACCTGATCGTGGGCGCACGCGGCAGCCCCACTCAGATCCTGCTTCACACCGTGTTTCATCTTGGCCCGCCCACGCAGGCGGTGACCCTGAAACGAATCGAGGCGATCGGCGAGCTGCCCCAGGTCGCCTGGGTGGTGCCGATTGCGCTCGGCGATACCTTTCGCGGGTTTCCGGTGATCGCGACCGATGAACGCTTTTTGCGCCATGTGAAGGTGGGCGATCGCCAGCCGCTCATGCTGGCCCAGGGCCGCGAGTACGGTCGCCACGCCGAGGCGGTGATTGGCGCGCAGGTCGCCCGGCAACTGGGCCTCGGTGCTGGTGCCCGGGTCACGCTCAGTCACGGCAGCGGTCCGCTCGCCGAGGGCTCGCATGACGATCAACCCTTCACCATCACCGGTGTCCTCGCGCCATCGGGCTCGCCCGTCGATCGCGCGGTGCTGATCAGCCTCGAGTCAATGCATGCGCTTCACGCGGGGTGGGTGGCCGGCGTGCGGCCGGCCCGCGGGTCGCAGCCCTCGACGGACCCGGGTGCGCGCCCGGTCACGGTGTCGGCGGCCCTGGTGGGGCTGCGCGCGCGAAGCACGGTCTTCTCTGTGCAGCGCCGGCTGCAGGCCGAACCCGAAGAGCCGCTCACCGCAGTCTTGCCAGGGGTCACGCTCGACGAGTTATGGAGGGCGCTGGGTGTGGGTGAGAACGCGCTTCGCCTGATGGGCGCGCTGGTGGCGCTCGCGAGCCTGGCCGGCCTGGTATCAGTGATTCTGGCTGGCCTTGACGCCAGGCGGCGCGAACTCGCCATCCTGCGCTCTGTGGGCGCAAGCCAGCAAGCGCTCGTCATCCTGCTCATTACCGAAGGCACACTCGCTTGTCTGAGCGGCATGACGCTGGGGGTGACGGCAGCTGCGCTGCTCACCGTGTTCGCGGCATCACCGTTGCAGGCGCAGTTCGGCATCGCGCTCGGCACGGATTTTCTGCGCGCTGGCGAGTGGCTGTTGCTTGCAGCGGTGCTCGCCACCGGTATCCTCGCCAGTCTGTTGCCCGCTTTGCGCGCGTGGCGGTTGTCGCTTGCCGACGGACTGTCCCCGCGATCCTGATTGCTCAACCTGCGCCCGACCATGACCCTTCACCGACTGCTGCGTGTTTTATGCCTGCTGATGGCGGCCAGCTGCCTGGTGCTCGCCCCAGACGAGGGCCTCGCACAGTCGGGCGGCGCGCCAGCCTCGCAGCCGCCGGCAGCCCGCGGCGGGGCCACCTCCCGGCCCGCTGAGCCGATCAAGCTTCCGGGTCGCCTGATCGGGGGGGGCGTACGTGAAATCGGCTGGGACGACCTCATGCCGGAAGATTGGGACCCCCTCAAGCTTCTTGAAGGTCGGGGGCTTGAAGCCATCAGCGATGGCGATCCGCGTAGCGAGGCGCTCATGCGAGAAATCCGCGAGCAATGGGATCAGGCGCCCACGCGCGGCGAGCTCGAGGGCCTGCGGATCCGGATTCCCGGCTATGTGGTGCCGCTCGACATGCTGGGCGGCGATATTCGAGAGTTTCTGCTGGTGCCCTACATGGGCGCATGCATCCACACCCCGCCCCCGCCCGCCAATCAGATTATTCAGGTGGTGTCGTCGCGGCGTCAGGCGCTACAGACCATGGACGCGGTATGGGTCGTTGGCACGCTCAAGGTTGGGCGAAGCGACACCCGCATGGGCGTGAGCGGCTACGTGCTCGATGCCACGCGCATCGAGCCGTATCGCGGCCCATCACGCTAACGCCAAAGCGCGCCTCGGGTCAGTGGTTATCACGCGGCAAGCCGCGGGTGACGGCAATCCGCTGATAGCTCACCGCAAAGTCCAGGCAGGCGCCATCAGAGAGCTGCGTGACATGGCGACGCTGCAGTTCCTGCCAGGGCGTCTGGCTCGCTGGATAACTGGGTGTCCAGGCAGCCCGGCGGCGCTCATACTCCTCCTCGCTCACCAGAATGTCAGCGCGCCGGCGGCCAAGATCGATTCGCACCCGGTCGCCGGTCTGAAGGAGCGCAAGGCCACCCCCCACCGCCGATTCGGGCGACGCATTCAAAATAGAGGGACTCGCCGACGTACCCGACTGCCTGCCATCGCCCACGCAGGGGAGAAGCGTAATGCCCTGTCGGACCAGTGCATCGGGCGGCAGCATGTTCACCACTTCCGCCGCCCCCGGGTATCCGACTGGCCCGGTACCGCGAATGAACAGGATGCAGTCGGCATCGATCGCAAGCAACGGGTCGTTGATGCGCGCGTGGTAGTCCTCGGGCCCTTCAAAGACGATCGCACGCCCCTCAAAGGCCTCGGGGTCGGCCGGATTCTCGAGATACCGGCTACGGAACTCGGGCGAGATGACCGAGGTCTTCATGACGGCTGAGTCGAACAGGTTGCCCGACAGCACCGCAAAGCCCGACTGGCCCAGCATGGGTTCCGCATAAGACCGGATCACCCGTCGGTCACTCGCCACCGTCTGAGCGTAGACCTCGCCGATCGTGCGCCCCGACACGGTGAGCGCCTCGGCGCGCAGTTTGCCGGCACCCAGAAGCTCGTGCATGACGGCGGGCACGCCGCCTGCGCGATGAAATTCTTCGCCCAGGTACTCACCCGCCGGCATGCAGTTTACGAGGAGCGGAATGTCATAGCCGATCCGGTCCCAGTCGGTGATCTCAAGCGGTACCCCCATGTGGCGGGCAATGGCCGTGACATGCGGCGGGCAGTTGGTCGATGCGCCCAGCGCACTCGCTGCAACAATCGCATTATCAAACGCAGCGCGCGTCATGATTTTCGACGGCCGCAGGTCTTCGGCCACCATCGCCACGATGCGGCGTCCGGTCTGATAAGCCATCTGCGCGCGTTCGCGATACGGCGCGGGGATGGCTGCGCAACCGGGAAGCGACATGCCTAGTGCCTCGGCAAGTGAATTCATCGACAGCGCCGTGCCCATGGTGTTGCAGTGGCCCGCCGACGGCGCGCCCGAGGCCACCATCTCAAGAAATTTGTCGTAGTTGATCCTGCCGGCCGCGAGTTCCTGGCGCGCATACCAGACGATGGTGCCGGAGCCCGCAAGCCCGCCGCCATAGTAGCCATTGAGCATCGGCCCGCCCGACAGCACGATCGCGGGCAGATCCACGGTGGCCGCGCCCATCAGCATGGCCGGCGTGGTCTTGTCGCAGCCCGTGGTGAGCACCACACCGTCCATCGGGTAACCGTGCAGCACTTCGACCAGGGTCAGGTAGGCGAGATTGCGATCGAGCGCTGCGGTGGGGCGCTTGCCGGTTTCCTGGATGGGGTGCACCGGAAACTCGATCGGAATGCCGCCGGCATCGCGGATGCCGTCGCGCACCCGCGAGGCGAGCTCGACATGGTGGCGGTTGCAGGGCGAGAGGTCACTGCCCGTCTGCGCGATGCCGATGATGGGCTTGCCGCTGGTGCGCAGCTCATCAAGCGTAAGACCGAAATTCATGTAGCGCTCGAGATAGAGCGCGGTCATGCCCGGGTTATCGGGATTATCGAACCAGGCGCGCGAACGAAGACGGGCTGGGCGGGCAGCATCGCTGGATGACATGAGTGGGCTCCAATGACTTGACGGCCCGCAGTGTAGCAACCAGGCCCAGCAGCACTCACGATGCGGCAGGCCGCCGTTTACGGTAGGCTAAGAGGGTTTTAACTCTGCGCAACTCCGCTTGGATGCTATTCCGCTCTGGGTCTCTCTGATCGCGCTCGTCGTGCTGGTGCTGATGTCTGGTTTTTTTTCCATCGCCGAGACCAGCATGATGGCGTTAAACCGGTTCCGGCTCGGGCATCTGGTGCGACAAGGGCGCCGAAGTGCGCGGCTTGCCTCGTCACTGCTTAGCCAGACCGACCGTTTGCTCGGCACCATTCTGCTTGGCAACAACCTGGTCAACACCGCGGTCACGGCCATCGTCACGTCGCTTGCAATCAGTGCCTTCGGACACAACGATACGGTGCTGGTGGCGGCCACCGCCGTGGTGGCGCTGGTGCTCATCATCTTTGCTGAAATCACCCCGAAGGTGATCGGGGCCACCTGGCCCGAGCGCGTTGCGCTGCCGGCCGCCTACCCGCTGCGCATACTGATGACCTTGTTTTCACCCGCAGTCTGGGGGGTAAACCTGATTGTGGGGCGCATGCTCGCCGTCGTGGGCATTGATCCGCGCGAGCCGCAGCAGACCCGATTGTCGCTCGATGAAATGCGCACCATCGTGCTCGAGTCCGGCCATTTTTTTCCGGCCAAACACCGCTCGATTCTGCTGAACCTCTTCGACCTCGAGCGCATCATGGTCGATGACGTCATGATTCCGCGCAGCCGCATCGAGGCGCTCGACCTCGCAACCGGCGAGGCCAGTCTTAGAGAGCAGCTTGCTACCTGCTATCACAACAAGCTTCCAGTGTTCGAGGGCGAGATCAATCGGGTGGTGGGCATGCTCCATGTACGGCGCGCCCTCTCCCTCTTGCAGCGCGACAGCTTTGATACCGCCGATCTGCGCGAGTTGCTGATCGAGCCTTACTTCATTCCGAGCGGAACCGCGGTTTTTTCGCAGCTGCAGTTCTTTCAGGAAAGCCGGCAGCGCATCGGATTGGTGGTCGATGAATACGGCGAAGTGCTGGGGCTGGTCACCCTGGAAGACATCATCGAGGAAATCATTGGCGAATTCACCACCACCACGCCGGGTGGTTCGGACTCCGATCTGCACTGGGATAGCGCGGGCGAGATCGAGGTTGACGGATCGGTGAGCCTGCGTGAACTGAACCGCCGGCTCGGTACCCGCTTTCCGCTCGATGGCCCGCGCACGCTCAATGGCCTGATCCTCGAGGCGCTGCAGGATCTTCCGGAATCGAGTGTTGGGCTTCGTTTTGGTCCCATCGTGGTCGAAATCCAGCACGTCGAGGACCGGATGGTGCGACGCGCGCGGCTCCGACTGATGCCGGCCGACCTATCGCCTGGGCGCGAGCAGGCCGACGACATCGCGGCGAGCGCCTGATGTCGCCCACCGACGCTCAATGGGCCATGGGGGCGGCCGGTGTGGCGGGCCTGCTGATCGGCAGTTTCCTCAACGTGGTGATTTACCGTCTGCCAAGAATGCTCGAGCGGCAGTGGCAGCAAGACGCGGCCGACCTCCGCGGCGACGCCACCGCCGCCACGGCACGCTTTGACCTGATTCAGCCGCGCTCGCATTGCCCGGCGTGCGCAAAGACCCTGAGGCTTCGCGATCTGATCCCGGTTGCAAGCTGGCTTGCACTGCGCGGCCGGTGCGCGGCCTGCAGCGCACCGATCAGCATTCGCTACCCGCTGGTTGAGCTGGTGACGGCTGCGCTCTTCGCGTTCTGCGTGGCCCGGTTCGGCCCGAGCGCAGCGGCCGCGAGCGCCATGCTGCTTGTCGCCGCGCTGCTCGCTGCAGCACTGATCGATGTTGATACCCAACTGCTGCCCGACGCAATCACACTGCCGCTCGTCTGGGCCGGACTCGCCATCAACCTCACAGGCGTGTGGGTGCCCATCGAGCAGGCGGTGTTGGGCGCCATGGCAGGCTATCTTTGCCTATGGTCAATCCACCATGGATTCCGGATGGCTACCGGCCGGGAGGGCATGGGCTATGGCGACTTCAAGCTGCTCGCTGCGATCGGCGCCTGGCTGGGCTGGCAGCCTCTGCCGGCGGTGCTGCTTGTCGCCTGCGCGGCGGGCGCGAGCTTTGCCATCATGGGCGGGCTCACGCGCCTGCGCGAACCCCAGGCCCCGATCGCCTTCGGGCCATGGCTCGCCGCCGCAGGCCTGCTCGCTCTCTTTGCCTACCCAGCCCTGACAGACTGGCTGGTCGGCAGCTGAACCGAACACTCGGATCTTCCTGTCCCCATGATCATCCCCCCCTCTCGATTCATCATCGGCCTGACCGGCGGTATCGGTAGCGGCAAGTCAACGGTGGCCGACCGCTTTGCCGCCCTGGGCGCGACGCTGGTCGACACCGATCTGATCGCCCACGCACTTACTGGGCCGGCGGGCGCGGCCATGCCCGCAATCGGCGCAGCCTTTGGCCCCGAGGTGATCGCCGAAGATGGGCGGCTTGATCGCGCCGCCATGCGCGCACGCGCATTCTCAGATCCCGAGGCGCGCAAGCGCCTGGAGGCCATTCTTCATCCGATGATCCGCGAGCAATCACAGCGCGAGATCGAAGCTGCCACCGGCTGCTATGTGGTGCTGGTGGTGCCCCTTTTGGTGGAATCAGGCGCCTGGCGCGAGCGGGCGCACCGTCTGCTCGTGGTCGACTGCCCGGTCGAGGTTCAAATTGAGCGTGTGATGCGGCGCAGCCACCTGCCACGCGAACAGGTCCTCGCCATTCTCGCCGCGCAAGCCACCCGCGAAGCGCGGCTCGCCGTCGCTGACGACCGGATCGACAACAGCGGCGACCCGGCCGCCCTCGGGCCACAGGTTGATGCCCTGCATGCGATCTATCAGGCCCTTGCCTTGAAGGCGGCGGTCACTGCCGTTACACCGTAAGCGGCCCGCCTGACAGCCCTTACCCCATTTTTAGTTTGAATTCCCAGGGCCTTTGGGCCAGAATCGGCAGATGAGCGCCCAGGCAGGCATTTCCGTGGTGGCGAGCGGCCGGCAGACGCGCGTGGTTCCGCATCGCCCTCTGCTCCAATACGAGTATCCCCTCAACGAGCGGATACGCGCCTTGTTGCGTCTGGAAGATCTGTTCGAGCGCTTCGAGATTTTTTCGCTGCGCGATGACGCCCATGATCACCACGTCGCGCTTCTCACACTGTTCGAAATCCTGGAAGTGACGGCGCGGGGCGATCTGCGCTCGGACCTTCTGCAGGAGTTCGAACGGCAGCGCCAGACCATCAGCTCCTTCCGCGGCAATCCCTCCGTGTCGGTTGATGCGCTCGAGGCCACGCTCGCACGCATCGAGGACGCGATGGGCGGGCTCACCCGCCTGAGCGGGCGCACCGGGCAAAACCTGCGCGACAACGAATGGCTGATGAGCATCCGCAGCCGAACGGGCATCGCGGGTGGCGCCTGCGAGTTTGACCTTCCCTCTTACTACGCCTGGCAAAACCGGCCGGCGGAGGCGCGCCGCGAGGACATCATCCGGTGGGCGGCGCCGCTCCAGCCGCTTCAGGTGGCGCTCACTGTGGTGCTGGGCCTTCTTCGGCGTAGCGGCACCTGGGTGCGCGTCTCTTCTCAGCAGGCAAGCTACCAGCAGCCGCTGGGCGGGCGTATTTATCAGATGGTGCAGGTACGGCTCGACCCAACCGTGGGCGCCATCCCCGAAACCAGCGCCAACCGCTATCTGCTCTGGATCCGCTTCACCTCGCAAACCGGCGACCAGCGGCCCCGCGCATTCGAGGGCGATGTCGATTTCGAGCTGGCGCTCTGCAACCTCTGAGCACAGATGGCTGTGGCTGGGTCGTCCCGCGCGCTGCTCGTTGACTGCCCGGCCTGCGCCCGCAAGACCGAGTACAGCCCGACCAACCGTTGGCGTCCGTTCTGCTCTGAACGCTGTAAGCGGATTGATCTGGGCGCCTGGGCAAGCGAACAGTACCGGATCGCAGGCGCACCGCTCGACCCCACCGACCCGGCCGAGGGGAGCCCCGAGCCGCCCCCCTCATCCAAGAGCATGCACTAGGCTGCGCCCGCAGCGAGCCGTTCGATCACCGGTACCGACGCGGGAAGCAGCGGACCCACCGCCACCGCTGCCGGCTGCTGCCAGCTAAACGCCTGGCCCTCGCGCGAGCTGGGCTCGCCACGCCAGCGGCTCACCACCAGGAAATGGAGACGCACCCTGGCGTGCGGATAAGAGAACTCGACCACTTCGAGCGGCTCGCCATCGTCGATCAGGATGCCGAGTTCCTCCTGCAGTTCTCGGGCAAGCGCCTCGAACACGCTTTCACCCGCCTCAACCTTGCCGCCGGGGAACTCCCACCATCCCGCGTAGGGCTTGCCTTCGGGGCGTTGGGCGAAGAGGAGCGCACCATCCGCGCGACGCAGGACGCCTACCGCCACCTCGACCGGAGCACGTGAGTCGGCCGGCGTGGCCGGCGCTGCTGCCTCGGCATCAGCGCGGCTGCGAGCAGTCGACACGGTGCGCCACCCGCGCCTAGCGGCGGCGGCCGGCCCGGGCCGGCTTCAGGCGCGCCTGACCAGCCCAGTCGCGCGCAAACTGCCAGGCCACCCGGCCGGAACGCGAACCACGCTCGAGCGCAAAACGCAACGCATCGCCGCGAGCGTCTTCGATATCGGCGGCGGAGCAACCGAAATGCAGAAGCCAGTGCGCGACCACCTCGAGGTATTCCTCCTGCCGGAACGGGTAGAACGAC
>Ga0315906_10006959_pt1 | contig 13849 bp, 10 predicted proteins | sample LakEriMetagenome_4_FD_203526 | JGI IMG/M metagenome (GOLD analysis project Ga0315906, IMG submission 203526) | Freshwater fungal communities from buoy surface, Lake Erie, Ohio, United States - Buoy 2 MA122 | ecosystem: Environmental > Aquatic > Freshwater > Lake > Lake biofilm | place: USA...
TCGCAAGGCGCGCAAGCGCCGCGAAGAAAGAAGCACACACATGGCAGCCAAGCAGATCGCATATGACAACGACGCGCGCGAGCGCATCCTCCGCGGCGTGCAGAAGCTCGCGAAGGCCGTGAAGGTCACCCTCGGCCCGTCCGGCCGCGTGGTCGTCCTCGAGAAGTCCTTCGGCGCCCCGACCGTCACCAAGGACGGCGTCACCGTCGCCAAGGAGATCGAGCTCGAGGATCCCTACGAGAACATGGGCGCGCAGATGGTGAAGGAAGTCGCGTCGAAGGCGTCGAAGGACGCCGGCGACGGCACCACCACCGCGACCGTCTACGCCGAGGCGATCTTCCAGGAAGGCCTCCGCAACATCACCGCCGGCGCCAACGCCAACTCGGTGAAGCGCGGCATCGACAAGGCGGTCGTCGCCGTGATCGACGAGCTCCGCCGCATGTCGAAGAAGGTCTCCGACTCGAAGGAGATCGCGCAGGTCGGCGCCTGCTCGGCGAACCAGGACATGACGATCGGCAAGATCATCGCCGAGGCGATGGACAAGGTCGGCAAGGACGGCGTCATCACCGTCGAGGAAGGCAAGAGCCTCGACACCGTCGTCGAGCTCCTCGAGGGCATGCAGTTCGACAAGGGCTACCTCAGCCCGCACTTCGTCACCAACCCGGCGAACATGGAGTGCGTGCTCGAGGACTGCTACGTCCTCATCCACGAGAAGAAGATCTCGAGCGCGAAGGAGTTCCTCCCGGTCCTCGGCAAGATCGCCGAGAGCGGCAAGAGCCTCCTCATCGTCGCCGAGGACATCGAGGGCGAGGCCCTCGCGACCCTCGTCGTCAACAAGCTCCGCGGCGTGCTCAAGGTCTGCGCCGTCAAGGCGCCGGGCTTCGGCGACCGCCGCAAGGAGATGCTGCAGGACATCGCGGTGCTCACCGGCGGACAGGCGGTCATGGAGGAGCTCGGCATCCAGCTCGAGAACCTCTCGCTCTCCGATCTCGGCCGCGCCAAGAAGGTCACCGTCGACAAGGACAACTGCACCGTCGTCGAGGGCGCCGGCAAGACCAAGGACATCCAGGGCCGCATCGAGCAGCTCAAGGGCCAGATCGAGGTCACGACGAGCGACTATGACCGCGAGAAGCTCCAGGAGCGCCTCGCGAAGCTCTCGGGCGGCGTCGCGCAGATCAACGTCGGCGCGGCGACCGAGGTCGAGATGAAGGAGAAGAAGGCGCGCGTCGAGGACGCGCTCCACGCCTGCCGCGCGGCCGTCGAGGAGGGCATCCTCCCGGGCGGCGGCACGAGCGTCATCCGCGCCCGCAAGGCGCTCGAGAAGGCGAAGAAGGGCCTGCCCGCCGACGAGGCGGTCGGCGTCGACATCGTCTTCCGCGCGCTCGCCGCGCCGTGCAAGCAGATCGCGGCGAACTGCGGTCTCGACGGCTCGATCGTCGCGCAGAAGATCGAGGAGTCGGACGACGTGAGCTTCGGCTTCAACGCGGCGACGCAGAAGTACGAGAACCTCGTCGCCTCGGGCATCATCGTCCCGACCAAGGTGGAGCGCGTGGCGCTCCAGAACGCGGCGTCGATCGCGGGCCTGCTGCTCACGACCGACTGCGCGATCACCGAGGTCAAGGAGAAGAAGGCGAAGGCCGCCGCCGGCCACGACCACGGCGAGGACTACTGATCGCCGGACGATTCCGCATGGAACGAACCAGGGCCCGCCGAAAGGCGGGCCCTGTTCTTTTTCTCATCGGCGTCGTCCCGGACGCCCGCACGGCGGGTGGTCGCGGCTCAGTCCGCGTCGCCCACGATGCTCTTGCCTTCCGGCCAGCTCGTGCGCGTCTTCCACGAGACCGTCGTCGGCTTCGCATCCGCGCCCCCGGCGCGCGCCGGCAGCGACAGCGTCCACTTCAGGAGTCCCTGCGGACGGAAGTCGCGCAGGTACTTCGCGTCGCTCGACAGCGCCGGCGCCACCTCGCGCAGCTCGATCTTCACGTCCTCGTTCCGCGACACCGGCACGCGGTCCCACAGCTCGAGCTCGACCGCCCTCGCGAGCGTGTTCGTCACCGAGATCCGGTAGTCGCGGTCGATGCCCTTCGACTTCGAGATCAGCCCCGACTCCGTGTTCTTCTTCGCGACGAGCTCGCGCTTCACCGTGACGCGCGGCTCCTTGCCGAACCAGAGCTCGACCTCCGCGCCGACCGCGGTCTCCGCGAGCGTCGTGCGGCCGATCGAGTCGGCGCCGAGATACATCCGCGCCTGCCCCGGCAGCAGCAGGTAGCCGGTCTCGTTGAGGAAGCGCGCGCGCAGGTAGACGTCGGAATCGACGAGCGGCCGCGCGACCAGCGCGTACTGCGGCTTCGATTCGATCGTGGCGACGCGGGTGCGCCGCTCGGCGTTGGCATCGCTCGCGGCGGTGAAGGTGCGCGGCAGACGGTACTCGACCGCCGGGCCCGTGCCGCCGACGCTTGCGTCGGCCGCGAGACCGGCGAATCGCTTCGCCGCGAACTCGCCGCCCTCGCCTCCGCCTCCGCCGCCAGGTCCGGCTGGGCGCCCCATCGCCGGCGCCGCATCCATCATCGGCGAGCCCGGCGCCATCCGCGCGGCTGGCGGTGCGCTCGTCTCGACCGGCTCGAGAATGTTGACGTAGGTCGGCGGGATGTCGCGCGGATTGGCGGCGCGCGTCGGCTGCGCGGTCGAGAGGACGAGCGCCACGTCGCGCCAGTCCTCGCCGGTCGACTGCTGCACGACCGCGTCGAACTCGAGCGCGAGCGTGCCTGCGTCCGGGTTTCCGCGCACGGTGTAGCTCGGCGCCCACGACGCGTTCGCGGCGAGGTAGGTCACCGAGACCGGGACATCGCCGCCCTGGGGCGCGACCATCGTGACGAGCGCGAAGCGCTCGACCGGCGGCGCGCCGCCGGCGGCGTTGAGCGCGTCGTTCGCGGCGTTCAGTTCGCCCGCCGCGTCCTTCGCCTCCTTCTTGAGGACGAGCGATTCGGCGGTCAGCCGGTCGCGCTCGGCGTCGATGAAGGCGAGCTGCGCCTTCAGCTTCTCCGGGTCGAGCGCGGTGCCGATTCCCTGCGAGGCGTCGGACGCGACCTTCGCCGCGATCGAGTCGATCGTCTTCTGCGAGGCGATGTTGTTCACGGTCCGCCGCTCGACGTCGGCCATCCGCGCGAGCGCCGCCTCGACGCGCGCGAACGCCTCGCGCACGCGCGGGTTGTCGCTCGTCGGCGCGGGGCGAACCACCGTCTCCGACTTCACCTCGAGCAGCTTCCCGCCGCCACCGATGCGCGCCTGCACGCTGTCGAGGTCCGCCGATTCAGGCAGCGGGCCGACGCGCAGCTCGAAGAGGCCCTGCGGAAGGGCGATTTCGCCCGATCGCGTCACGGCGGCGCGGCCCCGGTAGAGCGTGACGGCCGAGATCCCGAGATCCGCGCGCATGGCGACGGGCTGGTCGGTGTCGTCCTGCACGGCTGCGTGCGAGGTTCCTGCGACGATCGACGCCGCGAGAAGCGGCATGCAGAGGAGAGAGTTGCGCATGTGCGCAGCGTACGGCGCGGTTCGGGCGCCGTTGCGGGGAGCCCGCGCCGCGGTCGTCAAATAGAGAGGACGACCGCGACGAGCAGCCCGAGCGCCATGATCGAGCCGCCGATGATCGCGCCGATGCGCCATTGCCGCAGCTTCGCGCGCCGCGCGTCGAGCCAGATGCGCCCGTCGGGTTCGCGAACGACCACGCCCGACCGCAGGAGCGGCGCGAGCGGCGGCTCCTGCAGCCCGAGCGTCGCGGCCTTGCGCGCCGACTCGGGCGACACCGCGCCCGCCTTCGCGAGGACGCGCACCGGCCCCGGCTTCTGCAGCGCGAGCGCGAGCATCATCACGGGTCCGACGACCGCGCCGGCCATGCCGAACGCGCCGCCGAGCCCGCCTTGCGGCATGGGAGGAACCGGCATGGCCGCAGGATAGCCCGTTCAGCCTTCCGAGCCGAGGACGTCGCGGCCCTCGATGCCGTCGGTGGTCAGGACATGGAAGCTCGTCTTCACGAGGAAGTCGTAGGACTGCGCGCCGAAGTACCCGCCTGCGCCGAGCGGCGTGTTGCGCGACCAGAGCTTCCCGGCGCGCTGCTCCGCCTGCATCGCGCGCTGGCAGCCGACGAGCTCGACATGGCCGTCGAAGAAGAGCGACGCCGGCGCGCTGTTGTAGCCGTGGTTGAAGAACCACGGCGTTCCGCCGCCCTCGAAGGACGGATTGACGAGCTGCGCCGGGCGGTTCTGCAGCCAGCTGTGCTCGATCATGCGCGTCTTGAGCGACGGGTGGCTGCAGCGCGTGGTGCTCGGGCTGCGGTATCCGGCCGGCAGCGTGCCCGGGCTCGTGAAGCCGTGCCCGTCGAGCGTCGGCCCGTTCCGGCGGAAGACCTTCGGGTCGAACATCGCGGCCGGCGAGAAGCAGTACGAGCTGTCCTCGTAGTTGATCCCGTCGAAGGTGAACTGCGCCGGGCTCGTGAAGTACTTGTCGATCCGCGAGAGCGGCACCACGTCCTTCGGCGCGTAGAGCGCCCGGTCGTAGAAGCGACCGTTGACGTAGCTCGCGAACGCCATCACGCCCGGCATGCGGAAGCTGCCGAAGGCGTTGGCGCCGCCGGGATTCGACGGCGCGCCGAAGTGCATCGGCACGTAGGTCATCCAGTTGTAGCAGGCCTCGGGCCAGCCGAACTGCGAGCACTTGCCGGTGTTGCCGAGGAAGTAGCCCCAGATGCCGAAGGTGTCGCGGCCGATGAACTGCTGCGGCGGACACTCGATCTGCGCGAGGTACTGCGCGCAGTTTCCGCCGGCGAGCCCGGCGTTGTCGGGGATCGCGGTGAACTGGCGGTCGTTCCAGTCGCCGGCGTAGGTCTCGCACGAAGCCGCGAGGCTCCGCAGGTTCGAGACCGACTGCGTGGTGAGCGCCTTGTCGCGCGCGCGGACGAGCGCGGGCAGGAGAAGCGCGACCAGCAGCGCGATGACGCCGATCACGACGAGGAGCTCGACGATGGTGAACGCGCGGCGCGCGCTCGGACGGACTTCGGTTCCTGGCGTCTTGTCCACGGGTGCCTCCCGGAAAGCCGCTTCATGTTCCGCTCGTCATCTCTTGACACGACGCACACATCTTCGGAACACAACGCATCGTGCGCGTAGAAATCCGGGATTATTAAGCCGTGTGAAGACGATCCGCGCGCCAACGGGGCGATCACCCCGCTGTCCGCGCCGATGGTGCGCGACATGAACGACGACCGCCCGCGCGGGGCGGGCGGTCGTCAGGTCGTCGCTCGCTTGTCCGTTCTCAGCCTTCGGATCCGAGGACGTCGCGGCCTTCGATCCCGTCGGTGGTGAGGATGTGGAAGCTCGTCTGGACCAGGAAGTCGTACGACTGGCCGCCGAAGTAGCCGTTCGCGCCGATCGGCGTGTTGCGCGACCAGAGCCAGCCCTGCTGGTTTCCCTGGCCCATGCGCTGGCTGCCCTGCATCGCGCGCTGGCAGCCGACGAGCTCGATGTGGCCGTCGAAGAAGAGCGTCGCGGGCGCGCTGTTGTAGCCATGGTTGAAGAACCACGGGGTCCGGCCGCCGGAGAAGTTGGTGTTGATGAGCGAATCCGGCGTGTTCTGCAGCCAGTTGTGCTCGAGCATGCGCGTCTTGAGCGACGGATACTTGCAGCGCGTCACCGGCGGCGAGCGGTACGCCGTCGGCAGCGTGTTCGGGTTGGTGAAGCCGTTGCCGTTGAAGCCGCCGCCCGGCGCGCTGGGGTTGTTCCGCCCCAGCACCTTCGGGTCGAACATCGCGGCGGGAGAGAAGCAGTACGAGCTGTCCTCGTACGCGGAGCCGTCGTAGGTGAACTCGGCCGCGCTCGTGAAGTACTTCGAGATGTTCGAGATCGGCACGATGTCCTTCGGCGCGTAGAAGGTCGGGTCGTAGAAGCGCCCGCCGACGTAGTCGTGGAAGGCCTTCGTGCTCGGCATGCGGAAGCTGCCGAAGGCGTTGCCGCCGCCGGGATTGCTCGTGTTTCCGAAGAGGATCGGGATGTAGACGACCCAGTTGTAGCAGGCCTCCGGCCATCCGTAGGGCTGGCACTTGCCGGTGTTGCCGAGGAAGTAGCCCCACATCGCGCCGTTGATCTCCCAGCCGAGGAACTGCTGCGGCGGGCAGGCGACCTGCGCGAGGTACTGCGCGCAGTTGCCGTTGACGACGCCGGCGTCGTCGGGGCAGGTGGTGAACTGCCGCTCGCCCCAGTCGCCGGCGTAGGTCTCGCAGGCGCTCGCGAGGTTCTTCAGGTTCGACACCGACTGCGAGATCAGCGCCTTGTCGCGGCCCTTCGAGACCGCGGGCAGGAGCAGCGCGATCAGCAGGGCGATGATCGACACCACCACGAGCAGTTCGACGATCGTGAAGGCTCGGCGTTCGGAAGTCGTCTGGCGCATGCGGTTCTCCAAGGAAGGTCCGTTCCCTGAAGATGATGACCGCCGCGACCGCGGATGACTACGGCGCGCGGACGAATTCGACAAAAAGAGAGCCGCCCGCGGAGACCGCGGGCGGCTCGGATCAGGCGATCATGCCTGCGCCCGGAAGGCCGAAGCCATCCGAGCGTGGTGCCGGCGACCGATCACCCCTCCGGGCCGAGGACGTCGCGTCCTTCGATGCCGTCGGTGGTGAACATGTGGAAGCTGGTGCGGACGAGGAAGTCGTACGACTGGCCACCGTAGTAGCCGTTCGCGCCGTACGGGGTGTTCCTCGACCAGAGCCATCCCTGCGCATTGCCCTGGCCCATGCGCTGGCTGGCCTGCATGGCGCGCTGGCAGCCGACGAGCTCGATGTGGCCGTCGAAGAAGAGCGACGCCGGAGCGCTGTTGTAGCCGTGGTTGTAGAACCACGGAGTCGCGCCGCCGCCGAAGTTCGCGTTGATGAGCGAGTCCGGCGTGTTCTGCAGCCAGTTGTGCTCGATCATGCGCGTCTTGAGCGCCGGGTACTTGCAGCGCGTGACCGGCGGGCTGCGGTAGCCCGCGGGCAGCGTGTTCGGGCTGGTCCAGCCGTTGCCGTTGAAGCCGCCACCGACAGCGGTGGGGTTGTTGCGGCCGAACACCTTCACGTCGTACATCGCCGCCGGCGACCAGCAGTACGAGCTGTCCTCGTACGCGGAGCCGTCGTAGGTGAACTCCGCGGCGCTCGTGAAGTACTTGGAGATGTTCGCGAGCGGAACGACGTCCTTCGGCGCGTAGAAGGTCGGGTCGTAGAAGCGTCCGCCGACGTAGTCGTGGAACGCCTTGAGGCCCGGCGCGCGGAAGCAGCCGTAGCCGCCCGAGAGACCGATGGGCTGGTGGACGACCCAGTTGCCGCAGTTGCCCGGGTAGCCGTAGGGCTGGCATCGGCCGGTGTTGCCGATGAAGTAGCCCCACATGGCGCCCGAGACGTCCCAGCCGAGCAGCTGCTGCGGCGGGCACGCGATCTGCGCGAGGTAGGTGCCGCAGTTGCCCTGAACGAGGCCTGCGTCGTCTGGGATGCCGGTGAACTGCCGCTCACCCCAGTCGCCCGCGTAGGTCTCGTTCGCGGCAGCGAGGTTCTTGAGATTCGAGACCGACTGAGAGATCAGGGCCTTATCGCGACCCTTCGACACTGCTGGCAGCAGCAGCGCGATCAGCAGGGCGATGATCGACACGACGACGAGGAGCTCGACGATCGTGAAGCCGCCCTTTCGGACATGGCGAGACATGTTGGTCATGTACTCGACCTTTCTGCGGACGAGGTCCGCAAGAGAGCGCCTCTGTCGCGTTCATCGCTCCGTGCGCGCCCGGTGCACTCGGGCGCGACGATGTTCGCGCGCTCAGATTGGTGGCGGACCCGAGACATGCAACGGCGGGTCTGCCGGGAAGACGGAAGCCGCGGAGGACGCGGTTTCCGGTGCCGTCAGCAAAACGGTACTGCGGCTTGGGGCGGTCTGATCCGCGGCGGCGTCAAAATGGGCGAATTTCTCAGGGATTCCGCGTGCGCCCGGCGGCCTCCGGTTCGGTGCGATCCGCGTCGCGCGCGAGCTCCGGCTCGAGACTTCGATGTCGAGGGGGGCGGTTCCGGGCGGTGGTTTTATTCGGACGCTTGATCCGTCGGGCCGATCGCGCCCGGGCAGCGGGTACGCTCGGCCCGATGCGCATCGCAAGCACCTGGAGCTTCGGACTGCGGGCGAACGAGCCCGCGTGGACCCGCCTGACCGACGCCGCCTCGACGGCTGCGGCGCTCGACGCGGTGGAGGCGGCCTGCGCCTACGCCGACAGCGCCGAGGACATCGACAGCGTGGGGTACGGCGGCCTGCCCGACGCCTCCGGCCGGGTGTCGCTCGACGGATGCGTGATGCTCGCCCCGTGGCGCTCGGGAAGCGTCGCCGGGCTCCGCACCCACCTGCATCCGGTCTCGGTCGCGCGCCGGGTCATGGAATCGACGCCGCACGCCATGCTCGTCGGGCCGGACGCGGACGACTTCGCCGATCGCATGGGGCTCGCGCGGGCCGAACTGCTCGCGCCGTCCGCGCAGGCCGCCTACGAGAAGTGGCGCCGGGAGGGGGGCACCCTCGACCAGAGTCGCGACGGGCCGTCGCGGGCGATTCCGGCGGGGCTCGGGTACGACCCGCTTCGACCCATGGACCGCAGGCACGGCGAAGACGGGCGGCTGTTCGGCGGGGCCGCCGCGCTTCCCGAAGACGAGGCGCGCTGGCGTCACCACGACACGATCGGCTGCCTCGCGATCGATGCGCGCGGCGCGCTCGCGGGCGGCTGCTCGACGAGCGGAACGCCGTTCAAGCTGCCGGGACGCGTGGGCGACTCGCCGATCATCGGCCACGGGCTCTACGTCGATCCGGCGGCCGGCGCCGCGACCGCGACCGGCACGGGCGAACTCATCATGGGGATCTGCGGCGCCTTCCTCGTGGTCGAGGCGATGCGCCGCGGCGCTTCGCCGGCGGAGGCGACCCGCGAGGCCGTCGAGCGGATCGCTCGGCACGCAGGGCTCGCGACGCACCACCAGGCGGTCTTCCTCGCGATGGGCCGCGACGGATCGGTCGCCGCTGCGGCGCTGCGCCCCGGCTATCGCACCGCGATCCGCGACGCCGCGGGCGCGCGGGCCGTCGAGCCCGATTTCATCGCGCTTCCCGACGCGCCGGCCTGAAGTGCCGGGCTTTCAGTCGCCGGTAGGGACTTCTCCGCCGGTCCAGGCGCCGGGAACGGCCGGCGGCGGCGAGGGCAGGCCGTCGAGCACGCTCGTCGTGACCGGGCCGCTCGTCTCGCCGAAGTAGCGCACCACCACATCGTTGCGGAGCTCGAACCACCATGAGGTGCGCTCGAGCCGGTTCGAGCTCGTGGCGACGAGCATGAAGAGGTACGAGCCCTCGCTGGTGCGAACATCGCAGTCGTAGCGGAAGATCTCGCGGCCGTCCGTCAGGCTGACGCGCGAGGCCGGCTGCCCGAAGGCGCCGATGAGCCACTCGGTCGTCGTGCGGCCGGGCTCGATCACCGAGAGCGTCTCGCGCGAGATCTGCGGGCCGACCTCGCGTCGCGTCTGCCCCGAGGTGTAGAGGCACCCCGTCGAGCCGACGGCGGAGACGGCGAGGATCGCGATCGCGAGGAACTGGCTCGGTCTGGGCGCCATGGGGCCCGAAAGTGTAGGCTTCGGACGAAGTTCCGCGGCCCGATCCGATCGCAGTGGCGCGCGGAACGCATCCGTCCGGTCCTTGTCCGCGAATCTCGCCGTTCGGAACCCCCCATGAAGCTCTACACGCGAACCGGCGACGACGGAACCACGGGCCTCTTCTCAGGCACCCGCGTGTCGAAGGACCATCCCCGCATCGAGGCCTACGGCACGGTCGACGAGTTCAACGCCGTCATCGGCCTCGCGATGAGCGCCTGCCGCCCCGGCGATCCGCTCGAGCGGCGCATGATCGAGATCTTCGGCGAGGTCCAGTCGCGCCTCTTCGACATCGGCGCCGATCTCGCGACCCCCGAAGGCGCCAACAACAGTTCGAAGATCCTGCGCATCGAGGAGCACCATGTCGCCGAGGTCGAGGGTTGGATCGACGAGATGGACGGCGGCAACCCGCCGCTGCGCGCGTTCGTGATGCCGTCGGGCTGCGAGCTCGCGGCGCGCCTGCACCTCGCGCGCACCGTCTGCCGGCGCGCCGAGCGCCTCATGGTCTCGCTCGCGCAGCTCGAGCCCGTCGGAACCGGACCGCTCCGCTACGTGAACCGCCTCAGCGACCTGCTCTTCGCGATGGCGCGGCGCGCGAACCACAACGCCGGCATCGGCGATGTGCCGTGGATTCCGTCGCGTCCGAAGGTGTGACGCGTCGCGGGCTCACGCCTCGCGAAGCGGGACCTGCTCGACGATCTCGAGTCCGAATCCGTGGAGTCCTGGCATCGCGCGCCGCGGATGGTTGGTGAGCACGCGCAGCCGCGTGATCCCGAGGTCTCGGAGGATCTGTCCGCCCACGCCGAACTCGCGGCTGTCCATAGGCTGCGCGCGCGCGCCGACGCCCTCGGTGCGCGTGAGGTCGGGCGCGTTCACATCGTCCGCCGGACGGCGGATCTGCTGGAGCCGCGCGAAGAAGTCCTCGCCGGAACCCTCCGGGCGCAGGTAGACGATCGCGCCGCGTCCCTCGCGCTGGATCGCGCGCATCGAGGCGCGCAGGTCGTCGGCCGAGCTCTTCCCGCCGCCGTTCGCGACGCCGAAGATGTCGCCGAGCAGGTCGCGGCGGTGCATGCGGACGAGCACGGCGTCGGGCGCCGGCGCGACCATGCCCGAGGCGTCGGGCACGCCGACGCCGCCGCAGCTGAGGACGAGGTGCGGCACCGGATCCACCGCGCTCTCGTAGGCGATCAGGGTGAAGGTGCCCTCGGGCGTCTCGATGCGCGCGCCGCCTGCGGGCTCGACGCGCCGCACGAGCGCCTCGCGCGCGAGGCGGTGCTCGATGATCTGCTCGACCGAGCACATCTTCAGCCCGTGCTGCGCGCAGATCCGCTCGAGGTCGGGCACGCGCGCCATCTCGCCGTTCTCGAGCACGATCTCGATGATCGCGGCCGCCGGGCGCAGGCCGGCGAGCCGGCAGAGGTCGACCGAACCCTCGGTCTGACCGGTGCGGACGAGCACGCCGCCGGCGCGCGCGCGCAGCGGATTGATGTGCCCGGGGCGGACGAAGTCGTCGACGCCCGATTTCGGGTCGGCGAGCAGCTGGATCGTCTTCGCGCGGTCGCGCGCGCTGATGCCGGTGCCGACGCCGTGCTTCGGATGCCCGTCGACGGTCACGGTGAACGCCGTGCCGCGCACGCTCGTGTTCACGCCCGTCTGCGGGCCGAGGTCGAGGCGCTCGCAGCTGTCCGGGTCGAGCGCGACGCAGAGGTAGCCGCCGCCGACGCGCGTGAGGAAGTTGATCATGTCGACCGTCATCGCCTCGGCGGCCACGACGAAGTCGCCTTCGTTCTCGCGGTTCTCGTCGTCGACGAGCACGATCGCCTTGCCGGCGCGGAGGTCGTCGAGGATCTCGGGGATCGAGGCGAACGCCATCACGCGCCTCCCACGATCTTCGCATGGCGCGACCAGAGCGTGTCCATCAGCGCGCGATGCCCGGCCGCGACCGACGGGTCGTCGAGACGCCGCGCGACGACCTCGAGGAGCTCGACGAGCCAGTGGAAGTCGTCGGTCGAGATGAACTCGCGGCCGACCTTCGCCTTCGCCTTGCCGGCGGCGACGCCGTCGATGTCCTGCATGTTGTGGTAGTTCCCGAGCGGCAGGCACACGCAGGTCGAAGCGATGCCGAAGCTCGCGAACGCGGTGGCCTCGCAGGCGCCGCCCGGCATGAGCTTGCGCTGGAACCTGAAGCCCGGCGTGTCCTTCGCGTGCGCCGCGGCGATGTCGCCGATGCGGTTCGTGAGCTCCGGCGTGAACACGCTCAGGCGGTCGCCGACGCGCACGATCGGCCCGGCGCCGATCGGCGAATCGTGGGGGAAGCTGCGGGAATTCTCGAGACAGACAAGCCGCGCGCCCTGGGGCACGCTGCCCTCGCGTGCGGCGCCGATCGCGCCGATGAAGCCGATCTCCTCGCTGCGGGTGAAGAGGAGCGCGACATGCGCGAGCGCGGCGTCGCGCGAGATCGAGTCGAAGGCGACGAGCGCCGCCGCGAGCGCCGCGAGGTCGTCGCAGGCGTGCGTGTGCGCGAGGCCCTTCCGCACCTCGGCCTTCGGGAACTTCCAGCGCGCGATCGAGCCGGCGGCGACCGACTTCGCGGCGGCCGGCTTCGCGAGCCTCGCGACCACGGTCTTGAACGGCTTCGTCGCGGGATCGGTCTTCGCGTCGAGCGAGAGGATCCTCGCGTCGAACGACCTGCGCGTCTCGCGGTCGAACACCTCGAGCGCGGCGCCCTTGAAGTACGGGTCGTTGACGCCGCCGCGGAACTCGAGGTCAGCCTCGACGGACCTCCCCTTCGCGCGCACGCCGGTGACGACGAAGGCGGGATGGTCGAGATGCGCGGTGATCATCACGGGCTTCACGCCAGACTTCGAGCCGCGCGCGCAGGCCTCGAGGAAGTCGTGCCGCGCGACCGTGAGGTTGCCAAAGCGGTCGCGCGAGAGGACGACGCGGTCCCGGCGCGCGGCGACCCAGCGCTCGATCGCCTCGATCACGCGGTCCTCGCGGCCGGCCGCCGTCGGAAGCGAGGTGATCTCGAGCAGGAACTTCTCGCGTGCCCGGCGTACGGACGCCGACGGACCGGCCTTCGCCGCCTTTCCGGCGCGCGCCTGCGGCTTCCTGCGGACCTTTGCCGGCGTCGCCCGGGGCGAACTGCGCTTCTTCGCGGCCATTTCATCTCCTTGCGGGGCGTCGATGGTAGTCGTTCGCCGCACGCGCCGCGGCGGCTCCGATACCATCGCGCCCCTTCCGAGACGAGCACCGATGACCGACGCCTCCGCCCCAGCCGCGCGCCCCGCCTGCGATCCCGCCACCGAGCTCGACGCCCGGTTCCGGCGCGCGATCGCGGCCGTCGCCGGATCCGAGGCCGATCCGCAGATCCGGCCGAGCACGAACCCGAAGTTCGGCGACTTCCAGATGAACGCCGCGATGGCGCTCGCGAAGGAGCGGGGGACGAACCCGCGCGCGCTCGCCGAGGAGATCCTGAAGGCCGCCGACCTCGCGGGCGTCGCGGCGAAGTGCGAGGTCGCGGGCCCTGGCTTCGTGAACGTGACGCTCGAGCCTGCGTTCGTGGCCACGCGCGTCGCCGAGCTTTCGGCGTCGCCGACCTTCGGCATTCCCGCGCCGTCCGACCGCCACGCGGTGGTCGTCGACCTCTGCGGCGTGAACGTGGCGAAGCAGATGCATGTCGGCCACCTGCGCGCGACGATCATCGGCGACTCGCTCGCGCGCGTGTTCGAGCGGCTCGGCCGGAAGGTCTGGCGCGAGAACCACCTCGGCGACTGGGGGCTTCCGATCGCGATGACGCTCGCGAAGCTGATGCGCGAGGGCGCCGACTTCGCGAGGCTCACGCTCGACGACCTCAACGCGGCCTACCGCGGCGCGCAGAAGGAGACCTCGACCGCGGATCTCGACGCCGCGCACGAGTTCCGCTGCGGAGCGCACCGGATCGCGGAGCTCGAGGTGGAGTGCGAGCCGGCGCGAGCCGCGATGGAGCACGCGAAGCGGACGCTCGTGCGGCTCCAGTCGGGCGACGCCGAGGTCGTGCGGCTCTGGGAGCGGCTCATCGAGGTCACGATGGAGCAGGTCTACGAGGCCGCGCGCACGCTCAACGTGAAGGTCGGCCCCGAGAACAACCGCGGCGAGAGCTTCTACCGCGACCGCCTCGGCGGCGTG
>Ga0315906_10006960_pt1 | contig 13845 bp, 14 predicted proteins | sample LakEriMetagenome_4_FD_203526 | JGI IMG/M metagenome (GOLD analysis project Ga0315906, IMG submission 203526) | Freshwater fungal communities from buoy surface, Lake Erie, Ohio, United States - Buoy 2 MA122 | ecosystem: Environmental > Aquatic > Freshwater > Lake > Lake biofilm | place: USA...
GGTTTTCTTTTCCCTTTAAGACAGCGCTTTTCTTTAGTTTTACCTTATGAGCTTGAATCCTAAAAAGACCAGCGAAACCAAAAAATCCATCCGCATCTTTTGGAAGATTTTCCTATATGGATGGGGTGCAGCTTTGTTCCTGATTTTAATCATTTATTTGGGAGCATTTGGAAAGCTTCCATCCATTGAGGAATTGGAAAATCCATCCATGATGTCCTCTTCAGAAATTTACGCTGATGATGGAACCTTGATGGGAAAATTTTATCTGAAAGATAGAATCAATGTTAAGTACCAGGATATTTCCCAAAATGTTATCAAAGCTTTGATTGCTACTGAAGACGAAAGATTTTATGAGCATTCAGGAATTGACATTAAGAGCCTTTTGAGAGCAGTTGTTTTCTTAGGAAGTGAAGGTGGTGCAAGTACGATAACACAGCAGTTGGCAAAAGCATTACTCGGACAACAAAGCAGCAAGAGTATTACCCGTGTAATTGAGAAACTAAAAGAGTGGATCGTAGCCATTCGATTGGAAAAGAATTTTACAAAAGAGGAAATCATCACTCTTTACCTCAATATGGTGAATTATGGTGATGAAACCTATGGCATTAGAAATGCTTCCAAAACTTATTTTCAAAAAGAACCAGGTCAGTTACAAGTTGAAGAAGCAGCAGTACTTGTAGGATTACTAAAAGGAAGCACCCGTTATAATCCAAGGAGAAATCCTAAAGCCGCAATGGCAAGAAGGAATACCGTATTGGACCAGATGGTGAGAAATGATTATTTAAGCGAAGAGGAGGCTAAATCCTTAAAGGTTCAACCCATTGCACTCAACTACTTGAAGCTTGATGAGAATTCAGGTATCGCTCCATATTTCAGAGAGGTGCTAAGAGATGAAATCAAGAACTGGTGTAAGGAAAATGAAAACCCCAAGACTGGAGAGCCTTATGATATTTATAAAGATGGTTTAAAGATATTTACGACCATCAACCCTAGAATGCAAGAATATGCTGAAGTTGCCGTTTACCGCCACATGCAGAACCTGCAAAAGGTTTTCAGCAGCCAGTACAACATCAAAGATGGCTCTGTGTGGAAGACAAAAGATGGCAAAGCCATTCTCGACAATGCAATGAAGCAAACAGATCGCTGGAGAAATTTAAAAGAGGATGGCCTTACCGATGATGAGATCAGACAAAGTTTTCTGGAGCCAGTTAAAATGAAAGTTTTCGCTTGGAATGCCAACAGAGAAACCGATACAACAATGTCCCCTCTGGATTCCATTCGTTACCATAAACAAATCATGCAAATTGGTCTACTGGCCATGGATCCCCTTACTGGTGATGTAAAGGCATGGGTGGGAGGAAGTAGTTTTAAAAGATATAAATACGACCACGTCAATATCAAAACAAAAAGACAAGTAGGCTCAACTTTCAAACCTTTGCTATACACCCTTGGAGTAATGAATGGCTATACACCTGAAACAAATATGCCAGGTGGTCCAATTGATATGGGTGGAAAAATGATTGATGGTAATGGTGGCCCTATGGCTATTTGCCTGGCCTTCTCTAAAAATCCAGCAGCTGTTCATCTGATCAATCAATTGGGAGTTCAACGTACTATAGATTTTGCAAAACAATGTGGAATAGTCAATGAAATTCCTCCCTACCCTTCTATTGCTTTGGGTTCGGCTGATCTATCGTTATTTGAAATGGTACAATCCTTCAGTATGTTTCCTGGAAGAGGTTTTAATGTTAAACCCAATTTCATCAGCAGAATTGAAGACCGTAATGGAAATGTTCTTGCTTCATTTAGAGCAGAAACCAAAGAGGTCATCAGCGAAAGTGAAGCGTTTATCATGACAAAAATGTTGCAGGGTGTTGTTGATTTTGGTACAGGTAGAGCGCTTAGAGGTGGTTATGCTGTACCTGGACAAATTGCAGGAAAAACAGGAACTACAAATGATAATGCTGACGGATGGTTCATCGGATTTAGTCCACAACTCTTATCCGGAGTTTGGGTAGGATGCGACGATCCTTTTCTTAGAATGCTCTACACTGCGGGTGGTTCTCAAATGGCCATGCCAGCATGGGCTTATTTCTACCAACAGGTATTCAACGACAAAAGTTTAAATATAGATCCTGAAGCAGCTTTCATACCTCCTGCTAATATGCAGAATGAAATCATATTCGACTACCAGGATGCTAATCAAAATGAGTTATTACCAGCTGAGGGAGATGAAGGTTATCAGACTGACGAATACATTGAAATACCCATCAGTGATGGTAGAGAAAAAGTAGTATCAGAGTCGAAAAAATTTGAAGAAACTACAACACCTAAAGAAGCCCCCAAGAAAGAAATTCCAAAGTCAACTCCCGTAAAAGAGAAAGAAATAATCCTTGATCAAAAGGATACCTCAACAAAAAAGAAAGGAATATTGAAGAGAGTATTCGGTAAAAAAGACCAATAAAAAAAGGGCATGATTTCATGCCCTTTTTTTATAAATATCTTAATCGCTTATTTACCTAGCGTTCCTTGAATACCGAAACTGTAGAATAAATTGTGTGAAGCATTTACAGTAACTGGCATTCTGTATTGTGCCTGGATAATAAAGAATGTTTGATCAAATAAGTTAAGCTGAAGACCAGCACCAGCTGGGATGTAAGCAGCATAATATCCCTTCCATGCTGAAGCACCAGCACCTAATGACAAGAAAGGAGATACATAATATTGATCAGAAGTCAATTTCATTAAAATGTTAGCGTCTGCTTCAAAGTATGGCTTTGCACCAACACTTGTTGCAAATGGCTGACTGGTTAGACTATACTCCAAATAAGAAAATCCAAATCTTGCATTGAAATCAAAATTATCATTCAATCCTTCAGTATAGTTTACAGCCAAACCTGGTCTCATTCTACTGAGCTTGTTCCACTGTTGTTTAGTCAATACCTGGCTCATTCCACCATTTCTGATTTCTGATGCAGTTTTGAAATCATGCAGAGTAAATTGCAAACCAAATGTTTTACCCTTGGTGTACATGTTCTTTGTATCCTGGGCATTTGTTGCTGTAAAAGAAAGTGCTACTAAGGCAATTAGGAATATCCTTTTCATAAACAGTTCTGTTTTGAGTCTAACAAAAATAAACCCTGAAGGTTGAATGTTAAAATATTTATTGGTTTTTGGCCAAGTTTTCTTTTGCAGAACTGATTAATTCAACTTTTACCTTGACAATACCCGATTTGTGAAAGCCTAGTTTTGTAGCACCAGCGCGGGTTAGATCGACTAACCTCGGGTTTCTGTGATGTAGTCTGTCGTTTACCTTTAAAACGATGGTTTTACCATTTTTAAGGTTCGTAACCCTTACTTTTGAGCCTAAAGGGTAGGTATTGTGCGCACAGGTGAGCTTATCTTGACTAAAAATCTCTCCGCTGGCCGTCTTTTTACCAATAAATTTATCAGAATAAAAGCTGGCATGTCCAACTGCAGTATCAACTACCGGAACATTTCTATAATTCGTTTTTTGAGCAAAAGCACCCACCCCTGTTAGAAGCATAACCAGAACAAGGAGATTTCGAAACAAAAAGGTGGCTTTGAAAATTTGCATAAGAGAGCAAAATTACCCTTAATACCTGAAAAAAGGAAGTTTTTAGGTCGATTTTTACGTTTTATATACTTTATAGCATTGATAATCATATTATTACAAATATTGTATTAATATCATTTCATACAAAAAACAATATATCAGAGTTACTGGTCTTTCTTATTATCTTAGTCTTTATAACCAGTTTACCAACATTGCTTCATAAACATGCGCCCGATAAAACTCACTTTATTCTTATTATCTAGCATAGTCCTTTCAATTAAGGGTGTCTCCCAACCTCAATTGAAAATTATAAATAGTCCTGCTGAATTCCTACAATCCATCAACATTGAGCCAAAGCTGAAACTGATTGAACTAAAATCAATAATCCCCCATATTCAATACGACCTTAAATACGCAACCAAAGATAATTTTACCAAGGTTCGACTCTACCCTGCTCTTACAAAACACACTTACTTAAGAAATGATCCCGCTACTGCACTGGCCAAAGCAGCAAAAGAGCTGGAAGAAAAAGGTTTGGGAATTTGGGTTTGGGATGCGTATCGCCCTTATCATGTAACCGTCAACTTCTGGAATTTAATCAAAGACGAACGATATGTTGCTCATCCAGCGAAAGGAAGCGGTCACAACCGAGGTATAGCAATCGATATGACTCTTTATGATTTGAAGACTGGGGCTTTGCTGGAGATGCCGACAACCTTTGATGATTTTTCAGAAAAAGCACACCATGGATTTGAAGGTATTTCATCTGTACAAAAGGCAAACAGGGAAATGCTAAGAAGTATCATGGAAAAATATGGCTTCATCAAATTCCAAACAGAATGGTGGCATTATTACTGGCCGAATGGAGAACAATATGATGTACTAGATTTCAACTTTAACCAAATCAAAAAAATAAATAGTGCTACTTCAAAATAAAAATATCATTATCATGGGCGGTACTTCCGGAATGGGGTTGGCTGCTGCACAGAAATTTGTTTCCGAAGGTGCCCAAGTTTTAAGTGTTGGAAAACCTCAGGAGACTGCTTTAAATGATGACCAGATTTCGATTTTGTTTGCAGATGCAAGGGAAGAAGAAACCATGTCGAAAGCCATTCAAATCTGTATAGAAAAATTTGGCGGCTTTGATGGATTGTTTCACGTTGCAGGTGGAAGCGGAAGATCATTTGGTGATGGTCCCTTACATGAAATGTCAGTCGAAGGATGGAAACAGACCCTTGAACTGAATGCCACTACAGTCATGCTTTCCAATAAAGCAGCAATCGATCACTTTCTCAAACAAAATAAATCTGGTGCTATTGTCAACCTTTCATCAGTACTGGCAATGCATCCTGCACCTTCCTTTTTTTCAACACATGCTTATGCTGCTGCTAAAGCAGCGATAATAGGATTGTCCACTTCATCAGCTTCCTATTATGCAAAAAACAACATCCGGATTAATGTTATATCTCCAGGCTTGGTAGAAACGCCTATGTCGGTCAGGGCCAGAGAAAATGAAAACATCATGTCTTACATAAAATTCAAACAACCTTTGGATGGAGGAAGAATTGGTAATGCAAATGATGTAACTTCCATAGCAGCTTTATTGCTATCGGATCAAACATCATTTATTACTGGTCAGAATATTGCCGTAGATGGTGGATGGTCGGTTTCAGAAGGTCAATACACAAAATAATTAGTCGAACGGATGGAAGAGATAAAAAAATACATTGATAAAAGCAGAGCAATTTGTGATGCAATAGAATCCCAGTCGGTAGAAATTGAAACAGCAGCCCAATGGTTCACCAAAACAATTTTAGCTGGTAGAATGGTTCATGTTTTTGGATCAGGACACAGCAGAATAATGGTTGAAGAAATGTGGCCGCGTTATGGATCATTTCCTGGCTTTAATCCAATAGTAGAACTCTCGCTTACTTTCCACAACCTTGTTGTAGGAGCAAACGGTCAAAGACAAGCAATGTTTTTGGAGAATGTTGCAGGATTCGCAGAAAGAATACTTCGCAATTTCACATTATCAGATCAAGATACTGCACTGATCATTTCCTCTGGAGGAACAAATATTGTGCCGATTGAAATGGCAGAATTGTTTCAAAAGAAAAACATTAAAGTAGTAAGCATCCTCACAAAAGCCCACTCACAAGCCAGTAAAAGCAAGAGAGTTGACGGTAAAAAATTAGGCGACTTTTCTGATTTGATTTTAGATACTGGCGCACCTGTTGGTGATGCCATGATCGAAATCCCCAATCTTGCTACACCTGTAGCCCCTGGATCCACCTTAGGCGGAGTGCTCCTCATTAACAGCATCAAAGCCAGGGTAGCTGCTTTATTAACCGAAGCTGGTCAGCCGCCAACTGTATTATCTGCATCCAACGTTGTTGGCGAAAAAGAAGCAGTGCGACTATTTGAATCAGCTTATGATCAGCATGCTGTTCGACTTACTCAACTTTATCAATTTTAAAATACCCTTATGCAACCGATTCCCATTAGAACAACTGTAGTTGGTAGTTATCCTTTCCCTGGATGGCTAGAACATGCCACACAAAATCTTTCTGCTTTTGGTGCAGCAGACATTGAAGAGATGGCAGAAGATGCTGTTGTTGCTGCTATTCACGACCAGGTAAATGCAGGATTAGATGTCATTACAGATGGTGAACAAACCAGATTTGATTTCAACCTTTCATTCTATGGTTTTATCAAAGGCATTCAACCCAATCATACAGAGACAAGAAAATTCGGACCACCAGCACATGATCAACGTGGTAAACACAGTATTGTTGATGAACTGACTGCACCTCATGGTCTAGGATCAATCAAGGAGTTTTTAAGATTGAAAAAATTAGCACCGGCTGGTCCTGTACTCAAATGCAGTCTACCAGGACCTTACACACTAAGTGGAAGATTGCTACCCAACAAACAATATAAAGACAGATGGGAAATCACTGCTGCACTAACCCCTATCATCAGAAAAGAATTAGAAGATCTTGTTGCAGCTGGTTGCACAGAAATCACTCTTGATGAGCCTTCGATGAGCTGTTATGCTTATAAAGAAGACACCAAAAAATTTGTAGAAATATTCAACAATACTGTTTCATCTATCAAAGGAAAATGTAGATTATCTACACATCTTTGTTTTGGAAACTTCAAAGGAAGACCAGTTGGATTCAGAAGTCTCAAACCTATGCTGCCTGATTTCTTGGATCTGAATGTTGATGAAATGCACATTGAAATGGCCAATCGTGAATTTGCTGAAATTGAACTGCTGGCCAACTTTGCTGAAAAATTAGATGTGTCTGTTGGTATCATTGACGTAAAAAACTATTACGTTGAAACAGTTGCAGATGTGAAAGAGCGCATTAAAAAATGTTTGCAATATGTACCTGCAGAAAAACTTTCTGTCGCACCCGACTGCGGATTGAGCCAGACTGCAAGATGGGCTTCAAAGCAAAAATTAATCAACATGGTAGAAGGTGCACGCCAAATGCGATAAACATGATCAAATCCATAAGAAAGGATCAGTTATTGGTAGATGACATCTTATCGCAGGTCGATTCAGACGATCTGCATATGTGGTGGCTGGGACAAAGTGGTTATCTGATTCAATACAAAGGTAAACGACTTTTAATTGACCCCTACCTCTCTGATTCTCTTACAAAAAAATATGCCTCAACTGAAAAACCCCATGTAAGAATCAGTGAGCTGGTCATTGACCCTTCATTGTTACCGCGTATTGATATCATCACATCAAGTCATAACCATACAGATCATCTTGATGGAGAAACTATTCTACCTATACTTTCCAATTTCCCTGAATGTAAAATCATTATTCCAGAGGCCAACCGCGACTTTGTATCCGATCGTTTAAAAATTGATAGATCTATTCCAATTGGTTTGAACGATGGTGAATCGTTTGCAGATGATGTATTTAGTATCAAGGCAATTCCGGCTGCTCACAATGCAATCGACAGAAACGAAGAAGGGAAATGTCATTATTTGGGATACTTGATCACAGCAGGCAACCTAAGAATTTACCATAGTGGTGATACATTATTTTACGATGAGATGCAATCGCTCATCAGCGAATTTGCACCACATGTAGCACTATTACCCATCAATGGTAATCTACCTTCAAGAAAAGTTTCAGGCAACCTCAATGCAACTGAAGCTATAGATCTTGCCAAATCATGCAAGATACCTTATGTCATTCCTTGTCACTATGATCTGTTTGAATTCAATACTGCTGATGTAAATGAATTCATTTCAATTGCAAAAACAAAGGGACAACCTTATTTGGTTTTGGAACTTGGAGGAAAATGTTGCTCAAGAGAATTGGGAATACTTCAATAAGGCTTTATCTCTACCACTGCTTCAAAGTCAATTGGTCCATACACATGAGGAAAAGTATCCTGAACAGATGGAGACCATTCAAATATAACCTGACTGGTAAGTTTATCTGTATCTATTGAAAGCAATAAAAGATCATTTCTTCCAGCATAGTAACGCTGTTTTACATCTGCTAACTGAGATTCCTGACTACAATGAATAAATCCTTCATCTTTTAAAGAAGGGACAGTATATTGACCTACTTCTCTGGCTAAGTTCCAAGCTGCATCCGTGGTAATGTGATAAATAATTGGCATAATTATTTATAAATATACTCTTTTAATCCTTTGTTCGCGCAACATGAGATCTGCGAGTACCATTGCGGTGATACCTTCAAGTACAGGAGGAACTCTTAATGCGATACAAAGATCATGTCTTCCACGAACTGCAAAATTGTCCATTTGATCTGTTTCCCAATTGTATGTATGCTGCTCTTTAGGAGTAGAAGATGTAGGTTTGATAGCAATTCTGAAAACCAACTCATTGCCATTGGTTATACCACCAACAATACCACCAGCATGATTGGTTTTGGTTTTTCCTTCTTTATTCTCAATAGCATCATTATGGTCTACGCCAAACATAGAAGCCGCTTTGAAGCCGGTACCAAATTCAATACCCCTTACAGCAGGAATTGCAAATGCTGCATGTGCGAGTAATGACTCAACTGATTCAAAAAAAGGCTCACCCAATCCTATAGGTAAATTTTCTACCCTGCATTCAACAATACCTCCCACTGAATCTTTTTGATCGATTGCTTTTTGCAATCCCTTTTCAATATCAGACTCCCCTCCTATTTCAGAAATAGTAGATACAATTTTTAGCGGTGACAAGATTTTCTTGGCCACTACTCCTGCAGCAACCAAACACAAGGTTAATCTTCCACTGAAATGACCTCCTCCTCTGTAATCTTCAAATCCTCCAAATTTTTCATGTGCTACAAAATCAGCATGACCAGGTCGAGGTACAGCTCTTTGCTTTTCATAGTCACCCGACCTTGTATTTTTATTTTCAAACAAAAGCGTCAAAGGTGCACCAGTAGTCTTTCCATTGAACACACCACTTTTAAACAAAGGCAAATCCTCTTCTTGTCGAGGTGTGGTACCCTTTTGCATCCCACCTTTTCTTCTCTCTGTATCCTCAATAAAGTCTTCTACGGACAAGGGCATACCAGCTGGACAACCATCGATAACAACGCCTACACTTTCACCATGTGATTCACCAAAAATAGTGACCGTAAAAAGTTTTCCAAACTGATTCATAAAACGAATTTAATGTGTTTCTGTATCTATTCGAACACCTAATAATTTGAGGTCGTTGTAAAAAGCAGGATAAGATTTATCAATAGCTTCAGCATCTGCAATCTCAACGGGACCATCAGCGCCTAATGCTGCAATAGCTGCAGCCATTGCAATACGATGATCATGATGCGAATGAACATTTGCACCTTTCGGTTGAACACCTCCATGTACCAGCATCATATCACCCTCAAGTTCTACCTGAATACCCATTTTTCCAAAAACATCCTGCAAGGTTAAACCTCTGTTACTTTCTTTATGCGTTAACCTGTTCACGCCTTTAATTTTGGTAACACCTTTACAGTATGCAGCCAAAGCAACCAAGGGAGGAAAAAGATCCGGACATTCAGTAGCATCAAATTCAAATGCATGTAGTGATGCGGGTGCAACCTTATACCTGTTGCCTTCCTGACTTAATAATGCACCAGCATCTTTTATTGCTTCGAGTATTTTCATATCGGCCTGAACTGAATCAGAGCGCATCCCTTCAATTACAATCGGATTGTTTATAGCACCTGCTACAAATAAAAATGCAGCACCACTCCAGTCGCCTTCCACTTCATAAGAAAATTCTCCTTTCGCCTGAACATGATCCTCAGGAGAAAAAATAAAAAACTCATGTTGTTGAACTACAGGCACCTTCATTCCAAAATCCTTCAATACACGCAATGTCAAATCAATATAGGGCTTACTTTTTAAGTCACTCACTTCGATTGTAACGTCTTTTGCATTACTCGCCGAATAAGCCATCAACAAGCCAGTTAGAAATTGAGAACTCAGACTCCCATCCACCACAATATTTTTAGGAACGAGTGGCCCTTTTACATGCAAGGGAAGTTTGCCTGACTGTGTTGATACAGCAATACCAAGTTGTGGAAATATTTCATCAAAAAAATCCATTGGCCTGTTCACCAATGAACCCTTTCCAATAATCGTAAGCGCTGCGCTAGATAAAGCCGCAATTGGAGTAAACATTCTAATCCCCAATCCACTCTCGCCACAATTGATTTCATTTTGATGAGGATGAACGCCATTGCTTGTTACAATAATCTTATCTCCACAATCCTGAACAATAGCACCAAGTTTAGCAATAACATCCAATGCAGCCAAATCATCATTGCTTCTGCCTGGATCAACAATTGTAGTAATTCCTTCACGAAGCAATGCCGCAGCACAAGCCCTTTGCATATCACTTTTAGATCGGGGACTTCTGATGCTGCCTTGAATCAAAGAGGGATAAATGGTTGCAATCATTGTTGTTGCTTATTTAGAGTATTGAATACAACCAACTGCTTTTTTAGTGTTGTCAATGGAATTTCAACAATTTGTCCCTTTCCTAATTTTGACAACAAAACAAATCGCATGTTTTTATTAGCACGCTTTTTATCCATTTTTAATATTTCAAAAACACGATCAACATCAAATACCGAACGGGTAGGCAATCCATATTGCATCAGCACTTGTTCTACTGTTGCAGCATGCTTAAATCCTAGCAATCTTTCTGAAAGCCAGGCTGCAAAAACCATTCCTAAAGCAACTGCCTGACCATGAGTAAGTTCATACTGTGTTTCCAATGCATGTCCGAGTGTATGACCAAAATTTAATAATTTTCTGTCGCCTTGCTCAAATTCATCCTGCTTCACAACAGACGACTTCAACTCAACATTTCTGCGAATGATTACAGTTAAAAGTTTTTTATCTTCTTTTAGATCTTTAAGACTTATTGCAGATAATTGTTTAAAGAGTTTAGCATCTAGTACTGCGCCATGCTTGATGATTTCAGCAAAACCATTAACCCACTCTTGACGCGGCAATGTAGAAAGAAAATTACTGTCGTAATACAAGAAAGAAGGTTGTCGAATAACTCCAACCATATTTTTATACTCACCAACATCAATACCATTTTTACCACCTATAGATGCATCAACCATTGCCAATAAGCTGGTTGGCACAAATCCAAATTGAATACCCCTCATGTATATAGAAGCAACATAACCTGTGAGATCTGTTATAACACCCCCTCCTACTCCAACTAAAACAGAAGAACGATCCGCCTGAAAAGCAATTAGCTGTTCAACAATAGCATCAGCCGTCGGTTGTATCTTATAGGATTCACCAGCTTTCAGCGTAATAACATTCCAGTTTTTAAACTTGATCTTATGCGCTTTAAAAATATTTTCATCGGTGATGAGGATTGCTTTTTTTCGATCGACAATTTTATTCAACTGTGAGAAAGATGCATCGAAAAATACATCAACCTTACCAGAAGAATAAGCGTATGTTTTTTTTGTCATGGTGTTATTCGTTGTTCATGATTTTATTCTGCCTGTTGATACTCTCCATGTGGATAGCATCCATATAGCGGGTAATGAATTCTTCGCTCAACCCTACTTTAGAGGCTTTACCCAAGGCTTTTTCCAAAACTTCGTTCCACCTACCCTGCTGGAAGATGGTTACGTTATTGTTCTTCTTGTATTCGCCTATTTTCTCAGCAATAGACATGCGTTGTGAGATCAATTGCATCAATTCATCATCAATGTGATTGATTTGTTCACGCAATTTATCCAAGGCTGCATGAAATGATGGAGAAGGAACATTTTCATTTCTCCAGCTGATGGCCTCAAGCATTTCAGCCAAACGCTCAGGAGTGATTTGTTGTTTTGCATCGCTCCATGCATTATCAGGGTCGATATGACTTTCAATCATCAGTCCATCGAAATCAAGGTCGATCGCTTTTTGTGCAGTGGACTGCAGAATATCTCTTCTTCCACAAATATGAGAAGGATCGTTTACCATTAACATGCCTGGCATCCTGCGTTTCATCTCGAGAGCCAGATGCCACATTGGAGCGTTTCTGAATTCAGTATTGCCATAAGAAGAAAAACCACGATGAATAAGTCCTATTTCTTTTATACCAGCTCTTGATATGCGTTCTACAGCACCCTGCCACAATTCAAGGTCTGGGTTAATTGGATTCTTGATGAGTACAGGAACATTTACACCACGCAATGCATCTGCAACTTCCTGAACACTAAATGGATTGACAGTCGTTCTGGCACCAACCCAAAGCACATCCACATCAAAAGTAAGTGCATCTTCCACTTGTTTACCTGTAGCCACTTCAACAGTGGTTGGCAGACCTGTTATTTTTTTAGCCTGCTGTAACCAAGGCAATCCTTTGGTACCAATTCCTTCAAACATACCTGGCTTGGTTCTTGGCTTCCAGATACCAGCCCTTAGCATGTTCACCATTCCCGTTTTAGCCAGGCGTTGAGCGGTCTCAATTACTTGCTCTTCTGTCTCTGCACTACACGGACCAGATATGATCAGGGGACGCTTGTTCCAGGCGGTTTGAGCTGCAGTTTTTTGTGATTCGATAGTCTTCTCCATGTTACAAAATTAATGATTTAAATAAGGGTTGTTTTATTGTATTATTCGTTTGATTTGATTCGCATGAGACATCAGTTCATTGAGGTATTCCCAGTTTTCTTTTTCAAGACAAGCTTTGAATTTTTTCAATTGTGTGATATGTTCATTCAAAACATCAAGTACGTTTTCTCTATTGTGCATCAAGATGGGTGTCCACATCTCTGGACTACTCTTAGCAAGACGCACGGTACTTTCAAAACCTGCACTTGCCATTTCAAAAATAGCATCGTCTTCTTTCTCTTTTTCCAATACAGTATTGGCTAGAGCAAATGATGTGATATGCGAAATATGACTTACATAAGCAGCATGCAAATCATGATCTGCAGCATTCATTTCAATCATCCTCATGGGAAGTGAAGCAAAAATTTCTTTTGCGATTAAAATAGCATCCTCATCTGTTTTCTCAAGGTCGCATAGAATAACTGCCTTATTTTCAAAGGCATTTTCTACGGCTGCAGCTGGTCCAGAATATTCTGTACCCCACATCGGATGGGAAGCCACAAACCTACCACGCTTGGGATGGTTTTCTACAACTGCACTGATATGACTTTTTGTAGATCCCATATCGATAACCACTTGCTGATCAACCAAATCAAGAATCGCAGGAAGCAGTACAGACAAAGCGTTCACGGGTATTGATAAAATAATTACATCTGCTTGCTCAACTGCAGATGCCAAATCAGTCATCTCATCTACCAATCCCAACTCAATAGCTTTAGTTGCGTGATCAGGGTTATTGTCTACACCAATAATACGATTAGATAATCCTTCCTTTTTGCATTTCAATGCAAAAGATCCTCCAATCAAACCAACACCAACAATCGCAAAATTCTTTTTCATATTCTTAGACCTATTTCATTTACGCGTTCACAAACATTTTCTCAACCCTTTCAATTGCATTTGCCAAGACTTCTTTTTTACTACACAAGCTGATTCGCACAAAGCCATCACCTGCATTTCCAAAAATTCCCCCGGGTGTAATAAATACATTTGCACTGTGCAATACTTTATCACTTAACTCAAATCCATTTTCATATTGACTGGAAATTTTTGCCCAAACAAACATGCCGACTTGATCTTTAGCGTAACTACAATTGAGTAGATCAAGTAACTGGCAGGCCAGTTTTTTTCTTTCTTTATAAATAG
>Ga0315906_10006963_pt1 | contig 13843 bp, 27 predicted proteins | sample LakEriMetagenome_4_FD_203526 | JGI IMG/M metagenome (GOLD analysis project Ga0315906, IMG submission 203526) | Freshwater fungal communities from buoy surface, Lake Erie, Ohio, United States - Buoy 2 MA122 | ecosystem: Environmental > Aquatic > Freshwater > Lake > Lake biofilm | place: USA...
GTTTAAGTTTGTTGAGTTTAACAAGAATGATATATTAAGGAGTGATTTAGTTCGTGACTACATCATCGAGAAAGATAGACTTGGAATCGGTGCTTGAATGGTATGAAATTTCTAGTTATGAAAAATATATGCCTCAACACGTTATGGTAGCAAATAAAAATAAGCGTTGGATAAGATTTGGAAGAAAGTTTAAAGGATTAAATCGATGGTATTATTCCGGAAACAGTGAGTATTCACAATATGGTGAGTGTGATGATGATGCGCCGACACACTGGGCTCCTATTCCAAAAGGACCATGGTGATGAACTTTTCTGATCTAAAGAGTAACAAGGCAAAACGTGGTCGGTATTTCCGACCACAGTTGCTTGATCTACCTTCTATTGATGCTACCACGACTAATGAGGGTAGATATTATCATACACCTATTGGTGACTTACCGTCAGTTACAACTGTACTCGGCCGTAAGCTAGATAAGTCTGGTCTAGAAGCATGGAGAGCTAGAGTTGGCGAGGAAGAAGCTAATAAAGTTTCGACTATAGCGACTCGTCGTGGCTCAGCTATACATGACTTAGCTGAGAAGTATTTGTTAGACAAGGATGACTATACATCTGGAGCCATGCCCGTTAACGTGGCTACGTTTGAGAGTATTCGACTAGTACTCGACCAGAGAGTGACTGACGTTACTTGCATTGAGGGTGCATTGTGGTCTAAAGTATTACATACTGCTGGTAGGGTTGACTTAATTGCTTCGTTTGATGATGTACCATCAATCATTGACTTCAAAACTTCAAAGAGAGTAAAAACTGAGAATGATATCTTATCTTATTTCTTGCAAGCAACATGTTATTCATTGATGCTTGAAGAGAGGACTGGTATCATTACGCCAAACATTGTCATCATCATGGCGGTAGATCATGACGACCCACTAGTATTTGTTAAATCGAGAGAACTTTATGTAGAAAGAGTGAGGAATATATTCACGTGTCAGTAGAAAGTTATGTTTATAAAGCTATTAGAAATGACTGCATGAATATGATACTGAGTAGAGAAGAACGAACAGATATGCTCATACGTAATGAGTTATACCTGAATATGATAAACAATATACAACATAAAATATTCATAGAATATAAAAATACATACTAAAAAGCCCTGGCAAAACCAGGGCTATATTTTTATCCATATCCACCATATTCTGTTTTAATTACTTTATAATATCCACATATAGAACAAATATCAATATATTCAGTCATGGATTTATCTAGATATCCACCTGGATAATTTTCAGTCTTTCGTCTAACATGAACACAGGAGCCATTACAGACTTCTTTTAGCTTTGCTTGATCCATTGCTAATAGTGCTTCAGCACGAGCAATTAGTCCCCTGGCTTCTTCAAGTTTATTAATCTTATCTTTAATATCAGCAATCAATCCATCTTTTTTATTTGTCACTGGACCAATACATCCTCTATCTCTACAGTCCATTCGATCACAACCATCACATTCGTTCATAACGCTTTACCATGTGCCTCCAGATATATAAAATCTTTTATGTCACGTATCACCAAGACTGGGTTATACACTTTTTTAGCAATATCGTTTACTGTATTTTGTTTTATATAGAGTGTAGTTTTCTTGAGACAGTAACTAATTGGATCTTGTTTGAGTGATATGGATTTCATCATCTATACATATGATTAGTGGATTTATTATATCAGCATTATTCCTGGCTTGACTCATGACTTGATCCCAGACTTGATCCGAGACTTGATCCCCGACTTGACTACTGACTTCATTCCAGACTTGACCCCAGACTTGACTCATGACTTGATTATAGACTTGACTCATAGCTTGATTCATAGCTTATCAATCCTGACTTGATCCCTGACTTGATCCCTGACTTGATCATAGACTTGATTACTGACTTGATTACTGACTTGATCATAGACTTGAATCCTGGCTTGATCTATGACTTGAATCCAGACTTGACTCCAGACTTGATTCCCGACTTGACTATAGACTTGATTCCTGACTTGACCCCAGACTTGATCATAGACTTGATCATAGACTTGACTCATAGCTTATCAATCCTCGACTTGATTACTGACTTGACCCCAGACTTGATCACTGACTTGATTCCAGACTTGATTACTGATTTGATCCCAGACTTGATTCCTGACTTTAAACATTTGCATGTTCTTTTTTTGATGAGTATTCAACTCAGTCATCATATGACTCCCTGACTCGAATAAAGACATTTAACCAGACCTGAGTCAACCTATCATCAGCTTTTAAGCCATTTAATATTGCATAATTAATCTTCATATCTAGTATCTTAGAATCAATCAAGTCTTTATAATAAACAGGTTTCATAGAGGTCATGGACATCTTCAACTATTTCTTACTTCAATGAGTATTAAATAATAGACTTGATCATAGACTATATTATCGATACTAAATTCGATCATATCTTCAATAATAGTCACTACTGAATCTTCTACTACGTTTACATAACTCATGATCTTACTAGCATTATACAAACTATTACTAACGTTAATCAAAATATACTCCACTATCTATTCACACAGGATATTCTATCCACATATGGATATTATATGACAAAAACAAGAATAGTCAATAGCAAGGAAGAAGTCTTCGCACGGAAATATTGATATCACAACCTATTATATAGTTCTATGTCGAACTATTATGGCAAATAATAGTTTTATGTCGAACTATTATGGCAAATAATAGTTTTATGTCAAACTAATTCTTTATTGGGTAAACTTTAATTGGTGCTGTGTATTGCTTCATTGGCTTGCGCCGAGACTTGATTGATCGTGTTATGTACTTGATGGTACATGTTTTCGAAGATCTTCGTGTAAGATGCGCGATTGTTCATCATTACTACTTGAACGATCGTGTATGCAGCGTTCCACGTATCAAAACTGATTTGTTTATGTACTTCATGCATGGCTATATGCGTGCTTCATCATCGCAGACTTGATTCCTGACTTGATCATAGACTTGATCATAGACTTGATCATAAGCTTGATTCCCGACTTGATCCCTGACTTGATTCCAGGCTTGATCCCTGGCTTGATACCTGACTTGATTCCAGACTTGATTCTTGACTTGATCCCAGACTTGATTCAAGACTTGATTTTCGATTTGATTCCTGGCTTGTTTCATAGCTTATCATTCCTGGACTTGATTCAAGACTTGATCATAGACTTGACTCCAGACTTGATCCGAGACTTGATTACTGACTTGACGCCAGACTTGATTCCTGTCTTGATCCAAGACTTGACTCCTGACTTGATTTTCGATTTGATTCAAGACTTGATCCCTGACTTGATTTTCGATTTGATTCCTGGCTTGTTTCATAGTTTAGTATTCCTGGACTTGATTCAAGACTTGATTTTCGATTTGATCCTGGACTTGGTCCATATCACTTACAACAGGTGACACGAGCCGTCTTCTTCCAAGTCTTAGAGTTCCTCTTACGGATGTCGGCCAGCTTAATAGCCATACGAAGAGAGAGTTCGCGGAGGCAGTCATGGTTCTCATCGATGAATTCCATCACGTCAGCCTCAGCCTCAGCATCCAGACCACGACCACGGAGCATGCCGGAGGCGACCACCTGCTTGATCCGAATGATGTAGTCACGACGAGTCTTCATTGCCAGGTCGATATAGTGAGACCGAGTCAGCATGGCCTCGAGGTGAGGAGCCAGCTTTGATCCACGGTCGATCATACCATCGAAGTCCATGTTGGTGATGAAGATGATAGTACCCTCGAACTCAAAGGACTTGGGCAGTCGCTCGGCGGTCTCGTCGTCGATCAACACGCTTTCGGACATGTAAGACACGATACGCTTCTCAGTGGAGTCGCACACCGCCTTGAGCAGGTTAACTGACACGTCATCCAGGAACACGGAGTCAGCATCGTCGAACACTAGGACCTGGCCAGGAGCACGGTTTTGATACAGGAGCTTGAAGAGACCGGTCGCCTTGACAAACCCACGGATCACGGTGTGGCTCAGAGCGTTAGGGTCCCAGGAGTTCAGGACCCGCTCCACGGTGTAGGACTTGCCCAGGCCACCTGGACCCGAGACGATCATGGAACGCACCGAGCCGTCAGTGGCAGCCTCGGTCATCTCAGCCAGGACCTCGAAGCGGTCGTTCAGCTTCTGTTCGATCTCCTCGTCAGTCTCGACCACGACCGGCTCAGCCGGCACGTGGACATTCATGATCTTAGCCAGAGAGTTAGCATTGTCCATCTTGGACTGGCGAGGCTTGCGGTAACCAGCGCGGGGAACACCACGGGGCATTTTAGTATCCTTGTCTGTGTCTGTTGTTAAGTCAGATCTTAACCGGTATAGAGATTAAAGTCAACAAGGGATCCTAGAATCCCGATAGGCTCTTAGCCCTCGACGAGGTCCTCGTTCAGAACCTCGTACCGAAGCCCGTCGAGCTGGTAAAGCAGGTTCAGAATCTGGTCATCCATGTACCGAGGGCACGCCATGTCCTGGAGCTGGGTCCGAACCTTCTCGAGGATGTCGGCGGCGGTGTCCAGGTTGATGATGGTGTCAAGGCGGTTGGTCATGTCTGTCATTCCCTTATAGGGGTCGGTTGACCCCGTGTTCATAGTCATCTTATACCTCTTATCCCATATTAAGTCAACCCTATGGATATCAATGGGTTAGGTCGTCGAACGGGTTAACCCATTGATATGATTATCAAAACTTTTTTGAACTTTTTTCGTGGCGTAAGAGCGTGATACGCTTTGAGCTAAAATGATGGTAATTTTCACACCATCTGGAAGCAGCTTTTGGGTTCATCGCGGGCCGTTTTCGGGTAGTTTTGAGCCGTTTTCAGACGGTCTGAGATGGTCTAAAAAGGGCAAAAGCTGCTCCGATGGCTTCTGGTCACGTTAGGCTAAAATGTTGGGTTACTATACAACCAAGCTAGCTTAGGTGGCCCAGAAGCCATCGGAGCAGCTAACTCATTGATATTGTTGAGCTAGCATTTTTTCAAACTTTTTTCAAACTTTTTTTCCTAATCATATCAACCACTTAGAGTCCTCGAGGTCCTAACCCATTGATATCGTTGAGTTGACATTTTTAGCTGGTTGATATAGGATCTGACTATGAACAAGGGAATGACCGATATGACCTACATCGACTCCACCGACCGCCTGTTCGGCTGCATCCGCATCTCCGAGGAGGGCGCCTACGACGACGGCAAGTTCACCATCGAGACGTTCGGCTACTGGAACCGGGATGAGCCCGCGTGGGCCATGCCGGCGTGGGACGAGCGGGGCTTCCCCGAGTTCATGGAAGACTTCGACTCGTACGACGCCGCCTACAAGGCCATCAAGAACTCGGGGTGGGACATGGACCGGGTTGTCTAAGCCCTATCGGGGTTTAAACCCCTATTGACTTTAATCTCTGGATAGGTTATAAAGAGACTATGAACAAGGGAATGACTGACATGACCGACTCCAACGACAAGCTGGTCCTCGACACCATCTTCCACACCCTCACGTTCCAGGAGCAGGCGCTCTTCAACAAGGTGATGGAGAACGAACAGCACAAGATCGGGAGCCTCGGTCAGCTGGTGTCTGAGGCCCTCCGCCGGCGCGAGAAGCTTGGGTACTTCGATTGACTTTAATCTCTGACTATGGTATAAAGTGACTATGAACACCACAAAGGAACAGAACATGATCAACATGACCGTAGGTAATCCCACCCACAAAGCGTACGTCCGTATCGAGAACATTGCCTGCCCATTGGGCCCAATCAACGAGAAGACTCGGAAGATCAACGCTATCAAGACGATTCGGAATATCGCTCTCATGGATCGTGACGCGAGATCGGCAGCCTGCAGCCCGACTCGCATGGAATTCCTGACCGGTCTGAAAGAAGCGAAGGACTTTGTCGAGTCTTTCCTGACTCTTCTGAATGAGGCGTATGATGCTGGTAAACCCATGATCATGACGTCAGACGTCCTCTTTCAGGACGAGCTGGAGATGATCGTCGCTGTCATCATGTTTAACACGCCTTGCCGGTACGACGTGTACTATCGACCGTGAGGCGTTAGCCTAACCTATGGGCGGCTAAGCCGTTGACAAATCAGGTATTGACTTTTTTATCCGGATGGGTTAGGATCTGACTATGAACAAGGGTTGATCCTCAACCCGTGAGGAAGGAACAGACTATGAACGTTAACGAGATCTGCGCGGCTATCATGAAGATGGACGACCTCGAGAAGGTGCGTGACTTCTCTCAGCGCGTGAACGCAGCCATCAAGGCACGGTACAACGACCTGCAGCGGAGCAAGGCCTACTCCATGGGTGTCGGCTCTCGCGTTCAGTTCAAGGACAAGCGCGGCAATACCGTCGTGGGTAAGATCACCAAGATCAACACCAAGACCGTATACGTCAAGGCCGATGGCTCGCTCACTCAGTGGAGGGTGACACCGTCTCTGCTCCAGGCCGCATAGGATACGTATCGGGATTTTAAAATCCCATGTTGACTTTAATCTATAGATAGGATATGGTATACCTATGAACAAGGAACAGAACATGACCAATCGCATCAGCACCAACCTCGTCTGGGACCAGCTCGAGACGTCTGGTAAAGCTATCGTGGCCACCGTGCTCATTGGTGTCCACGGCTTCATCTCTCGGCTTCATGACGAGGCTCGGGACTACGGTGTTAGTCTCTCCATCAAGCACTCAGACAGCCCCTATCAAGATGGTCGCCTCTACGTCTACCTCCGCAAGAACCGCGGTTAAGGAACAGAACATGACCGTGAACCGTGAACGCAAGATGACCGAAGTCAAATACGCCTACATCGATTTTGAGTATAACACCATTGATGAGGCTATCGAGCGTCTGCAGAAGTATCGTGCAGAACTTGGTGGTGATGCTTGGTTCACTATTTCTAGTGACAATACTTGTCTTGCTCTCATGACAAAGCGTCCGGAGACTGATGCTGAGATGGCCAAGCGCATTGCTCAGGAAGAGTATTATGCTGCAAATATAGAAGATGCTGAACGAAAGGAATTCGAGCGCCTGACCAAGAAGTTTAGTAAGACTTAAAACTAACTATCATGACTACTACTAAGCCAGAGATAAGTTCTCTGGCTTTTTTTATGAGTGAGACATAAAAGATACATATTCCTATTGACATTTATCCAGAAGTGTGTATAATCAGGTATTGAGCCAATGGTAATGGTATAGGATCAGTGGTATGAATCAAGTCGTTAATCGACTCGGGAATCAAGTCGGGAATCAAGACTGGAGTCAAATCAGGAATCGAGTCTGGAATCAAGTCTTGAATCAAGTCTCGGATCAAGTCTTGAATCAAGTCGGGAATCAAGTCTCGGATCAAGTCTATAATCAAGTCGGGAATCAAGTCTATGATCAAGTCTTGAATCAAGTCTCGGATCAAGTCAGGGATGATAGACTATGAATAAAATACAAAATCAAGCTTGGAATCAAGTCTATGATCAAGTCTTGAATCAAGTCTGGAGTCAAATCAGGAATCAAGTCTGGTATCAAGTCTTGGATCAAGTCAGGGATCAAGTCTTGAATCAAGTCGGGAATCAAGCCTGGAATCAAGCTTGGAATCAAGTCGGGAATCAAGTCGGGAATCAAGTCTATGATCAAGTCTTGAATCAAGTCTCGGATCAAGTCGGGGATGATAGACTATGAATGATAAGCTATGAATAAAATACAAAATCAAGTCAGGAATCAAGCTTGGCATCAAGCCAGGGATCAAGTCTTGTCTCGAGTTGTAGATCTAGTTGAGAGTCAAGTCTCGGTTAAAGTCTGGAATCAAGTCAGGGATCAAGTCGTAAACTTAATTCAAAATCATATCGAGAATCAAGTCAGGGATGATAGACTATGAATAACTCTTATAAGATATTAGTAAACGATATACTAAATGATTGTTCTATTATTGTTTATAGATATCTAGACTATGACGTTAATAGAAAATGTAGGTCAGTGCTAACTACCGATTTACGCTTCATTCAAATCATACCAGCAATATGTTTCGATATAGGTGATGAAGCTGACATAGACGGCTAAGCCGTTGACAAATCAGGTATTGACTTTTTTATCCGGATGGGTTATGGTTAGGCTATGATGAGGAAGGAACAGACCATGACGCTCTTCGCCAACCGCCGCGCCTTTGACGCTTACGTTCGTACCACGCCCGATCCCATCAAGCTGCAGCACATCGTGGGTCGAGCCCTGGTGGCGCTCTTCAAGCGTCAGACGGAGACGGAACGGGCTTTGAATGATACGAACGTTAACAACAACCGTGGGTTCACGTCTGGTGACGCTAAGAGCGGCTCCATCACCGCCAAGTACTACATCAAGCATAAGAAGCTCGAGGATTGGCAGGTTCAGAAGTGGTTGGAAGGTAACGAGCGTGGTGAGATGCGCTTGACGAAGTACTGGCGCCAGATCAACGAGGTTGCTGCCGAAAAGGCTCGAGCCTCCGCCTAACCCATGAGTGCCTAACCCATGAGTGCCTAACCCATTGATAAATCAGGTATTGACTTTTTTATCTGGATGGGTTATGGTATGACTATGATGAGGAATGAGGGTTTCATGACCGAGAAGATGAACGTGACCATGGCTTCCAACGGGCGCTTCCACTCCAGCCGGGACAAGTACCGGAAGGGCGATCTGCGGAAGACCAACCTGCAGGAGTACGGCACCACGTCGTTCGGCACCGACGGCTACTACGATGGCTCGCCCGGGCGCAAGCGCCGTAAGTCCTGGAAGCGCACCGACAAGTGGTCCTCCCTTGAGGGGTAAAATTCCCTATTGACTTTAATCTCTGGATAGGTTATAAAGAGACTATCAATACTCCTATAAGAGGAACAGAACATGAGCCGTGACTATCCTTCCATGAGTTACTGCGCTTTTGAAAACACGTCTCTCCATATAGATCAAGTGGCTAATATGCTCGATGAAGCCTTGCAGGAAAATGAACCTCTGGATCTAAATGAGTACGAACAGCGTGCATATAATCGTATGTATGAACAGTGCCGTAAGCTGATGGATCTACTCGAAGAACATCAGAACATGATTGATGACCATGGTGAAGAGGATGATTCAGATGAAGAATCTGTGGGTTGAAGTCATGTACATGCCTAAGCTTGATTCGGCACAATGCATAGTTGATGCATGTATCTCTACACTCAGAGATGATATTTCAGATCAACTCATGCATCCTATTACACTCATTATAGGTTTTATGTGCACAGATATAAATTTAGAAATTGATGGAAATGATTGAAATTAAATCATTATGAGCCCCTGGCCTTACGTCTCAATAGTAGCAATTGCAATCTTTATTATCGGTATCTCATATGAATCAGCTCGAGTAAAAGCTCTGAGACATCAAGAACTCAAGACGATTGAAGTTGTGTGTGGTAATGATTTATCTAACGACGCTACTAGAGCGCTAGTATGTTATAACATGGTCAACGCATTATTTCGATGAAAACAGTATCAACTTATGAACTCAGAACTAAACATGTGATATCGTCATACAGTAAACTACCCAAAGGTTGTCATGATATCGAGCTTCGACTAGTCAATGATGCTAGGTATGACATACTAGAAGAACTATGGATAGCATATAGTGAGGAGTATCATGGATAAAGTAGTACGTAACGGACTAGTAGCTGTTTTATATTCACCTGGTCATGGCTCTGGATGGTATACATGGAATACCGAGTATCCACAGATCCTATATGATCCTAAGATCGTAGAGTGGGTTGAAGCAGGTAAACCAAAAGATCAACTAGATTCGATCGAAGCATATATGGAATCGACTTATCCTGATACGTATGTTGGTTCTAACTTGACTCAACTGAAAATCGAATGGATGCCAGTCGGTACTCAGTTTCGAGTACATGAGTATGATGGTTTTGAAAGCATTAAATATGCTTCAGAACAAAAATGGCAAACGGCTTAAGGGTTGACTCTTCGTCTTAATCGTGATATAATCTGACTGCACAAACAAAGGAATATACAGCATGAAGACTCTACTGATGGCTACCGCACTGGTTATTACTGCAACCTCTGCTATGGCACAGACACCAGGACCAAAGTCAATCAATACAGGTGGAGTTGCAGGTGCTTATCATAGCACCTTTTGTCCACCCATTCCAAATGTACTGACTAATGCATACTTCCAGGGTTATAGCTGCACACCGTCTGCGGGTACCGTAGAAAACATTGCTCGTGTACTAAAGTCACCAACAAACATCAGTTTCGTTCAGTTTGATGTATTTGCTCGTGAGGCAGCTGCTCGTCCTGAAGAGTTTAAGCGAATCAGTGTTATTCGTACTGATGTGGCTTGTGAAGGTCTCTGGATGGTCACTAATAATCCAGACCTTGATTTTGGGCGAGTTCTTGCAATGAGTCGTCGAATTAAGTTTGTTCTGCCACCTCAGGCTTCTGGATCAACTGCTAGCTTTAACTACCTACGCTCCATTGATCCGGATGGACTTGGTCGTACACCTGATTCTAATATCTCTTATGTGAAAGATGCTACTACTGTTCTTGAGACTGTAGCTAACTCTACAGACGGTTCTGTAGGTTTCTTTGTACAGTTCGCGGACCCACGAAATACTAACATCAAGCTTATGGTAGAAAAGAAGCTTCGAGTCGTTCCAGTAATCTCCCGCGAAATTCTTCGTGCTCGAGTCGGTGAAAACACCGTGTATCAAGCTCAAACTTTCAAGCTCTCAGAGGGTGGTATGTTTGGTATCGGTGGTTCTGCTCAGACAGTGACTACTTCTTGTACACCGGTCTCACTAATCACCGGTAGTCCAGACGCTTTTGAAGACCGTAATGGTAAAGACGATGCAGCTGAACTTATTCAGCGTGTTAGTTCCGTTCCTCGTGCTAATCTCCTTCCTAAGGATAACACGATCGCCGCTATCCTTAACGGAGCTACTCGACTAAGTCAAGCTGCTCTAGAACAAGCCGTCGCTGGTGTAGAAGCGGCTAAGAAGGCAGTGGAGAATGCTCGATGATTAAGAACATCTCCTTCTGGGGATGGTATGCTATTATCACTGTGGGGTTATTTGCTATCTTTAACCCCACAGGATATAGTATCTGGCATCTCTGGACTTTGTATCCGGCTATCGACTTCATGCCATGGAATCTACTATTGACTGCTTTTATTCTAGGTCCAATGTCATTGATTCTATATGGCACTTATAAAGCAACTAGTTGGATCGGTCTTATTATGATTTTAGTCATGATTGCTATTTTAGCATGGTGTACAGTAGTAGTGATTCCTGGGATTCTTATTAACACTACGATTCTTTCTTGGGTCGTACAACCTGTCTTGAGTATCATTCTCACTCTAGGATGGCAATGGCCACGAATCTGGCGTCAAGCTACTGGAACTGTAACAGCAGAAGGTATGGAGTAACATCATGAATTCTCTTAGTTGGCTGATCTACTTTGCTGGACTAGTTCATGGTCTGATTCATATCACTGTTATAGTCTCTCTTGTATGTTTTACTATTTGGACTATTGCTAGGCTTGCTTTTATCTTACATCACGAGCGAATGATCACAGAAGAAGATCAAGAACGACTACCATCGGGTAACTATCTAATTGTTGGTTTCATCTGTGCTGGTATCGCTACATTCCTACCGTCTAAGAATACGGTGATGCTTATTGCGGCTTCTGAACTAGGTCAGCGACTAGTAACTAATCAACAGGTAGTCGACGTGGTCGATCCATCTATTGAACTTCTTAAGACGTGGATCAAGAAAGAGACTGAAGCTCTGAAAAAGTAAGTAACTCTCTTTCAATTTAAGTCTATAAGGGATCAGATCCTTAATTGGGTCTGATCTTTTTTTCGTTTACGTCAGACTCATTGGCTGGTCTGAGCCACAAAAAATCTAAAAACCTAATTATATCAATGGGTTAGGCTTCTATAAAAACTCAATGACATCAATGGGTTAGGTTAAGACGAGGCTTCTGGGCAGCCTAAGCTATCCCGGTTGGGTATCTATACCATTAGCACGACCTAGAGAGGGTGGTCTGAGCCTAACCCATTGATATGATTGAGCTTGTGTTTTTTTCAAACTTTTTGCAAAAAAATTCCTAATCATATCAACCACTTAGCTCTAACCCATTGATTTCCTTGGGTTGACTTTTTTATCTGGATGGGTTAGGATCTGACTATGATGAGGAATGAGGTGACTGACTATGAAGATGCCTAAGGAACTCTACGACTACATGCTGATCTGCATGCGCACGCGCGCTCCCGTCCTTCAGGACTACAGGAAGCATCTGCAGTCTCTCGGCACCGTTAAAGACGTCGAGAAGCGTCTCCGTTGGGATGTCTGCTATGACTCAATCGGGGCTCGGTGGATCTGTGACAATGTGTATCCCATGGGCATGGATGATACCCACCTGGACACCGCCCTGCGTAAGATCATGAAGGAGATAGAGCTAACCCATTGACAAATCAGGTATTAACTTTTTTATCTAGATAGGTTATAAAGTGACTATGATGAGGAAGGAACAGACTATGAACGCTGCTACCGTGCTGGATCGGATGTACGACTTCGCTCGTACCACCAAGGACGATAAGCTCTCGAATGCAGTCATGCGTGTCGCGGAGCGCTTCGCCCACTCCAAGGCTCTCTTTGAAGCCCCGCTGACGGCTTCTGAGATTCGGATCGTTAAGAAGTTCATGGATCTCTAAGATGTATCTGGTAAGTTTCACTAACTTTGCCTACACCAAGGCTTTAATGATAAAGCCTCTGCTATTGCCCATATGGAACGGGCTTGTCTTGAGTCCGTTCTTATGGACTCAGCTGGTAAGATTCTTGGTGGGTTCTCTCCGATCAACGGACTAGCCTTGAAAAAAAGTGGTCGGGATTGAAAATCCCTTGTTGACATAATTCTCAACCTGGTTTAATATCTGACTATGACATGGGGATGGTCCCCATACAAACAGAGGACACAAACGTGGCTCACAATATCGAATTTGTTAACGGCAAGGCTCAGATGGCTTACGCAGGCGACGTACCCTGGCATGGCCTTGGGGTTCAGGTGCCGGCTGATCTGACTCCCGAGCAGATGCTCGAGGCGGCTGGTCTCGACTGGGAGGTCGAGAAGGTCAAGGCTTACGCTAACGTCAACGGTAAGAACGTAGACGTTGGGCACTCCGCCCTTGTCCGTAAGACGGATCATAAGATCCTAGACATCGTCTCTAACGACTGGAACCCGGTGCAGAACGCTGACGCGTTCGAGTTCTTCAACGACTTCATTGCCGAAGGCGGCATGGAGATGCATACGGCTGGTTCTCTGGCCGAGGGTCAGATCGTCTGGGCTCTGGCTAAGATCAAGGACGGCTTCGACCTCTTTGGTGGTGACGCCGTGGAGTCCTACCTTCACTTCACCAACTTCCATAAGTATGGTTGCTCGACCGATGTTCGGTTCACTCCGATCCGAGTGGTCTGCAACAACACCCTGACGCTCTCGCTCAACACAAAGGTCGAGCGCTTCGTCAAGATTAGCCACCGCCGTGAGTTCAACGGCGACTCGGTCAAGCTTGCTCTTGGTGTTGCTCAAGAGAAGCTGGCTAAGTATAAGGAGATGGCTAAGTTCCTTGGTACTAAGCGCTACACCAACGAGTCGGTGGTCGAGTACTTCAAGCGAGTCTTCCCAGTGTCTGGTGGTCCCGATGCTAAGAAGGAGCTCTCTAAGTCTGCTAAGACGGTCCTGTCTATCCTCGACACTCAGCCCGGTGCCGACTTTGCTCGTGGCACCTGGTGGC
>Ga0315906_10006966_pt1 | contig 13840 bp, 13 predicted proteins | sample LakEriMetagenome_4_FD_203526 | JGI IMG/M metagenome (GOLD analysis project Ga0315906, IMG submission 203526) | Freshwater fungal communities from buoy surface, Lake Erie, Ohio, United States - Buoy 2 MA122 | ecosystem: Environmental > Aquatic > Freshwater > Lake > Lake biofilm | place: USA...
GCCGCATTGGTCGAGTTGACTAAACGTGTTGAGGCACTGGAGGCTAAATAATGGCACTGAATAGCTCCGGCCCTCTCAGCTTTGGTGGTTCAACGGTTGGTCAGTCGATTAACCTTGAGCTTGGTGTTTCAGCTACGGCTTTAGCATCGATCAACAGCACGGCGTTTCGTACTTTGGCTGGTGTACCGTCAGGGCAGATCAGCATTAACAACTTCTACGGCAAAAGCAATGCGTCATATTTTGTTGCGTATTATGGTTCCTACGTTGGCGATGCAATGGGCGCTTGCACCGATAGTTCAGGAACTTACTGCGCTATAAATGAGCAATCTGGAACAAACGTCAATTTGCTACAAATTGGTTCAACTGGATCGTTTATTAGGTGGAACTATTACGGTGGTGGTCAAAGAGGCTCTGGCCCTTTTACAGTCGGGACGACACTTTACTATGGGTTTAGAAACGCGGCGGTCACACCGGGTCAAGTTGGTGCTACTTCAATCAATACTTCCACTGGCGCTGTGATTGCTACAGGTGCCACAGCAAAATCAGGCGGTACGTCAACTGTTACACAGTACGGAAATGTAGCCGCAGACAGTTCTGGAAACATGTTTACAGGCGGTTACTACAACGTTGGAGGGGTGAATTACTCAGTGCTAGCCGCTTACAACTCGAGCGGCGTATATCAAGGTGATACAAGACCTTCAGGAATAGGCGTAGCGGCATTTATCCCCGGCATTGCGGTAGATAGCTCTAATAATGTGTACTGCATTCAAGTTGGGTCAACGGGCGGAGAATGCTACATTGTCAAGATGTCTTATAGTGGCGGAACATTTACAAAGACTTGGGCAATGTATTTTGGTGGGTCTGGTAGTTTTAATGTTGACAGGTGGTCTAGGTGGATAACTGTTGTTGGGTCGTACGTATACGTATGTATAACCCCCGGTGGAAGCCCTATAGCAACCTACGTTTATAAATTAAATGCTAGTAATGGCAGTTTGGTTTGGGGTAGGTATTTAAACTCGGCAAACAACCAAAATAAAGCCACTGGAATATCAGTTGATTCAAGTGACAACGTTTACATCTTTGGTTACGCCAGAACTGTATATCCAGAGACATACTTTCGGCCGTACGTCGTTAAATTAAACAGCGCAGGCACAACGCAATTTAGACGTGAGATTTATTCGAATGTTACTACCGCAAGTTGGTATACGGGTGGAAGTTCCGCAGACAATAATGGTAACATGAGTATGAGCATGACGGACTTTAATGTGTCGTACTTTATGAAATTTCCTACCGATGGATCGAAGACAGGAACGTACAGTGTTGGCGGGACAACATTGACTTATGCCGCAACCACGGGTGTTGGTGTTTCAGATTACAACACGGGCATAGTTTCTACTGGTACTGGCGGAACTTCGTATGGGCTGTCTAGTGCAAGCACGTCAGCAAGCGCGGCTTCTCTCGGTATAACTCCAACCATCACAATCGCATGAGCACGTACCTTAAAATTTCTACAATGGAATACCCTCGTTTTGAGGGTGACATTCGCCTTGATTACCCTGAGATTACAGAAGATCAAACAGGTGACACATTTCCATGCCCTGCCGACTATGTTGTAGTTACGGAAGTTCCGTGCCCAACATTTGATGGTGCTACACAAGCCGCAATTCAGTTGATGCCTCAGCAAATTGACGGTGTGTGGACTATGGTTTGGGAAATTAAAAACTATACGCAAGACCAAATTGATGCAATATACGCGGCAAACGAAGAAGATCGATTGCGCCGTGAAAGCCAAATGGATTTAAACTCTTTTACTGAACAACAGCTTTAAACAGGAGCAAATATGACTACAATTACTTGGACAGTTACAGCAATGGACTGCTACACGCAAGAAGGCGGCAACAACAATGTCGTCTTCACGGTGCACTGGACTTGCTCTGGTGTTTTTGCTGACACGTACGGCAGTGTGTACTCGACCTGCTCAGTGCCTGCGCCATCTGGCTCTTTTACACCCTACGCCAATCTGACTCAAGACCAAGTTTTTGGCTGGATTTATGCCAATGGTGTTGATAAAGCGGCAACTGAAGCGGCTGTTGAGCAACAGATTCAACAACAAATTGCGCCTACAGTTCAAACACCGCCACTGCCTTGGAGCGCCTGATGGAAATTAACTTGAAGCTTTCTTTGGAAGAAGTCTCTGCCATATTGCAAGTGCTTGGCGACCTGCCAACTAAGAGCAACGCATACCCCCTCTTGATAAACATCAAGGGTCAGGCAGAAGCACAACTTCCAAAAGAGCCTGCACCGGAGTAACCATGCGTGACTGGGCTGAAGCGTTTATCGTTGCGGCCTTTATCGCCATCTTAGTTGTGTGGGGAACGTTTACCCTTGTGTGGATTTGGGGATGAAATGGAACTTGAGTATTACACCAAGATTATTGGCGCAGTAACTGCCTCAACTGCCATGATTGGTGGGGGCTATACGCTTGCCGACAAGTTTGGTGTGTTCCATAAAGACATTCTCAAGTGGGCACCAGAGCACTTCCAAATATCTGATGCGCCTGCAAACGGCGAGTTTAAAGCTGTAGTGGCTCGGCAAAAGATCAGGGACGATTGCGAAGTTATCTCGTTTAAACTAGAAGTGCGGGATTCTGAGTTGGTCGTACACCCAGCCAAGCCTAGCATTGCTACGTTTTCAGGCCCAGCCAGCGACACAGTGGATAAGTTTGGGTATAAGTTCAAATTAGACACGACTTCACAAGTGACGCCCGGCGTTGCTACTTTGATGGCGCACATTAAATACAAGTGCCCAGAAGGTGAAGTCATTGTGAACTACCCGTCACATAAGAATCTAATGTTTACGATTAAGGAATCAAATGTTTGAAGTTCTAGGCGGTGGTATTTTGGGCGGGGTCTTTGGCGGTATCTTCCGTCTGGCCCCTGAAGTCTTGAAGTTTTTTGACAAGAAGAACGAGCGCTTGCATGAGATGGCAATGTTTAGCCGTCAGTGCGAGTTGGAGCAAATCCGTGGTCAGCAGAAGTTAGCCGAGATTGGCGCTCAAAGAGAAGCTGCAATTGACGTTGGTGTCATGGATGCCTTTAATGCTGCAATCAATCAGCAAGCTGAGATGGTCAAAGCGGCGGGTGGCTGGGCGGCTAGTCTGTCTGCATCCGTGCGTCCAGTCGTTACATATTGGATATTGTTTGTCTGGTCTTTTGTGCACGTTTGGTTTGCATGGAATGCATGGCTTGCCGGTGCGCCAGCAGTAGAGGTGTTTAAAACCATGATGTCGCCTGACTTTTCAGCCCTGCTGTCTGGAACAATTAACTATTGGTTCCTCGATAGAACTCTGAAACAGCGCGGAATATGAACCTAGACTTAGCCGCTGAACTGTGCCGCCGGTTTGAAGGCTATCGGGCCAAGCCGTACCTGTGTCCAGCTAACGTAGCCACAATCGGGTATGGTTCCACCTACTACGCCGATGGGCGCAAGGTAACATTAGAAGACCCGCCGATGGATGAGCCAACAGCCAGAGCGCTGTTGATGGCAGAACTCCTACACACCTACGCACCCGGTGCAGTAAGGCATTGTCCAAACCTGCTGGTGATTGCCGCTCAAGGTGATCCAAGGAAGCTAAACGCCATCGTAGATTTCTGTTACAACTTGGGCATTGGGCGCTTGCAAACAAGCACGTTAAAGAGGAAAATCAACGCCAATGATTGGGAAGGGGCCAAGGAACAACTGATGCTCTGGACTAAAGGTGGCGGCAAGGTTTTGCCGGGCTTGTTAAAACGCCGCACGGCTGAGTGCGCCTTACTGGATTGACCGATGCCATTACAAAAAATACTGTTCAAGCCGGGCGTCAATAAAGAGAACACCCGCTACACCACCGAGGGTGGATGGTATGACTGCGACAAAATTCGCTTCCGTCAAGGCAACCCCGAAATTTTAGGTGGCTGGCAACGCATCTCCTCAAATACATTTAACGGCACTTGCCGTTCACTTTGGAACTGGACAACGCTTGGCAACCTCAACCTAGTAGGCGTTGGAACTAATACAAAGTTCTACATTCAAAACGGTGGTGCGTACTATGACATTACGCCTATCCGCGTAACTACTACGCTTGGCACAGACCCTTTTACAGGTAACGGCACAACCACAGTCACGGTGACGGCTACGGCGCATGGTGCAACTGACGGCTCTTTTGTTACTTTCAGTGGCGTTACGGGTACGTACGCATCTGTTCTAAATGCCGAGTTCCAGATTACGCTTGTTAACGCCAACTCCTACACAATTACAACATCATCTGTGGTTGCGGCAGGGGCAACGGGTGGCTCGGCTGTTGCTGCAGCTTACCAACTTAATGCTGGCCCTGCGTATGCTGTTCCGCTTGTAGGTTGGGGCGCTGGTGCTTGGGGCGCTGGTGCTTGGGGTGTAGGTACAACGTCTGTTACCGGCTTACAGCTTTGGAGCCAGATTAACTACGGTGAAGATTTGGTCTTTGGCCCTCGTGGTGGTGGCTTGTATTACTGGGATGCAACGGGCGGGTTGACAACTCGCGGTGTACTGCTCAACTCCCTTGGTGGCACAGTTTCGTTTACCAACGCATCTCCTACTGTCGTAACATCAACAGTTCTCTATACCGAAGGCGCGGCGCTTAAATTCTCTGGCGGCTCGTTACCAACGGGTATTACTGCGGGCACTACTTACTATGTGTTTGAAGTAAATGGCTTGACGTTTAAGTTACTAGATGGCTCAGGTGCGGTTGTTAACACAACTTCTTCAGGCACGGGCTCTGTGTCCACTATTGTTGACGTGCCAACTGTTCAGAACAGCATAGTTGTGTCGGACTCTTCTCGTTTTATTATTGTGTTTGGTTGCAACGACTACGGCAGTGCAACTCTTGACCCCATGCTGATTCGCTGGTCAGCGCAGGATGACCCGTACAACTGGACGCCTGACCCGACTAACCAAGCAGGTTTTGTACGGGTGTCCCACGGCTCTGAAATTGTGGCCACAGTTCAGACCCGTCAAGAGGTGTTGATGTTTACCGACTCGGCTGTGTATTCACTGCAATACCTCGGGCCCCCTTACGTCTGGGCACCCCAATTGATGAGTGACAACATCTCTATCGAAGGCCCCAACGCCGCTGTGATTGCCTCTGGTATTGTGTACTGGATGGGCGTGGACAAGTTCTACTCCTACGATGGCCGTGTGCAAACGCTTAACTGCGACCTGCGTCGCCACATATTTGGAGACTTTAATCAGTCCCAAGCCGCGCAGGTGTTTGCTGGTACGAACGAAGGCTTTAACGAAGTTTGGTGGTTCTATTGCTCTGCCAACTCATTCACCATTGACCGTTACGTAATTTACAACTACCTAGAAAAAATCTGGTACTTTGGCACGATGGCACGGACAGCGTGGTTAGATTCTGGCTTGCTTGATTACCCCTTAGCGGCTACGTACAGCAACAACTTGGTGTTCCACGAGAATGGGCTAAACAACAATGAAACAGGAACAACTACCGCTATTGATGCCTACATTTCATCCTCAGAGTTTGACATTGGTGATGGACATAATTTTGGTTTTGTGTGGCGCGTCCTTCCTGATCTGACCTTTGAGAACGCTGAGAACTCACCCACGGGAGCCGTGCCTTCTGTGGACATGACGCTGTACGGCTTGGCTAATTCTGGGTCTGGGGTTACAAGTTCTGCCTCACAACCTGTGGCCAAGAGCAGTACGTACGTGATTACTGAGCAGTTTACCGGCATGATCTTCACGCGCATGCGCGGTCGCCAGATGATCTTTAAGATTAGCTCTAATCAGATCAACACAGTCTGGCAGTTGGGTGCGCCGCGTATAGATATTCGTCCTGACGGCAGGCGCTGATGACATCCAAGAACAGGATCATTACCCCCGCACCACCCAACTTACCACTGGGCACGGATCAGTACGAGCGCAGGTATCAGGATCAGTTTACGAACGTTTTACGTCTGTACTTTAACCAATTACAGAATGCGTTTGGTGAGTTGTTTGGCCCAGATGGTGGCAAGTACATTGCGTTCCCTCACATAGCGGCATCTGATGCGGCACTTCAATACGCAACGGCTGCAAACACCCCCACCATAATTCAGTGGACTTCGTTGGATGCTGGCACTGGGTTTACGCTAAATGCAAACAATACAGCTACGGCGCAGATTCCGGGCATCTACAAAATAACTTACAGCCTCCAGTTTGCAAATAACGACAACGCCGCGCATGACGCTATTGTTTGGTTACGTGTAGACGGCTCCACATCTGCTGCCGACGTGCCAAATTCAACAACTGTTTTTACTATTCAGGCGCGAAAAAGCGCAGGTATTCCAAGCTATGTTTGCGGCTACTCCGAAGTCGTATTTACTTTAAAAGCGGGGCATTCTGTTGGTTTGTGGTGGGGCACCGATCAAGCGGCTACGTCTGGTGGTGCAACGGGTATCTACATTGACTATCAAACCGCCCAAACAACCCCCATGCCGTACCCAGCAGTTCCGTCAGCAATCGGATCAATAACATTTGTCTCCGCGCTACCAACATGATAAACTTAATCAACCCCCATTTTGAGAGGCAACCATGAGCCTTGCTGTACTAGCCGACCACATGGCATCCAAGGGTCGCGGCCCTGACTCGATGCTTATCCACATGTCCCCACGTGAAGTGCAGGGGCTACAAGCTTTGGCCGAGAACCACGGCGGCTCCCTTACGATTAATCCTGAGACGGGTCTACCCGAAGCGGGCATCTTAGATAAGTTGCTTCCAGCAATTATTGGCTTTGCTTTAGCCCCAATGACTGCGGGCACGTCTTTGGCTTTCCTAGGCGCAACTCCTATGGCGTCGGCTTTGACTGTAGGCGGTCTTCAAGCCTTACGTACGGGCGATATTGGTAAGGGTATCCAAGCAGGTCTTGGCGCTTATGGTGGTGCTGGGTTGCAGGCAGGTTTGGCTACTGCTGGGGCGGGAGCTATTGGTAGTGAGGCTGCTAAAGCTGGGGCCGGACTTACTGGTGACATGGCGTTTAACTTAGCGGATGCTGGCGTAACGGATGCTGGTATTCAGAGTTTAGGAAATGTAGAAGCAGCTAATCAGGCGCTACAACAACAGGTGGCAGAACGTGTAGCCGCAGCCTCCCCAATGGATAAATTATCTGCTGGATTTGATGCGGCTAAGAATAACCCCTCAAGTCTGCTCACCAAAGATAACTTTAAATACGCAGCGGCAGCCGCTGCACCTATCCTCGCCGACCAAGCAGTTACGTCTAAATTGCCCGTTACGGCAACTAAACCCGGATACATTCGCCCCTATTCTTACGACCCCTATGGCGGTACATACACTGCAGGTACTTCATACGAAGCTATGCCTACTAAAGCAGCAGGTGGTGGCCTGATGGGTCTAGCCGCTGGTGGTATAGCGGGTTACGGTGATGGTGACGATGTTCCCAGACAAAACGGCATGGCGCAAGGCGGCATGTATGATTTTGCCCAACGCAGTGAGCCCGTTGTGCGTATGGCGCGTGGCGGTATTGCTGGGTACGCTGGTAACGAGGGTAGTTTAGTTGGTGGCGATGCAGCTCTTGAAGCGTATCAACAAGGAAGATACAAAGATGCTAGCGACCTACTTGCTAAAGCGGGCATGAATGCACAAGATGTTGTAAGCAAATATGGTTTAAGTCAAGCAGATGCTGCAACTGTGGCAAAGAACTTAGGTTACGCAGGTGACATGAGCAACATTCAATATGCTGCTCCCCCAGCAACCCAAGCGCAAACCGCAGTAACAACCCCTACATACACTTATTACACCGAAGACCAAATGGGCAGTTTCTTATCAGACCCCGTTAACAAAGACATAGATCTTGGCAAAGCAATCAAAGACACAAATGCTGATCCTGCGGCTGTCAATCGTTATATTGCTAGTATGGCAAGTCCATTTGTTGGTTCTACATGGGACAAAGGTGGTTCAGGCACGATTGGTATTTATAACCAATTTGTTGAAAAAGGTATTAGCCCTGATGAGTACTACGCCGCAGCCTTGGCAAACGACCCTAAATATGGCGGTTGGACTAAGGACATGATTAACAGAGGGTACTCGTTGACTGGTGGCGCGTTGGATCTTTCTAAACAAATTGAAAGAGACAAAGTAGTTGCAGACCCCGTGTTTGGTTATGACAAGCAGTGGGTTAAGTTTATGGACGACAACGACTACGATGCCAATGACATGGCGCAAGCTCTTGGTTTGTCTATTAAAGACGTTACAGACCGCTACAACAGAGTTAAAGCCGCTGAAAAGAAAACAGAGACTAAGTACGTCAATATTGGCGGCACAAATACTGGCGGTGGCGGCACTAATACTCAAGTTGGTTACGGCACAGGTGGTTCGGGTTACACAGGCCGTCTTGAAGATGTATTGGGAACAGCATTGCCCCCCGGCGTAAGTGGTGCGGGTATTACAACTGTTAATCCTAACGGCACAATCACAACTCGTCCCAACATCCCCGGTATCCCCGAAGGTGGTTTTACGGGTATGACTGACTTGCGCAATGCGTATACAAAGGGCGGTGGCAGTTTGGGTTACATCCCTTACACACCAAAAACAATTGATGAGTTTAATGCCAAGTACAAAACCACAGGTGGTTCTAAAGCTGCTCTTGACTACTTGATGGGCAAAACCCCTTACTCACCTACCCCATATACGCCTACTGGCGAAATTCAAAAGCCATATTGGGAGTCTGTTGGTCGATTCCCAGAGAACCGAGCTGCTAAAAAGTACGTATACGTAGATGGAAAATATCAGCTTAACCCTGATTATGTAAAACCTTCTTACGTACTTGCTGGCGAAAAGGCTGCGGCTCTGTCTAACCAAGACAAAGAACCCGTTGATAACCCCGGTGCTGGTAAGAAATGGGTATGGAACTCTGTAGATAAGAAGTGGGAAGCCCAAGATATTGGTGGTAGCAGTAGTAATAACACCGAAGTAATTGCGGGTGGTGGTGGTGATGCCAACGGTGGTTTGATGGCCGGTGGCGGCTTAGCTGCTTTGACTATGGCTGGTGGTGGTCAGTTTGATCTTGGCGGTTACTCCGACGGCGGTAGATTGCTTCGTGGCCCCGGTGATGGTGTGTCTGACTCCATCCCTGCAACGATTGGTGGCAAGCGCCCTGCTCGTTTGGCCGACGGTGAATTTGTAGTCCCTGCACGCATCGTGTCTGAGTTGGGTAATGGCTCAACTGAAGCTGGTGCACGTAAACTCTACGCAATGATGGATCGTGTACAAAAAGCCCGCCGAGGCACTGTCGGCAAAGGCAAAGTGGCAAAGAATAGCCGCTCCGACAAATATCTTCCCGCATAAGGAATAGACATGGCTACAAGCTCGACCCCAACACAAATTACGCAAACAAACTACGGCTTTGCGCCGGAAGTTGCACCCTATGCAGAAAGCTTACTAGGTCAAGCGCAAGCGCTGACTGACGTTGAATACAACCCGTACATGCAGTATCAGGGTGAGCGTGTTGCACAGTTCTCCCCACTGCAGCAAATGTCGTATGAAAATGCGGCTTTAATGCAGACTCAACCCCAGTTGCAAGATGCAACTGCTATGGCGGGTTTGGCTGGCCTTGGTGCGATGAACACCAGCTTTACTTATAACCCACTAGACCCACAGTCTTTTACTGGCGGCACGCAAGGGTCGTACGATCAAGCTACTGGTAAATTTGTACCCGGTACAGGCACCTCTAGTCAGTACATGTCTCCCTATATGGGTGAAGTTGTTGCAAGACAACAAGCCGACGCTCAGCGTCAGGCTGACATTGCTCGTCAAACTCAAGGCGCTCAAGCTGCTCGTGCTGGTGCTTTTGGTGGTAGCGGTGACTATTTAATGCGTAGCCAGATGGCGGGTAATTTAGCCCGTCAAAAAGGCGATATTGCGGCTACTGGACTACAGAATGCTTATACGCAAGCACAGCAACAGTTCAACCAAGAGCAAGCTCAAAAGCAAGCGGCGGCTCAGTTGAACGCTCAACAAGGTCAGTTTGGTGCGGGTCTTGGCCTTCAAGGTTTACAGACTGGCCTTCAAGCTGCTCAGAACCTTGGTACTTTGGGTGGTATGCAGTACCAACAAAACATGGGTATCAATGCGTTGCAAAACCAATACGGCCTGCAACAACAAGCACAGATGCAAAAAGATATTGACACCAAGTACGGTGACTTTATGTCTGCGCAAAACTATCCATACAAGCAACTTAGCTTTATGTCGGACATTATTCGTGGTGTACCATTGAGTGCTACAGGTTCTACTGTGTACCAAGCCCCTCCTTCCACTGCACAAAATATTGCTTCGTTAGGTCTTGGCGCGGCGGGTGTCAGTAAACTATGGGGTGGCGCTAACGGTGGCGTGGCTATGTCTAACGGCGGCGGTCTCGGCGCACTTGCTCTGAACAACTTGGTCTAAGGAAAATATCATGGCAATTGATATGGCATCTGTCTATGCCGCACGGTATAGAAAACAACCCGACATGCTCCGTGCTGCGGTAATGGGCCAAAGTCCTGACCCCAAGTTAGACTCTTATACTGCATTGAACGCATTGCGTTTGGTTAAAGAAGCCGACATGATGGACATGGCGGGTCAAGCACAACAGCCAACTTCGTCCCCCTCTATCGTTGCGCAAAACTTAGCCCCTAATCCTATGATGCAAGGTCTAGGCGCAATGGTGCCCGGTGCAATGGGTGGTCAAGGTATGCCACAAGGCCAAGCTCCACAACAACGAGCTCCAATGCCACAGCCCACTATGCAAGCCGCTTCTGGCGGTTTGGCTGGTATGTACACCCCCGAAGAAGACTATGCTGAAGGCGGCATTATTGCGTTTAGCGGAGCCTCTGGTAATCAGCAAGTAGAAGACCCCACACAAAGAATTCTTGACGCAATTGCGGATGACAAGCGACGTGCGGATTACGGCACTGAACAAGAACCCGGATGGGGTGGCGCAGCGGACTCAACGGCAATAGGCAGAGCAGATGAAGCGCTTAATAAGTACATGAGCTTTGTACCTAAAGAAATGACTGCTGCGGAACAAGAAGCGTTCTTAGACAGATACATGGCGCGTGTAAAAAAAGCTGGAGGAGAAGACATATATGCTCCAGAAATTGCTCGCGGTGCGCAGGATGAAGCCGACAGAGCCAAAGCAAGACGAGTTGGTGAGGCCGGTGCGTATTTCACTGCCGCTGGAAAAATTCTTAAAGGTCGTAATCTAGCAGAAGGTGCTAGTGAGGCGTTGCCAGCATATGGCAGTGCAATAAATGAGGTTGAGAAACTTGACCAAGCCGCAAAAACTGCTAACGCAAGGGCGCAGTTTTTGCTTAAGGATGCTCAGCGTAAAGAACGTATGGGGGATGCTCGTGGCGCTCAAGCTGCTTTGGCAGAGGCTCGTAAATTCCAACAAGATGCAAATAGAGCCGAGGGTGATAAGCTTCGCTATGCTGCGGATATCTCAGCACGTACTATTGGCTATAACCGACAGGCTAATAAAGGCGCGGGTTCTGGCCCTAAATGGCAAGAGCAAGTGCTTCAAAGCAACATAGACTACTTAAAGACAACGCTGAAGCCAAAAGAAGGTGAGAGCCCTGAAGCGTTTGATGCGCGGGTACGCAAGCAGGCTAGTGACATAACAGCAGCTCAGTTAAAGACTTCGTTCTCTACAAGTGAGAATGCGCCTAACAAACAAGCTGCAACTTTGGCACCTGTACAAGAACGTATTGACGCCAAGGTTGCTGACGCTATGAAGAACTTCCCAATTATGAACAGAGCATATTCAGCGGCGGAGCGTAAAGGCGACAAGACCGAAATGAAACGGCTTTGGGATGCTGAAGAGAAAAAACAGCGCGAAATCTTCACAAGATCAGAAGCTGCCGCAGGCGGCGGGGGTAGCACAAAACCCCGAAATACTGGCACAATGCCAGCACCACCCGCTGGGTTCCTACCTGATAATGGCTAAGAAATATGGCAATTCAAACAGCTACCAATCCCCAGACGGGGGAGCGTGTCGCCTTGGTCGGCGGCGAATGGCAACCAATTGCCCGAACAGCTACAAATAAAGCTGGCGCTAAAGCGTACTTGGTAGGTAGCGAATGGCTAGTAGATGACACCCCGGTAGCTAAACCTGCGCCTGTGGCACAGAAACCTGCGCCATCTGCGTTGTCTAGTGAGTTTAACGTTGGTCTGCCAATGGGAACTGGTGCAGAAGAAACCAAACCTGCACCCATAGTAGCAAAAGAACCTGAGCCACCTAAACGCGCTCCATATAAAAATCGGTTGGAGATGCTTGACGATGCCGTCAACCTCCTTGAAGAAGGTGCTAACCAAGAGAAATTAAAACAATCTCTTCAAAGCATGGGCGTTAAGTTTGAAGACGTAATTAAGCACGGGCAGCAGCGAGGTAGTCCTTACTTCAAACAGCAAGCACCAATGGCTACACCTGCGCCACCCCGCGCTAGGGCCGAACCCGCTGGCGAAATTAAAGCTACGCCCGAAACTAAATTTACTGAGTCTCCTTACCAGTACACCACCGAAGCAACCGGCAATATGTTTAAGCGCGTAGACGCAAGCCTAGGGGACATAGCCACAAGTTATTTATTTCAGACAGGCGTAACCGACGCAGATGCTGCCGGACGTGTATTGGCACGCAACGCAAAACAAAGATCCGCCGCAGCCCCATCACAAGCTATCCGTGCGGGTATGGAAGAAATTGGTAACTCCGAAACATACGGTGAAGCTATTACTGCTCTGGCTTCTAACCCACGCGCAACATTTACGATGCTGGTGGAATCTTTGGCTGTATCTTTGCCCGGCATGGTTCCTTCCCTAGTGCTCGGCCCCGCTGGGGTTGTGGCGCGTTCAACTGCGGCTGGTCTTAGTTCTGGCGGTATTGAATACGGCTCGGTCATGGCTGATGTCTTGCAAGACAAAGGCGTCAACATGCTGGACGCAAACGCAATATCCAGAGCCTTGTCTAACCCCAAGATCATGGACGAGATCAAAGAAAAAGGTGCTAAGCGTGGTTTGATTATTGGTGCGTTTGATGCTCTGTCTATGGGCATGGCTGGTAGATTCTTGAAGCCCGCACAGGCTCTTATTGCCGAAGGCAAACTTGCTGGTACTGCGGCTAAAAAAGCTACGATGGCGGCGTGGGGTAAAGAGCTTGCCTTACAAATGGGTGGCGGTGCGGGTGGTGAACTTGCCGCACAAACAGCTACGGGCGAAAACAAACCCGCCGACGTGTTACTTGAAGCCATAGCAGAAGGCGTAACTGCCCCTATTGAAGCACGCTCTAACTTGCGTGACGCTCGGATGGCTGAGCAAGAAGCTACTATTAACGCCGAGCTTGCGGCTGAGAAAAAAGGTGAGCTACCTGCTGGAACTCCTGAACAAGTCCGTGCCGAGCGGATTGATGCGCTTACCAAAGTTTATATCCAACAAGGTATACCCGCAGAAAACGCTGGAAATATTGCCGCACGCAAAGTCGATGCAGAGTTAAAGGCCGAAGCTAAGACTGCTGCTATTAAGATACCTGCAGGTCGTGTTGAACAGATTACGCAAGAACTGATTGCGGTTGGAGTTCCACCACAACAGGCAAAGATTGACGCCCAAAACTTAGCCCGAGAGGAGGCACAAGCAGATGAGCTTGCGCAGACAGAAACAGGAGGAACAGCAAATGTTGCTGAACCTATCAGTACTCCAAGTGGAGAAAGCGTTAGCGTGGCTGGACAGCCCAGTGCAGAACCCCCCGCCGGAGGAACTGCTGGAGTTGACACAAGTGGAGTGG
>Ga0315906_10006967_pt1 | contig 13839 bp, 9 predicted proteins | sample LakEriMetagenome_4_FD_203526 | JGI IMG/M metagenome (GOLD analysis project Ga0315906, IMG submission 203526) | Freshwater fungal communities from buoy surface, Lake Erie, Ohio, United States - Buoy 2 MA122 | ecosystem: Environmental > Aquatic > Freshwater > Lake > Lake biofilm | place: USA: Lake...
AAAACGTAAATTGGACTGTACTAACTTATCCAAAGCACGCTGATCTCCCATTTTAATTCTTTGAGCAAGCGTCGTTTCTTCTTCAGGCGTTATCATGGATATTTTGGATATTTCTTGAAGATACTTCTCCACCGCTTGTGAATCGCGGTTGGTAATCTGGGTTGCAATTTTAAGCTGCCTCATATCAAAGATGCTTGTTTAAAGATGAAAAATGCAGGAATAGTGGTCGGAAAATGAAGTTTTTTCTAACAAAAATCCTGAAGTATTGCAAAAATAATATGTGAAAATCGCATTTCATAGCTTTTGAAATATAAAATTTAAGATTTTCATCATATTGTTGAATAACAACTAATTACTGTCAATAAACGTAAAAATCAAAAAATTGTTTTAAGCCGAATTATATTAGGTATTGAAAAAATGAAAATGGCATTTTTCTAATTCATTGAAAAACATATACTTGGACTTTACTACCTCAATAATCACTTCATTTTTATTTATGATTGGCCAACCAGGTAGCCCGTATCATATCATTCATAATTTGTACCGTTTCCCCTAAATGTGCATCTTTTTTACGTATTTTAATAAAGTTGTTATTCCGTTCTATTTTGGTGGAGTCGGATCCGATTGTCTCAAGATCAGATTTAAGGTTAACCACATTCAATGGATCTTGCAACTTCATTAAAGTATCTATTTGTTTTACTGTTTCCAATAATGAACTTTTATTAATTTTAAACTTATCCATTCGTAGCGCATACCTCTTTTCATCATAATACTTTTCGAGTTTAGCGATTTCAACTTGCATCTTGCCAAATGAACTGTTACCGGATATTCTTTTTTGGCTGGATTCTATTATAGATTGTGTATTATAGGGTGCTTCCCAATTCTTGAACACAGCACTATTAATTTCATCCCATGGCAAAGCAGAAGTCTCATGCTTCTCTCTAATTTTAAGGTATTCATACTGATCAGGTAGAACAATATCAGGCGCGACTCCCTTTAATTGCGTACTTGCTCCTGTGATCCGGTAAAATTTTTGGATAGTTAATTTTAAACTTCCAAACTCTGCTTCAGTACCTTTAAGCCAGGCAGTTCTGTCTAGTTCGATATTTCGCTGAACAGTTCCTTTCCCAAAAGTCGAAGAACTACCAACAACAATCCCTCTTTTATAATCCTGAATAGCTGCAGCAAATATTTCAGAAGCAGATGCACTGAATTCATTTACCATGACAACTAATGGGCCATCCCACAACGTACCTTTATCTCGGTCTCTTAAAATACTTGGGGCTTCATCTCTGCTCTTAACCTGTACTACAGGTCCTTCATCAATAAAAAAACCAACCATCTGAACAACATCCATTAAGGAACCTCCCCCATTTGTTCTTAAATCAAGTATGATGCCGCTAATTTTTTCTTCTTTAAGCTTTAAAATTTCCTTTGCAATGTCAACTGCGCATCTTGCACCATTGGGATCCTGAAAATTTGCATAGAACTCCGGAAGATATATATACCCTATCTTTTCTGAATTTTCGCCATTTATGATAACACTCTTAGCATAAGCATCCTCTAAATTAATTTTTTCTCTTATTAAGGATACAACCTTAGTGGTTCCATCAGATTTTTTAATAGTAAGTTTTACTTGTGTACCCTTCTTACCTCTGATGATTTTAACGGCATCTTCTACAGCATAACCAGTTAAATCCTGTGGCTCCTCATCGCCTTGAGCAACTTTTAAAATATAATCACCTATGGAAAGCTGTCCGGATTTAAAAGCTGGACTTCCAGTAACAATTGTTGCAATTTTTATATTACCATCATCTTCCTGTAATGAAGCCCCTATACCAAAAAACTCACCGCTCATTTGTTCGTCAAAAGATCTTTTTTCGACGGGTGGATAATAATTAGTGTGAGGATCCATGGTTTCTGAAATATCATTTACCAACCAATGAAAACGATCATCATCTTTAAATCGATAAGAAAATCTTTCAAAAATCCTGTTATATGCTTTTTCAACTTTTATCCTGGCATTTTTTTCAAGTTCTTCCGAAGACATAGAAGCAGCGTGTTCGTCTGTTTTCTTCTTAGATTGGTAATTGATCTCTATGATAGCCCTCCTATTTTGTTTGGCAATTTGTTCGTTATATATTCCATTTATATAATCCTCAGCAGAAATACAGCATTCACCTAAAGATTGGAGCTTAATCAAATTGCTTTTTATATTATTTGATGTCAAATATTCTTTGATAGTATTTGCTCTTTTTTTACTTAAAACAAGATTATAATCCCGTGTGCCTTTTGAATCTGTGTAAGCTTTAACTGTGATAAAAAATCCAGGATTTTCATTTAATATTCGAGTTAAAGAATCTAACTGCAATTTGTAAGTTGCCAGTAAATCAGAATTATCAAAGTCAAATAAAACTGATAAAGTAGAATTTGTATTATTAGGAGCTACAGATTTTGAAGTTTTTTTATCCTTTTGTTCTGACATTTCCGTAAAACGCTCAAGCGCTTCATATTTAAGTCTTTTTCTCCATAATTCAACCCGTTCTGATTCGTTTTTAGGGAATTGGGTTTTGTCATTACTTTCTGCATAATATTCATCTATATTAAAATCAAAGGGCTTGCTAAGAATAATTTTGCAAATAGCAGATACTTCACTGACCCTTTTTTTATAAATCTCGTTTATGATAAAAAAAGAAGTTAATTTGTCGCCTTTCAATTCGTCATCTATTTTCGTTTCAATAGATTTAAACTTTTCAATATCTGAAGCTAAAAAATACATTTTATCAGGATCAAGTGTCTTTAGATACTTTTTAAAAACCTGTCGTGAAAAATCATCGTCAATTTTTCGAGGTGCAAAATGCCCGTCCTCTAACATTTCTGCGATTAACTGTAATATTTTTTCATATTTGCTTTGTGGTTCATTTTGTGTAGAAGATGACTGTACGGCAAAAAATATGCCCCCTCCTAATATTAGGAAGGTTAATATAAAGAGACTTTTTCTGGTAAACATGAATGAAAAACGATTTAACATCACAAAAAAGCTAAATTATGAATAAAATGGGTTTAATCCACTTGCTTTATTGATTTTCAGTTTTATATCTTATATTTTTGCATCGACTTAACAAAACAATCACCATTTTCTGATTAATTCAAGTACGATAATAAGCCCCAAAAGTGTTTTAATAACTTTCTTTGTGCTGTCCTCTTTCATTTCAAATGCCTTTGCTTTCAAATCATCTGCTATTTCAGCCTATTCCGATACTTGCATTCAGTGTGAATCAATAAAAACTAATCTTAAAAACGCACATATTACCGAGTCTATTGCCCCCATCCTATTAAAATATGCAATTATATTAGACACTACCATTGAGTCTATTTCCAATATTGCCTTATATGAATTTATTGACGACTGGATGGGCGTATCTTATAAATATGGAGGAAGAGACAAATCTGGCATTGATTGTTCTTCTTTTGCAGGGTTATTATATCAGCAAATTTTTAATTTACAATTACCCCGAACTTCGGTTGAACAATCTTCTCTTATAACTCCCTCGGATAGGGAAAATTTGAAAGAAGGCGATTTGGTTTTTTTCAGTTTGGGCAAAAAACGAATTGGTCATGTAGGTGTTTATCTAGGGGGCAGAAAATTTGTACATGCCAGCACAAAAAAAGGAGTTACAATTGATAACTTAGATTACGAATACTATCTAAAGAGGTATGTTAGTGGAGGATGGGTGGTTGAAGATAAGGATACTGATTATGACAATTAACCATGAACACCGAAATGACCTATCTGCACACCACCGCTTGAATAATCTTTATTACTTTTCGTCGCTGAAACCAGATTTAACTGCATATAGAACCTATTGATAATATGGGCAAGCATTTTTTCTTCTCCTGTAGTTAAAGACACTGTTATGTCGGCTTGCATTTGCAAATAATATTCAACCAGCACATCAATACAAATTTCATTGGTTGACAATACATCGCCGTAGGATTTCCAAAAATCCTTCTTTTTAAAATTGTCTTTTAATCGGTAATAATTCCAAAACAAACGATTTTCTGCATCAGTAGCAGAAAAATTGTAATAATGGGCATCGATAAATTTCTTAAAAATCCTGAGCATTAAATCGGCCTCATTGATTTTGCTGTTTGTGTGTGTAATTATTTGCATAAACTAAAGCTACCAATGAGTTTTTATGTTTCAAATGAAATCAATCAAATTAAAAGATAAATAGATATGAAAAAATAGTCGGATTAAATGAAAACCATTATTTAGACACTACCAACCTTGTTGTTCACCCCATTTCCCAAGTCCAAAATATTTGTTGAGAGGCAGATTAACCCCCAACTGATTATAGCCTGTTGAATTTTGCATAAATGTTCTCGCATATCGAATTTGGATTTTAGGAAACATAACCCCTGCCCCCATTGAAAAACCGACTAATCCATTGGCTACATTATATAAACGAAGCTCACTTCTTCTGAGGAAATTATAACCCGCATTCACTTCCAGATATTTACCAATCATCAACTGTGTGGAAAATACGATATGTTGAAAAAGTTTTTCAATGGTAAATTTTCCCGGACTTGCATTTTTGGCGCCAACCTGATTATTAAAAGCCGTATCATTATACAATATGTCAAATCTATGCAAATGATGTGCCGTCAATGAAAAGCGAACCGGAGCCTTATCTAGTTTTTTAGAAATGCCCACAACCAGATCAAAGGGCAATTCTTCTAAATTATCTGAATTATATGGCTTCAAAACAACACCCATATTCTTTGCCACGACACTCATCTGCAGAAAATTTGTTGTATCAGCATAGGCAACTGCTATGTCCATTGCCATAGCAGAGGACCGGACTAAGCCATAATTAGAGTGAATAAATTTTAAGGTAGCCCCATATGTCCACCTAGTCAAATACTGCCGGCTTGCCATAAGCTGTAAGCTAAAATCTCTCGGATTGAAACTACCCATCACATTACCGGAAGGGTCGGTTTGAATCGTATTCCCATAATTCAAATAATGTAATCCAATAGCAAAGTTTGTAGCGATTTCCGGATGAGAATAAGCCATCATTAAATGATAGTTTTTGATACCCGCATACAGATTATTGAAATTAGCGGAGAGCTGGCTATGCATTTCTTTTGACAAAAGAGATGGGTTATTATATGCCATACTCAAATCCATTGTATTGTTGGTGATATTTATACCTCCTAAAGCCGCTTCTTGAGTAGAGGGCGTTAGTCTTAAAAACTGATATGAGGAACTGCCACCCAGCGTTTGAGCATAAATTTTTGATGCAACAAATATTAAATAGAGAAAAATAAAATACTTATTCATACTAAATGTATGTTTCGAAGTTACATAGAATACGGAATTGATAAATAAATCCATTCACTAAACTTGAAGGGATTAAAAGCGATAATCGATAATTTTCACAAAATCATTGATAAAAATATCGCTGACTAATTTTTAAAATATCAAGGGGTTAAAGCCAGCTCTAATACCTGCTGCATGTTTTTTACATAATGAAATTGCATTCCTTTAATATATCCCGAATTGATTTCTTTGATGTCTTTTTCATTCTGCCAGCATAAAATAATCTCTCTCATCCCTGCTCTTTTTGCGGCGAGAATTTTTTCTTTAATGCCCCCAACAGGAAGCACAACCCCTCGTAGTGTAATCTCTCCAGTCATACCCAGATATGGCTTTACTTTTCTTCCTGTAAAAGCGCTGGACATTGCTGTTAGCATAGTAATACCTGCACTTGGCCCGTCTTTAGGAACCGCTCCTTCCGGCACATGTATATGGATGTTTTTTTCGGAAAAATCCTTGGGATTAATTGAAAGTTTTTTTGCATTAGCCTGTAAGTAACTCAAGGCAGTTGCAGCACTTTCCTTCATTACATTTCCTAAATTTCCGGTTAATTTCAATTCCCCTTTTCCATCTGTCAGCATTGATTCAATAAAAAGAATATCTCCCCCAACTGCAGTCCAGGCTAAACCCACCGCAACCCCTGGTATTGAAGCTGACTTATAGATTTCGTTGGAGTATCTGGGCTTACCCATTATCCTTTCAATATCTTTCGGTGTAATCTGCGCTTTTAAAACTCCCTTTATCGCGAATTCCTTGGCTTGTGAACGCATAACAGAAGCCAGCATTCTGTCTAATTCCCTTACACCGCTTTCACGGGTATATTCTTCTACAAGTTTCCTGATGACATTGTCCTTAATTGAAAAATTTATTTTTTCAAGTCCATGCGCCTGCTTTTGTTTTGGGATTAAGTGGCGTTTGGCAATTTCAATTTTTTCTTCAACTGCATATCCTGATAGATCAACAATCTCTAAGCGGTCTCTAAGAGCAGGTTGTATGGTAGCGATATTATTAGCTGTGGCAATAAATAAAACTTTAGAGAGGTCATACTCCAATTCAAGATAATTATCATAAAAAGTATGATTCTGTTCCGGATCTAGTAATTCAAGCAAAGCACTGGATGGATCACCCCTGAAATCACTCCCTACTTTATCAATTTCATCAAGTATCATCACAGGATTGCCTGATTTGACTTTGCGTAAAGACTGTATGATACGACCCGGCATCGCTCCGATATATGTTTTACGGTGTCCCCGGATTTCACTTTCATCATGCAATCCACCTAAGCTGATGCGGACATATTTTCTTCCAAGCGCTGCAGCAATACTTTTCCCTAATGAAGTTTTACCAATACCTGGAGGCCCAAGAAAACAAAGGATAGGACTTTTCATGTCGCCTTTAAGTTTCAAGACCGCCAAATACTCAAGAATTCTATCTTTTACTTTATCAATTCCGTAATGGTCTTGATCGAGTACTTTTTTAGCTTTTTTTAAATCGTATTGATCTACGGTGCATTCATCCCAGGGTAAATCAAGTAATAAATCAACATGATTATATACAATTGAATAATCGGGCGTAGATGGATGCATTCTTTCCAATTTCTCAATGCCCTTTTTAAACATTTCAGCAGCAACTTTTGGCCATTTTTTTGCTTCAGCCTTTTTTTTCATTTCCTGTATCTCAAGATCATTAGAATCTCCTCCCAACTCCTCCTTTATGCTTTTCATTTGTTGTTGCAGGAAATAATCACGCTGTTGCTTATCTATTTCGGTGCGTGTTTTACTGGTCACCTTATTCTTTAATTCTGCAAACTGAAGTTCCCTTTGTAATAAAGTAAGCAGTAGCTCAGCCCGTTGTGATAAATTTTGGGTTTCGAGTAGTTTTTGTTTTTCTGATAAATCCGCATTGAGGTTATTACTTACGAAATGTATCAGAAAAGCAGGGTTTTCAATATTTTTAAGAATAATTGCGGCTTCACTGGGTAAATTGGGGGATAACTGAATAATTTGAGAGGCTAAATCTTTGATGGAACCGGCCAATGCCTGAAAATTTGCCTGATCTGTAATAGCATCATCGTCAAGAATCGAAACATTTGCTTTGAAATAAGGATCTTCCGATGTAATACCGGTGATTTTGAACCTTTTTTTCCCCTGAATAATAACCGTTGTTCCACCATCAGGCATTTTTATAAGTTTCACAACGCGTGCAATTGTCCCTACTTGCTGCAGGTCGTTTACGGAAGGGTCTTCCACATTGCTATCTTTCTGGGCAATAACGCCTACGAGTTTATCAGACTTATATGCTTCATTTACAGCTTGTATGCTTTTATCTCTTCCAACTGTAATTGGTAAAACAACCCCAGGAAACAAAACTGTATTTCTTAAAGGAAGAATTGGAAGATCTTTATCAATTTTGATTTCATCGTCCTGTCCTTCCGATTCGTTGAGAGGAATGATAGGTAAAAAATCCATATCCTCCTCTTGTTGTGCACTTAGAAAAAAATCTTTATTAGTCATAGCTATGTTTTAAGACAAAATGACAGCAGATTTATGTAATGATAAATCAACTGAGCGCTTTCAATAGAAAGCAAGTTTAATGCCATAAAAAAAGTCCTAGGGTAATTATTACTTGCTTTTCATGAATGGCACAAGAGATTTACCTACAGACCCATTTGGCATCTGTATATGAAGCAAGGCAGACACAGTGGCAGCAATATCCGTCATATACACTTCTTCACTGGTGGACCCTTTGGGTATATGCCAACCATACCACAATAATGGAATATGACTATCATACGGATTCCATAAACCATGAGTAGTTCCGGCTTTACCCCCATCAATCCAACCCGGGTTTAATATAATTTGAATATCTCCGCTCCTCTTAGGATGATACCCATTTACAATCTGTTCCCTTACCGAAGTGGGCAAAGGGATCTCCATCATTTCCTCCAAATCAAATACACGGTCTATGCCTTTCTGATTTCGTAAAAAATCAATGCATATTACTTTTATATCATCTTTGGAGAGCTGCATGCTGTCCAGAACTTTTTGATTGAGATACAATTGATAATTATGAATAAACTGAACCATTTTTTCAGCGTTGAATTTCTTTTTAAGATAAATATTCAATGAATCAGATAATTGGTTATCATCGATTATGCCGGCAGGGATTTTATGCTGCAACATAAACGCCGGCACATGTGCTACTCCATGGTCAGCTGTCAAAAAACTCAGATAAGCGCTTTTCCCAACAGCTGCATCTAAATAATCAAAAAAAGCACCCAACTCCTGATCTAATCTAAGATAAGTATCTTCTATTTCAATGCTGTTGGGGCCAAAGCTGTGCCCAATATAATCGGGCGAAGAAAAGCTAATCGCTAAAAAATCAGTAACAGAATCTTTACCCAAATTATCATGTTCAATGGCTGCTTTAGCAAACGCAAGCGTGAAAGAATTACCAAAAGGCGTTTTGATTATTGCATCGTAATTATTGTCTTCAAATCGCCGTAAATCATAAGGAAAACCAAGTTGATCCTTCCCAAGAGGTTTCGCTTCGTAATCTTGTACATCCTTGCTGCTTTGAGAATATGATTGAATATCGTACATCGTATTCCAACCTTTTTTATAAAAATTATTCTGCCATTTAACTGCATTAAAATCATTGACCCATTTTGGTAAAGTATCCATATAATGAGTTGAACTGATCCAGTTGCCAGCCTTGGGTTCATACCAGTAAGCCGCATCAGCACTATGTCCTGCAGGAAGAATGCTTCCCCTGTCCTTAAGCGCAATACCTACAATCTTACTTCTGAAATTGGTTGCAAGTTTCAGTTCATCACACACACTTGTTGTCAGCATTTTTCTGGGGCTCATTTGTCCTGAAGCAGTTGTAGTACCAACGCCCTTAACCGTTTTATCTTCACTACAATACACCATCCCTTCGCCTTCAGGCCAGTTATTACCAACAATACCATTAATTGCCGGCACTGAGCCTGTATAAACCGATGCATGTCCGCAACCTGTAACTGTTGGCATATAAGGAATGATGGTATTGTCAAAGGAGAAACCTTGTTGCATCATTCTTTTGAAACCACCATTTGAGGCATACCTGGTATAATATTTATAAAGAAAATCCCATCGCATCTGGTCTACAACAATGCCAACAACCAGTTTGGGTCTGTCGACATTGTTTTGCATGATTTTAACCGCTTTGGTTTGAGCTCTTGTCGACAAAAACGATAAACAGAAAAGGAATATAATAATTGTACGCATACAGCAAATTTATGTAAAAGTAAATGTCGGACTTTGTCATTAAAGAACAGATATTAAGTGTCATCTTTTTACCATGCATATAACCCTCATTTATTATTACATTTGCATTATTCTTTACAAAATTGCATTATGGCAGATATTTTTGAAAAACTTATCAAGAATTATGGTCCTATCGGACAGCATAGAGAAAGAGCACATGGCTATTTCGCATTTCCTAAACTGGAAGGAGATATCAACAGTACAATGACTTTCAGGGGAAAGAAAAAAATTGTTTGGAGTTTGAATAATTATCTTGGCTTAGCCAATCATCCAGAAATAAGAAAAGTTGATGCTGATGCAGCTGCTCAATTCGGTATGGCTTATCCAATGGGCGCCCGCATGATGAGCGGCAACTCCAATCAGCATGAGCAACTGGAAAAAGAACTTGCTGAATTTGAGCATAAAGAAGATGCCATCCTACTGAATTTCGGCTATCAGGGTATCATGAGTACGATTGATGCGATTTGTGGAAGACATGATGTTATTGTATATGATGCGGAAAGTCATGCTTGTATCATTGATGGATTAAGACTACATCCTGGACATCGGTATGTGTTTAAACATAATGATATTGAAGACTGTGAAAAGCAATTACAAAGAGCTACTGCATTAATAGAAAAACAAGGCGCCGGTGGCATACTAGTTATTTCCGAAGGTGTTTTTGGTATGGCTGGAGATCAGGGCAAACTGAAAGAAATTGCAGCGTTAAAAAAACAATATGAGTTCAGGCTGCTTGTTGACGATGCACATGGCTTTGGTACATTGGGCAAAACCGGAGCGGGTGCCGGTGAAGAACAGAATTGTCAGGATGACATTGATTTATACTTCAGCACATTTGCAAAATCAATGGCTTCTATAGGGGCTTTTCTTGCAGGGCCACGTGTTATTATTGATTATATCCGATATAATATCAGATCTCAAATATTCGCCAAAAGTTTACCAATGGCAATTGTTATTGGCAATCTAAAGCGACTGGAGATGCTTCGCAATATGCCAGAACTTAGAGAAAAATTATGGAGTAATGCCCGCAAGCTCCAAAATGGTTTAAAAGAAAGAGGATTTGATATCGGAAAAACCAATAGTCCGGTTACCCCTGTTTATATGAAAGGCGGCGTTGAAGAAGCAACTGCGATGGTGATGGATTTAAGAGAGCATTACAATATTTTTTGTTCTATTGTAGTTTATCCAGTCATTCCAAAAGGACATATTATCTATCGCCTGATTCCTTCTGCTGCGCACACGGATTCAGACATTGAAGAAACTTTAAAAGCATTTACGGAAACAAAAGCTAAGCTAGATGCTGGAGCATATAAGGTGGAATCGATACCGGATATGGCGAATACGTGATTTTTATCGTTAGTATTATAAAAGTTAAAAGTGAAAACCATTAACAGGGAAGAACAGATTAAAAAGAGAAAATTAAAATTTTCCCCGAACAGCAAGGGTGTTTATTTTAAGTTAAATGTTCCTCTGTAAAATATAGCAATTCTGTGCATTATTTTGTCTGAATCTCTGTGTTTATGTGCTTTCTCGTAAACTCCCACAATACAATTCCTGTCGCCACGGAGATATTTAATGAGTGCTTCATGCCTAACTGTGGAATTTCAATACATCCTTTACATAAGGAAAGTGTTGATGCCTCTACCCCACTCACTTCATTACCAAAAATTAGTATTGTTCCTGTGTTTGTATTGGGTATGAATTTTTCAAGGGAAATACTTTCAGTAACCTGCTCAACTGCATATACCTCGTATTTTTTTTCTGAAATACTTTGAAGCGCCTCTGTGGTGTTCTCAAAATATTTCCACTCTACGGTTTCAGTTGCTCCCAATGCCGTTTTATGAATATCTCTGTGAGGAGGTTGTGGTGTAAATCCGGTGAGAAAAATGGATTCTATCAAAAAAGCATCTGAAGTCCTAAAAACACTACCAACATTCTGCATACTTCTGATATTTTCAAGCACAAGAATAATTTTTTGTTTTACTGCACTTTTAAAATCATCTACAGATTTACGATTCAGCTCATCCATACTTAATTTATGCATGCCAACTATTTGAACGAAGATACATTTCGCAAAGCATTTTCGCTTCCCGCCTAACAAAAGCTTACCTTTGCAAAAATTTAAATTATATTATGCAGCTATTCGACGCGCTGGGTCTCGAAGAAAATTTGATGAAAGCCATTACAGAGATGGGCTTTACAAATCCTACCCCCATTCAAGAAAAGTCTATTCCACATCTGTTAAGCGGAACCAAAGATTATATCGGTCTTGCACAAACCGGCACTGGCAAAACAGCCGCATTCGGCTTGCCGCTTTTACAATTATTGTCCGTATCCGATCGCTTTCCGCAAGCATTAGTGGTATGCCCTACCCGAGAGTTGTGCCTTCAGATTGTAACTGAAATAGAAAAATTCAAGAAATATAAAAAAGGCATGGAAGTAGTAGCCGTTTATGGTGGTACTTCTATAAGCCTGCAAATCAAGACGATTAAAAGAGGCATTCAAATTGTTGTAGCAACACCAGGTAGACTTATTGATCTGATCGAAAGAAAAGCCATCAATCTTAATGAAATCCGTTATGTAGTATTGGATGAGGCGGATGAAATGCTTAATATGGGTTTCCAGGATGACATAGAATTTATTCTTCAGAATACGCCCAAAAAAGAAAGTACCTGGCTTTTTAGTGCTACGATGCCCCCTGAAATCAGGAAGGTAAGCAAGAAATACATGAATGATCCGGTTGAAATTACAGTAGGGCAAGTGAATACAGCAAATGTAAATATTGACCATCAGTATTTTATTGTTGCCTCTCATCACAGGTATGAGGCATTAAAAAGACTCATCGATTTCAATCCGGGCATATACGGGATTATTTTCACACGTACTAAAGCAGATGCACAGGCTATTGCTGAAAAACTTACCAGAGAAGGCTATGATATTGATGCACTTCATGGCGACTTGTCTCAACAGCAGAGAGATACAGTAATGGGGCAGTTCCGTGAAAAAACCTTACAGTTGCTTATTGCTACAGATGTTGCTGCAAGAGGTATAGACGTTAAAGATATAACTCATGTAATCAACTATGAATTACCGGATGACACTGAGGTGTACACGCACAGAAGCGGAAGAACCGGACGTGCCGGTAAAACAGGCATCTGTATGAGTATTGTGAATTCGAGAGAGATTGGCAAACTCCGTCAGATTGAAAGAATCATTAAGGTTCCGTTACACAAATTGGAAATTCCCAGTGGAAAAGATGTTTGCCGCAAGCAATTCTTTGCTTTTATGGATAAAATTATTCATACTACAATCAATGATGCGTCATACGAAACATATGTACCGCTGCTGATGGAGAAGTTTGCAGATATGACTAAAGAAGATATTCTTAAGAGAGTCGCCGCTATGGAATTTGACCGTTTTCTTAAATATTATGAAACGGCAGAAGATCTCAATATGCGTGAAAAAAGCCGCAGTTTTGAGAAATTCAGTAGAGAAGGAAGGCCAGAGCGCGGACGTGATCAGGGACGTGAAAGAACTCAATATCGCGATACGCAGGGTAAAAGTTTTAAGGGTGGAGAACAGTATACCCGATTATTCGTAAATCTCGGGACAAAAGATGGCTTTTATAAAGCGAGTTTTTTACAATTTGTGCTCGATATGAGCGATTTAAAGAAAGAAGTATTAGGGCGTATTGATATGCGAGAATTGAACAGTTGGGTGGAAGTAGAGAAAAAATCAGCATCCAGAATGATCTCTTCTATTAATGGTAAGAAGTTTAAAGGTAGAAATATAAGAATGAATGATGCAGAAAACCGTTAATATCATGGCGGTTTACTTTGTCAATTCCCCTTCATAATTTACCTTCGCAAGCGAAACTTATTCTTCATAAATTAATTCAATGTTATGGCATATGATGTTATTGTTTTAGGTAGTGGTCCAGGAGGTTATCCTGCCGCAATCAGAGCTTCTCAACTGGGCTTTAAAGTAGCAATCGTAGAGAAAGAAAGTCTGGGCGGTGTTTGTCTTAACTGGGGTTGTATTCCTACCAAGGCTTTACTCAAAAGTGCTCAAGTTTATGAATATGTGAAGCATAGTGCTAGCTATGGTATTAATGCTACGAATGTTCAGCACGATTTTGGTGCCGTGGTA
>Ga0315906_10006968_pt1 | contig 13838 bp, 13 predicted proteins | sample LakEriMetagenome_4_FD_203526 | JGI IMG/M metagenome (GOLD analysis project Ga0315906, IMG submission 203526) | Freshwater fungal communities from buoy surface, Lake Erie, Ohio, United States - Buoy 2 MA122 | ecosystem: Environmental > Aquatic > Freshwater > Lake > Lake biofilm | place: USA...
GACGGGCCGTCGACGGCGGCGGACAAGGACGAATACCTCACCTGCTTCGACCGCCAGTCCGGCCAGCCGGTCTGGAAGACGAAGACGGGACAGCCGTGGAACGAGGGCAGCCCCGACTGGCAGGGCTCGCGCAGCACGCCGACCGTGGACGGCGACCGCGTCTACGTGATCACGCCGCACGGCCAGCTCGTCGCCTGTGCGACCGACGACGGCAAGGAGCTCTTCCGCATCGACCTCAAGGCGCAGTTCGGCGGCACCAAGGGCGATCCGTGGGGATACAGCGAGTCGGTGACGATCGACGGCGACCGGCTCATCTGCACGCCGGGAGGCGAGAAGGCGACGATGGTGGCGCTCGACAAGAAGACCGGCAGGCCCCTGTGGTCGTGTCCGATGAAGGGCGATCGCGGGGCGGGCCACTCGTCGATCATGATCTGTGCGGTGGGGGGCCGGAAGGCGTACGTGCAGACGACGGCGGCGGGAGCGTTCGCCGTGGACGCCGAGACCGGCAAGTTCCTCTGGGCCTATCCGATCGACCAGACCACTGCCGTGATCCCGACGCCGATCGTCAAGGACGACCTCGTCTTCTTTTCGGCGGGCTACAAGCGCGGCGGCGCCCTGCTGCGGCAGAAGGCCGGGCCGGGCGGCAAGGTCGAGATGCGGGAGGTCTACGGACTGAAGACCGAGCTGGCCAACAAGCACGGCGGCCTGGTGCTCGTCGGCGACCACATCTACGGCTGTGCCGACGATCAGCCGATCATCTTCTGCGCGTCGCTGAAGACCGGCGACGTCGTCTGGAAGGAGCGGGGCAGCGGCCGGAATTCGGCCGCCGTCGCCGCCGCCGACGGCCACCTCTACGTCCGCTACCAGGACGGGACGGTGTCGCTCGTGAAGGCCGACCCCTCCGGCTACGCGGAAGTGTCGTCGTTCAAGATTCCGGGCAGCGGCGAGCAGCCCAGCTGGTCGCACCCGGTGGTCCTCGACGGGCGGCTCTACCTGCGCGAGCAGGACAGGATCTTCTGCTACGAACTCAAGCAGTAGATCGCATCCGACGTCCGTGGGCACCGGCTCGCGGGTCGGCCCTCAGTCCTGACACTCGGCGACGGTGCGGTAGATGATCCCGCCGAGGATCCCGCCCACGATCGGCGCCACCCAGAAGAGCCACAGCTGCTGCAGCGCCCAGCCGCCGGCGAAGATCGCCGTGGCCGTGCTGCGGGCTGGGTTCACCGACGTGTTGGTCACCGGAATGCTCACCAGGTGGATGAGCGTGAGGCACAGGCCGATCGCGATCGGGGCGATCACGCTACCGGCCTTCTTGTCGGTGGCGCCGTGGATCACGAAGAGGAAGACCGCGGTGAGCACGACCTCGATGATGAAGCACGCCTCCCAGGAGTAGCCGCCCGGGGAGTGCTCGCCGTAGCCGTTGGAGGCGAAGCCGCTGGCGGCGGCATCGAAGCCGGGCAGGCCGCTGGCCACGAGGTAGAGCACGCCCGCGCCGGCGATGCCGCCGACCACCTGGGCGAGCACGTACTTCGGCAGGTCGGCCATGGGAAACCTCCCGCTGGCGGCCAGGCCGGCGGTGACCGCGGGATTGAGATGGCAGCCGGAGATGTGCCCGATGGCCGTGGCCATCGACAGCACCGTCAGGCCGAAGGCCAGCGACACGCCGAGGAATCCGATGCCGAGGTCGGGGTACGCCGCCGCCAGCACGGCGCTCCCGCAGCCCCCGAGCACGAGCCAGAACGTCCCGATCGCCTCCGCCAGCAGCTTGCCCATCGCACGAACCTCCTCGAATGGATGCTCCACACCGACGGCCCGAGCCGCCGCGGCGAGAGGCTACGCGATGGGCGGAAAAACCGTCAAACGCAGCCGCCGTCGCGACCGGGCGGGGCCACGGAGCGACCCGCGCGGCTCACAGCCGGGCCAGGATCCTCGGCCCGAACACCGCCACGCCGATCGCCACCGCCCCCAGGGCCGTCACCAGCACGCCGCCGCTGGCCATGTCGAGCGCGTCGCGGATGCGGGGATGCCGCCGGCTGCCGGGACCGCGCGCCAGCGATTCGATCGCCGTGTTGAACGTCTCCGCGGCGAGCACGCCGCTGATCGCCGCGGCCAAGAGAGCCCATTCGACCGCCGAGATCCGCAGCGCCAGTCCCGCCACCGCGACGGCCGCCGCCGCGGCCAGGTGCACGGCGAAGCTCGACTCGCCGATCACGGCGCGGGCCAGGCCGCGGCCGGCGGCGGCGAACTTCGCCCGCCACGCCCTCGCAGCGGTCTCCGGGCGGCCGGTGTTGCCGTGTCGACGACGCACTGCGGCCCGCTCCCGCTGGATTGGTCACGCGCGGCGGCCGGCCGTGCCGGGGAGGCCTCTCCCTGGCCGGCTAGCCGACCTTCACGTAGGGGTCGCCCTTCTTCCAGTTGCACGGGCAGAGCTCGTCGCTCTGCAGGGCGTCGAGCACCCGCAGGACCTCCGCCACGTTCCGCCCGACGCGGCCCTGGTTGACGTCGACCCACTGGATGATGCCGTGGGGATCGACGATGAACGTCGCCCGCAGGCAGTAGCCCTCGGTCTTCTCGAGGATGCCCAGTTCGGCCGCCAGCTTCTGCGCGGCGATCAGGGGAAACTGCAGGTTGGCCAGGTCGGGATGGGCCCGCCGCCAGGCGAGGTGGGAGTATTCGTTGTCGGTGCTGCCACCGACGACGTCGGTGTCGCGGTCGGCGAACGCCTTCACCTGCTTGTTGAACTCGGCGATCTCGGTCGGGCAGACGAAGGTGAAATCCTTCGGATAGAAGAAGTACACGACCCACCGGCCGGCCTGGGCGGCGGTCTTGATCTGCTTGATGTCGTCCTTGCCCGTGCCCACGCAGGCCTGGACGGTGTGCTGCGGAAAGGCGTCGCCGACGGTGAGCATGCTATGGTTCTCCGGGAAATGCCGCGGCCCGCCGCGGGATTCGCAGGCCCCAGAGTGTACGGGTGACGCAGCATGCGTTCAACACGCGCCCAGCCGCATCTCCGCCACGATCCGCTCGCGGCCCGCACGGTGATCATGGCCCCGCAGCGGGCCGAGCGGCCGAATGAACTCCAGGGCGCGACGATCCCCTGTCCGTTCTGCGCCGGCAACGAGTCGCTGACTCCGCCCGACGTGCTGCGGACCCCCGCCGGGCCGGGGGCATGGCGGGCCCGCATCGTCCCCAATCAATTCCCGATCACCAGCGACGACACCGCGCCGCGGACGGCCGTCCCGGACGGCAAAGCGTCCCGTGGCGTGCACGACGTGGTGATCGAATCGGCGGCGCACGTGCGGTCGATCCTCGACGTCGATCCGTGCGACTGGGCCGGCGCGTGGGAGCTCTGCCGGCGCCGCCTGGCCGACCTCGCCGTCCGGAACGACCTCGTCTGGGGCATGGTCTTCAAGAATTCGGGCGCGGCCGCCGGCGCCTCGCTCGAGCACGTTCACAGCCAGTTGGTCGCCCTCGGCTTCCTGCCGCAGGGATTCGCCGCGGAGCTCGCGGCCGCCCGGGCCGCCGTCGATCCCTTCGGCGCACTGCTGCGGGCGGCCGACCGCGAGGACCGGATCGTCGCGGAGTCGGGCGATCTCGTGGCCCTCGTCCCCCCGGCGCCGCGGCAGCCCTTTGAAACCTGGATCCTGCCGCGGACGGCGGAGCCGCATTTCCACGCGACGAGCGCCGCACGGGTCGCCGGGCTGGCCGCGCTGACGCGATCGATCATCGGCCGGCTCGACCGGCTGGTGCCGGCGGCCGATTACAACTGGTGGCTCCACCAGTTTCCCTTCGCCGCGCACGACGACGCCCGCGGGGCGGCCGCGTGGCACTGGCATCTCGAGATCATGCCGCGGATCAACGGCCTGGCGGGCTTCGAACTCGGGACCGGCTGCCATATCAACACCGTGGCGCCGGTCGACGCGGCACGGTCGCTGCGGTCGGCATGACGGCGGCCCGCGCGCCGTCGCCGGCCGCCGGCCGCCGCCACAGCTTTCCCAGCCGGCATCGGCGCTCCAGAGCGACCGGCGGCGCCGCCGCGGCCGCCCGGAAATCGCCAAACCCAGTTTGGCGCGGGTCGGCGGAGGCCCGACAATCACGGGCCCATCCCGCCGCGCCCCGGGCCGCCAGTTGACCGCGGGAGGATGTCCCCGCCACGGGTTTCCCATGTCGCCCGCCGTCCGGCTCGTCTTCGTGCTCCACGACCACCAGCCCGTCGGCAACTTCGACTGCGTGATCGAGCAGGCCTACCGCGACAGCTACCTGCCGTTTCTCGAACTGCTCGAGCGCCATCCCGGCATCCGCCTGGCGCTGCACACCAGCGGACCGCTCGTCGAGTGGTTCGACGCGCACCACCCCGACTACCTCGACCGCGTGGCCCGCCTCGTCGCGGAACGGCAGATCGAGATCGTGGGCGGCGCCTTCTACGAGCCGGTGCTGGCGATGCTGCCCGCCCGCGATCGCGTCGGCCAGATCCGCCTCTCGACGGAATGGCTCGAGAAGCGGTTCGGCACGAAGGTCACGGGCATGTGGGTGGCAGAGCGGGTCTGGGATCCGGGGATGACCCGCGACATCGCGGCCGCCGGCATCGAGTGGACGATCCTCGACGACTCCCACTTCAAGGCGGCGGGCCTGCCCGACGAGCAGCTCGACCGCCACTGGCTCACGGAGGGGGACGGGGCCACGCTGACGGTGTTTCCGGTGAGCGAGCACCTGCGGTACGTCATCCCCTTCGCGGCGCCGCAGGCCACGATCGACCACCTGCGGTTCCTGGCGTCGCGCCGCCACGGGGCGCTGGCCGTTTTCGCCGACGACGGCGAGAAGTTCGGCGTCTGGCCCGACACGCGGAAGACCTGCTTCGAGGAGGGCTGGCTCGAGACGTTCTTCGGGCTGCTCGAGCAGAACGCCGACTGGATCTCGATGTGCCTGCCGTCGGAGGTGGTCGCGGAGGTGCCGCCGGCGGGCACCGTGTGGCTGCCGGAGTGCAGCTACCGCGAGATGATGGAGTGGGTGCTGCCGCCGGAGCAGCAGCTGGCCTGCGTCGGCGCCCGCACGCTCTGCGGCTCCGACCCGCGGCTGGCGGGCGTCGCGCGGTTCCTGCGGGGCGGCTCGTGGCGCAACTTCCGCCTGCGGTATCCCGAAGCCAACGAGATGTACGCCCGCATGATGGCGGTGAGCGGGCGGCTCGAGCGGCTGGCGACGGGCGGGCCAGCCGACCAGGCGGCCCTGGCCGAGGCCCGCCGGGCGCTCTACCGCGGACAGTGCAACTGCGCCTACTGGCACGGCGCGTTCGGCGGCATCTACCTGCCGCACCTGCGGAACGCCGTGTTCCACGAACTGATCGCGGCCGACAAGGCGGCCGACCGGGCGGAGGGCCGGCCCGCCGCGTTCGTGGAGGCCACGACCGCCGACTTCGACTTCGACGGCAGGACGGAGGTGCGGCTCTCCAGCGACGGCCTCGACGCCTGGATCGCGCCGGCGCGGGGCGGCATGCTGTACGAGCTCGACCTGCGCGACCAGGAGCACAACGTCCTGGCCACGCTTGACCGCCGGCCCGAGGCCTACCACGCGCAGGTGCTCGCTGGACCGGGTAACGCCCGCAGCGTGGTCGACGCCTCGCAGACCGCCAAGTTCAAGCAGGAGGGGCTCGAGCGGATGGTCCGCTACGATGGCTCGCGGCGCAAGAGCCTCGTCGACCACTTCTGGGATTGCGACGTCGCCGCGTCGGGCATCGTCGAGGGAATTGCGCTTGAGCGGGGCGATTTCTCCGCCGGCGTCTACGACGCGAGCATCCGCCGCAACCCCGGCCGCATCCAGGTGCTCCTGTCGCGCACCGGAAACGCCTGGGGCATTCCCTTCACGCTGTCGAAGGCGGTCACGCTCGAGGCGGGATCGCGGACGCTGGAGATCGCCTACAAGCTCGAGGGCCTGCCGCGGGACTTCCGCCAGCATCTCGCCGTGGAGTTCAACTTCGCCGGCATGCCCGATCGGGCGGAGGGCCGGTTTTTCTGCGACGACGCACGGCGGCCGCTGGGCGAACTCGGCACGCGGCTCGACCTGCCGTCGGTCCGCGGGGTCGGTCTGGTCGACGAGTGGCTGGGCATCGACGCGCGGCTGGCCTTTTCGGAGGCGACCAACGGCCAGGCCGCCGGCCTCTGGACGTTTCCGATCCAGACCGTCAGCCAGTCCGAGGCGGGCTTCGAACTGGTGCACCAGTCGGTGGTGGTCATGCCGCACTGGATCGTCACCCCCGACCCCGACGGCGTCTGGAAGGTGGCGATGCGGCTGTCGATCGGCACTCTGAAGGCGGAGCGGCCGGTGCGGTCTGCCGTGGGTGACGGCCGCATCGTCTCCACCGGCCGCTAGTCCGCGGCCGAGATAGCTGGGGCGTTGCCCCGGCACACCAGGAAGCGGAGGCGAAGGGATCGGCGGAAGCTCGGCGAGCGTTTGGCCGCTTCGGCCACAGCGAGGAGACTTCTGCCGTCCCGAAGCCGGTGCTACGCGTACGTCGGATGCGGTCTAACCGCCGCCCGCGAGCCGCCGCCAGTCGAGGTCGGGCTCGATCGCGGGCCGGCCGTGCCGGAGAACCGCCACCGGGATCGGGGCCAGGAGCGTCGCCAGATCGACCGCCGAGTCCCGCGCGATCGACGCGGCGCTGGCCGGGTCGTCGAGGCTGCCTGCGAGCGGATCGACGTGCGACAGCACGACGGCGGCCACCCGCAGCCCCGCTGCGGCCGCCGCCCTCACCACGGCGACCGTGCGGCCGATCGCCCCGAGCCGTGCCGCGTCCACGACCACCAGCGGCAGCCCCGCGGCGATCGCCAGATCGGCGTTCGTCAGGCCGTCGGCCAGCGGTGAAAAGAGCCCGCCCGCCCCCTCCACGACGACGACGGCCGCGCCGTGGCAGGCCGACAGCCCCGTCACGAGGAGCCGTTCGTCGACCCTGCGGCCCTCGGCGCGAGCGGCTCGCGGCGGCGCGATCGGTGCCGCAAACGCCTGCGGACAGACGGCGGCGAGGGGTCCGGGGCGGCCGGCCGCCTCCCACAGCACGGCGGCGTCACTGCCCGCGGCCAGGCCGCCGGGGGGGACGCCGCTGGCGACCGGCTTGTAGACGCCCACCGGCGTGCCGTCGGCTACCAGGCGTCGGACGACCGCGGCCGCCACGGCAGTCTTGCCCACGCCGGTGTCGGTACCCGTGATGTAGAGGCCGCCGCCCTTCATTTTCCCAGCAACTCTCCGCCGACCGGTTGCCCTCGCACCCGCAGCGTTCTACACTAGGGGTTGCAATGAGACTCTGTCTCAAGTGCTCGGTCCGCGGGCTTCGCGGGCGAGTGCGGTGTCAGCAGTCAGCTTCGTCCACGGAGGTTTCCCGTGCCAGTGACCCTCGAACCAGCGTCGCTCGAAGAGGTTGCCGTCGGATCCACGGCGCAGGTCGCGGACGTGGCCGGCGACGACCACACGACGCTTCGCCTGCTCGAGATGGGCCTGACACCGGGCGTGCACGTCCGCGTGGTGGGCACGGCTCCACTGGGCGGGCCGCTGGAACTCGAACTTCGCGGCTACAGGCTGTCGATCCGCCGCCACGACGCGGCCCGCGTGGCCATCGCGAAGTGACCCGCACGCACGCACCGCGAACACCCAGAGCCATCCATGGGCGAGCCCGACGGCGGTAGTGGTCCTGGCGGCGCTCGCCGCCAGGACGACGGCCCGCGGCCCGGCGACGACCCGGCGCGGCCGCTCGTGGTCGCCCTCCTCGGCAACCCCAACACCGGCAAGAGCACGCTCTTCTCGGCGCTGGCCGGCATTCCGACCCGGATCGGCAACTATCCCGGCGTCACCGTCGAGGAGAAGGTCGGACGGTTCTCGCACCGCGGCCGCACGATCGACCTGGTCGATCTGCCAGGCACCTACAGCCTCGCGGCCAAGAGCCCCGACGAGCAGGTGGTGGTCGACGTGCTCCACGGCCGGCTGCCGGGCGTGCCGGCACCCGACTGCATCGTGATCGTCGCCGACGCGACGAACCTCGAGCGCAACTGCTACCTGGCCACGCAGGCACTCGCCCTCGGGCGGCCGGCGGTCGTGGCGCTGACGCTCAGCGACGCCGCCGACGAGAAGGGGATCTCGATCGATGCGGCCGAGCTCGGCCGGCGGCTGTCCTGCCCGGTCATCCGCGTGGTCGCACCGGCCCGCCAGGGGATCGAGGAGCTCGGCGACAGCATCCTCGCCGTGGCCGGATCGCAGCCGCAGTTGCCGCGCGGCCTCGAGCGCCATGCCGCGCTGGTCGATTCCCGCCACGAGCCGCCGGCCCGCGAGGCCATCGCCCGCTACGCCTGGATCGAGGAGCTGCTCGCCGGCGTCGTGCAGCGCCATCCACCGGCCCGCCGGCCACTGGCCGAGCGGATCGACGCCGTGCTCACGCACCGCGTCTGGGGCACGCTCATCTTCGCCGGCTCCATGCTCGCGATGTTCTCCGCGATCTTCTGGCTGGCCACGCCGCTGATGGACTGGATCTCGGCGGGCGTGGACGCGGCCGCCGGGCTGGTGGAAGGGCTGCTGCCGCCGGGGGCGATCCGCTCGCTCGTGGTCGACGGCGTGCTGGCCGGCGTCGGCAGCGTGGTCGTGTTCGTGCCGCAGATCGCGATGCTCTTCCTGTTCGTGGCGGTCCTCGAGGGCTGCGGCTACCTCTCCCGCGCGGCCTTCCTGATGGACCGGCTTCTCTGCGGCGTGGGCCTCGGCGGCAAGTCGTTCATCCCGCTGCTGTCGAGCTTCGCCTGCGCGATCCCCGGGATCATGGCCGCGCGGACGATCGAGAACCGCCGTGACCGGCTGCTCACGATCCTGGTGGCGCCGCTGATGAGCTGCTCGGCCCGACTGCCGGTCTACCTGCTGCTCTGCGGAGCGTTCGTGCCGAACGTGGCCGTGGGAGTGTCGTGGCTGAGGCTGCCGGCGGTCGTGCTGGCCGGGATGTACGCCGTGGGGGTGGTGGCGGCGGCACTGGTGGCGCTTGCGCTGTCGCGGACGGTGTTCTTCGGACCGCCACAGCCGTTCGTGATGGAGCTGCCCGGCTGGCGCTGGCCGCGGCCGGCGGTGGTGCTCGAGCGGGTCCGCGAGGCCGTCTGGTCGTTCCTCCAGAACGCCGGCACGCTCATCGTGGCCGTCAGCATCGTGATCTGGGCGCTCTCGAGCTACCCTCGCGATGCCGACGCGATCGCGGCCGACGTGGCCGCCGGCCGCGCGTCGCTGGCGGCCCGGCTGGCGGAGCTGGCGGCCGACGACCCGGATCACGACGAGCTCGCCGCCGCCTTGGCCGCCCTCGACACCGAGGAGGGTCTCGAGTCCGCCCGCCGCGGGGCCGCCCAGCGGCAGAGCGCCTTGGGCCGCATGGGCCGCCTGGTCGAGCCGCTGGTGCGGCCGCTGGGGTGGGATTGGCGGCTCGGCTGCGCCGCGATCGCCAGCTTTCCGGCCCGCGAGGTCGTACTCGGCACGCTGGGCGTGATCTACAACCTCGGCGACGTCGACCCCGGCGACGAGGCGGGCGCCTCGGCCCTCGTGCGGCGGCTCCGGGCCGCGACGTGGGACGGCACCAACCGCAAGGTGTTCACCCTGCCGGTGGCCCTGTCGATCATGGTGTTCTTCGCCCTGTGCGCGCAGTGCGCGAGCACGCTCGTCGTGATCGGCAGGGAGACGGGCAGCTGGGTCTGGCCTGTCGTCACGTTCACCTACATGACCGTCCTGGCCTGGCTGGCGGCCTTCGCCACCTACCAGATCGGCACGCGGCTCTTGGGCTAGCCCCGCCCTCGCATGCAGGATCTCGTCGCCATCGCCGTCGCCGTCGCCGCCGGGGCGTGGATCGTCCGCACGCTCTGGCGGCAGCTCGCCGCCCCGGCATGCGGCCGGCCCGAGGCGCCGCCGGGGGCGGACGGCTTCGTGCCGCTCGACGATCTCAAGGCGCGCCCGCCAAAAAACCCGGGGCGGCCCTGAGGCCGCCCCGAGCAACGTCGCCATCGATGCCGGCCGCCCGAGCGGCTCCCGGCATCAATACATGTCGTAGTCGCCGCCGTGCCCGGCGCCGCCGGCCTTGGCCTTCGACTCCTTGGGCTTCTCGGCGATGAGGGCGTCGCTGGTGAGCAGCAGCGTGGAGACGCTCGTCGCGTTCTGCAGCGCCGTCCTGGTAACCTTCGTGGGGTCGATCACGCCCGCCTTGACGAGATCCTCGTACTCGTCGGAGGCGGCGTTGTAGCCGAAGTTGCCGCTGCCGGCGAGCACCTTCTCGCAGACGATCGAGCCGTCCTGGCCGGCGTTCGACGAGATCATCGTCACGGGCGCGCGGCAGGCGCGGATCACGATGTTGTAGCCCACGGTCTCGTCGTCGGAGAGTCCCTTCGGCTTGACCTGCGAGCTGGCCCGCAGGAGCGCCACGCCGCCGCCCGGCAGGATCCCCTCCTCGACCGCCGCCCGCGTGGCGTGCAGCGCATCCTCGACGCGGGCCTTCTTCTCCTTCATCTCGCTCTCGGTCGCGGCGCCGACGTTGATCTTGGCGACGCCGCCGGCCAGCTTCGCCAGCCGCTCCTCGAGCTTCTCGCGGTCGTAGTCGCTCGTGGCCGCCTCGATCTCGCGGCGGATCTGCTCGATCCGAGCCTTGATCTCGCTGGTCTTGCCCGCGCCCTCGATGATCGTGGTGTTGTCCTTGTCGACGATCACCTTCTTCGCCCGGCCGAGCTCGGCGATGCCGAGGTTCTCGAGCTTCATGCCGAGGTTCTCGAACACCGCGGTCGCCCCGGTGAGGATCGCGATGTCCTCCATCATGGCCTTGCGGCGGTCACCGTAACCCGGCGCCTTCACGGCGCAGACCTGGAAGGTGCCGCGGAGCCGGTTGATGACGAGCGTCGCCAGCGCCTCGCCGTCGACCTCCTCGGAGACGATCAGCAGCGGCTTGCCCGCCTGCACCACTGCCTCGAGCAGCGGCAGGATGTCCTTCACGGAGGAGATCTTCTTCTCGAAGACGAGGATGTAGCAGTCGTCGAGCACGCACTGCATCTGCTGCGGGTGGGTCACGAAGTAGGGGGAGAGGTAGCCGCGGTCGAACTGCATGCCCTCGACCCACTCCACCTCGGTCTTGAGGCTCTTTCCCTCGTCGACCGTGATCACGCCGTCCTTGCCCACCTTGTCCATCGCCTCGGCGAGGAGTTCGCCGATCTCCTTGTCGTTGTTGGCGGCGATCGCGGCGACCTGGGCCATCTCCTTCTTGCCCTTCACCGGAATCGACATGTCCTTGAGCTTGGCGGCGATGTCGGCCACGGCCTTCTCGATGCCGGCCTTCATCTGCACCGGGTTGACCCCGGCCACCACGGCCCGCAGCCCCTCGTTGAACACGGCCTCGGCGAGCACCGTCGCGGTGGTCGTGCCGTCACCGGCGACGTCGCTCGTCTTGCTGGCGACCTCCCGGACCATCCGGGCGCCCATGTTCTCGTAGACGTCCTCCAGATCGATCTCCTTGGCGACGGTCACGCCGTCCTTGGTGACGGTGGGGGAGCCGAAGCTCTTCTGCAGGATGACGTTGCGGCCCTTCGGGCCGAGCGTCACCTTCACCGCGCGGGCCAGCTTCGCGACACCGCGCCGCATCGCCTCGCGCGCTTCCTGGTCGAATGCCATCATCTTGGCCATGAGTCAGATACTCCTCGAAAAGGGGCTGTGGGTGGATCGATCGGATCGGTTGGATTAGGGGGGACGTGAATTCGGAGGAACTGGTGGGGCATCCGCCGGCGAGGGGCCTAGCCGAGCACGGCCAGGATGTCGTCCTCGCGCATCAGCAGCAGCTCGTCGTCGCCGACCTTGAAGGCCTCGCCCGCGTAGCTGGTGAACACGACCCGATCGCCAGGCTTCACCTGGAGCGGGTGGCGGTGTCCCTTGTCGTCGATCCGGCCCTCGCCGACGCTGACGACGGTGCCGCGGGCCGGCTTGTCTTTCGCCGAATCGGGCAACAGGATGCCGCCGGCCGTCTTCTGCCCGCTCTCCTCGCGCTCCACGACGACGCGGTCACCGAGAGGCACGAGGGTCGACTTCTTCTTGGCAGGCTTGCTGGCGGTGGCTGACATGCTCGAAAACCTTTCTCTGCACGGTATGAGAGGGGTGGTCGGAACGGGATCGCCACGGCGGCCGATCCAGAACCGGGCGACCGGCGCCTGGCAGCATCAGACAGGCCCCACGGGAAGAAGCAACTGGCGCGCCGAATGCCCGTCGTTTTGGGCATGTTTGCGGATCGCCCTGGAAAAAAGCACCTCTGTCCCCCAGCCTGCGCCTCCGCCGGTGCCGCAGCCCCTGCCAGTTTGGCAGCGACCGACACATCCTCCGACCGCCCCGGCGCCGCAAACCGCGGCGCGAGCGGGCACCCTCGTTTTTTCGCTCTTTTGGTGGTAGGACGGACGATCTCGTGCAGGGTTTCCGCGGTTCTCAAGAGCACCGGCATGGCAACGTATCGGCGGATCGACGTCAGCAAGGTCGGTGATGTCACGGTCGTGAAGTTCGTGGACAAGAAGATCCTCGACGAGGCGGGCATCCTCGAACTGGGCGCCGAGCTCTTCGGCCTCGTGGAGCTGGAGAACCGCAAGAGCGTGCTGCTCAACTTTTCGGGCGTCGAGTTTCTCTCGAGCGCCGCCCTGGGCAAGCTGATCACGCTCGACCGGAAGGTCAAATCACACAAAGGCCGGATGAAGTTGAGCAACATCCGCCCCGAGATCCTCGAGGTCTTCCAGATCACGAAGCTCAACAAGGTCTTCGACATCCGCAAGGACGAGGCCGAGGCCATTTCGGCGTTCTGAAGTTCCACGAGCAGGCGGCGCGGCCGGAGTCGGCCCGGGGCTGGAGAAGGCGATGGCACAGCAGTCAACACCGGCGGACCCGTCGCCGCCCGGAAAGCCCGGCGTCTCCTCCTCCGTCTGGCATCGCGAGATCGACCTGCCGAGCGAACGCGGCGCGAGCCGCCTGATCATGGACGAGCTACTCGAACAGCTCGGGACGCACGGCTGGTCGCCTTCCGACATCTTCGCGATTCATCTGGCGGCCGAGGAGGCGATCGTCAACGCGATCGTCCACGGCAACAAGCTGGATCCGGCGAAGCGGGTGCACGTCTGCTGCCACGTGTCGGCGGAGGTGGCGCGGGTCGAGGTGGCCGACGAGGGAACGGGATTCGATCCGGCGGCTGTTCCCGACTGCAGGGAGGAGGAGCGGCTGGAGGCGCCGGGAGGCCGGGGCGTGATGCTGATGCGCACGTTCATGACCCGGATCGAGTACAACGACCGCGGCAATCGGGTGCTGATGGAAAAGCAGCGGCCCGCCGGCGAAGGGTGAGCCGCGTCGGTGGCGGGTCTGCGGCGGGCCGCCTGCGACGCCGCGCCGCCGTCGCGAGCGTCCGAAGGCCCGCTCGGCCGGCCCGACACCCATCGATTTCCGGCCGTGAATAGGGTATTTTGGCGGCAGTTTTCCCCGATAGCTCAACGGTAGAGCGGCCGGCTGTTAACCGGTAGGTTGTAGGTTCGAATCCTACTCGGGGAGCTACGCCACTCATGTCTTGAGTGGCAGTCAGAGGCAGGAGGTGGCAAAACCTCCTGCCTCTCGGCGTTTCTGGAGGTCGTGGGGTCGGGGGGGTGTTCGTGCAACATTCCTTCTGAAGCTCGCCGGTGGGCGCGCGTCCGCGTCGAGCGTATCGAGACGAGGACACTGTGCCTGGACGCGACGCTGGATGACGATCTGCTGAAGAACCCTGCGGAGGCGATCACACGTTCGGGGTCGTCGTGGTCGCGCTCATATCGTGATCGGTGCCGACTCCGAGGAATACATGCCCA
>Ga0315906_10006971_pt1 | contig 13836 bp, 13 predicted proteins | sample LakEriMetagenome_4_FD_203526 | JGI IMG/M metagenome (GOLD analysis project Ga0315906, IMG submission 203526) | Freshwater fungal communities from buoy surface, Lake Erie, Ohio, United States - Buoy 2 MA122 | ecosystem: Environmental > Aquatic > Freshwater > Lake > Lake biofilm | place: USA...
ATGAAGATCCTCCTCCTCGGCTCGGGCGGCCGCGAACATGCTCTGGCAGATGCGCTCTCGCGTGAGAACACGCCCGTCGAACTGATCGCCGCGCCGGGGAACCCCGGCATCGCGGCGCTGGCCCGGCTGGTGAGCATCAACGCGAATGACCCGCACGAGGTCGCGGCGCTGGCCGAAGCCGAGCAGGTGGAGTTGGTGGTCGTGGGCCCGGAAGCGCCGCTGGCAGCAGGCGTGGTGGACTACCTGCAGCAGCGCGGGATTCCCGCGTTCGGCCCCACGATGGGGGCGGCCACAGTGGAAACGAGCAAGGCCGACACCAAGGCGCTCATGATGGCGGCGGGCATTCCCACGGCGCACGCCGAAACGCATCGGGTGGCGCGCGAAGCCAAGGACGCGGTGCGCTCACGGTTCGGCGCCCCGGTGGTGATCAAGGCCAGCGGACTCGCGGCCGGTAAGGGTGTGATCGTGTGCATGAGTGAAGCCGAGGCGTTCGACGCCATCGATCGCATTCTCGATGATCGCGTGTTCGGCGACGCCGGTGCCGAGTGTCTGGTGGAATCGTTCATGACCGGCGAGGAGCTGTCGCTGTTCGCGATCGCCGACGGCACGGACGTGCTGCCCATGATCGGCGCGCAGGATCACAAGCGGCTGCTCGACGGCGATGAGGGGCCAAACACGGGCGGCATGGGCGCCTACACGCCGGTGTCGTTGTCGACGCCAGCCCTCGTGGACGAGGTGACGGAGCGCATCTTCCTCCCCACGCTGCACGCGCTGCGCAAGCGCGGCACACCGTTCAGTGGCTTGCTGTATGCGGGACTCATGCTTACTCCCGACGGCCCCAAGGTGGTGGAGTTCAACTGCCGCTTCGGTGACCCGGAAACGCAGGCCATTCTGCCGATGCTCACCAGCAGTCTGCTCGACCCCATGCTCGCCGTGGCTCGCGGCGCGCGCATTGGCAGCATGGCGCCGTTCACGTGGCGGAGCGGTGCGAGCGTGACGACGGTGGTGGCGAGCGGCGGCTACCCCGACTCGCCCAAGACCGGCTTCCCCATCCACGTGCCGAGCTTCGGCGATGACGTGCGCGTGTTCCATGCCGGCACCAAGCGCAGCGGGAGCGACTTGCTCACGAGCGGCGGACGGGTGTTCGCTGTGACGGCACTGGCCGACACGTTCGCGGCGGCCCAGCAGGCCTCACGCGAGGCGGCGGCGCGTATCGAGTTCGAGGGGGCGGTGTATCGCCGCGACATCGGGTGGCGCGAGGCGGCGCGAGTCGGCTGAGACGTGAGGCGGTGAGATTTAGCGGAACGCGTCCACACGGAGATCGCCGAGGAGGGTGAGGGCACGGAGCGCCTCGTGTTTTCGTTTTTCAATGCAGTGCTCCATGCTCTCACCGTGCTCTGTGCGCTCTGTGCGTTCGCGTTACCCGGCCGCCCCGAGCTATCCCCGCCAACCCCGAGACGGTGAGATTCCGGGACACGCGTCCACACAGAGATCACCGAGGAGGGTGAGGGCACAGAGCAACTCACGTGTTCAATTTTTTCGATGCAGTTCTCCATGCCCTCACCATACTCCGTGAGCTCTGTGCCAACGCGGTTCCCTCACGCCCGGATCGAACAAGCCGTCCAGCCGCATGCCTGAACTCCCCGAAACCGAAACGATCGCCCGCGACCTGCACGACATGGTCGTGGGCGCGGTCATTTCGGGAGTAACCGTGCCGCGGCCCGATGTGCTGCGCGAGGCCGATACCGCCGGATTCGCCAAAGCACTCGTGGGTCAACCCATTCGCCGGGTGTGGCGGCGCGCCAAGCTCATCGTGCTCGATGTGGATGCGCGCCCAGAGCTCGCGGCGCTCGACCCGGCGTGGCGTATCGTGGTGCAGCCACGGTTCACCGGTGGGCTCGTCGTGGACGACGGCGGGCTGGACGCCGCCGAGCGCGCCTACGTGTGCGTGACGTTCGCTCTCGAGGACGGGCGCGCGCTGCACTATCGCGACGTGCGGCGGCTGGGAACCGTCGCCCTGATGCATCGCACGCGCTTTGCCGACTATTCCGGTGCGCTTGGGCTCGAACCCCTTGACCCCGCGGCGGACGACGACGCATTTTCGGGTTGTCTTCGGGCGTCGCGGCAGGCCATCAAGATTGCGCTGATGGATCAGAAGCGGCTCGCAGGCGTCGGCAACATCTACGCGAACGAGGCCCTGTGGCGCGCCGGAATCGATCCATCACGCGAAGCATGCACCCTGAACGAGCAGGAGCTGTCGCGGCTTCGCGGCGAGCTTCACGGCGTGCTCACCGCCAGCATCGCGGCGCGCGGTACGAGCTTCCGCGATTATCGGGATGCCCGCGGTGAGCGCGGTTCCTTCGTGGAGCAGCTTGCGGCATACGGACGCGCCGGGGAGCCCTGTCTCCGGTGTGGGCGCCGACTGGTCGGTACCCACGCCGTGGACGGACGCAGCACGGTCTTCTGCCCGGGGTGTCAGTACTGACCTGTTCGGGGGCTTGGCGGCGTCGCTGCCGGCGGCGCGCCGTGGTAAACGCCCAGCTCTCGCCACCCAGCTCGACCTCGCCGTCTCCAACCCTGAGGCCGACGTCGCGCGCCTCAAGGCGCAGGTGCGGGAGAGCGCGCGCAACGTGCCCGGCGTGTACCTCATGCGCGGGGCGCACGGGGAGGTGTTGTATGTGGGCAAGAGCACGCAGGTACGCACACGGCTGTTGAGCTATTTCCGCCTGCCCTGGCCGGAGCACCGCCATGCGCGCTTGCTGCGCGAAACCACGCGCATCGAGTGGGAGCCGCTCCCCGGCGAGTTTGCCGCGCTGCTGCGCGAGGTGCGTCTCATTCGCGCCCATCTGCCCCGCTACAACGTGCGCTCGGCGCGGCCGCTCGACAAATGGTGGGTGATCACCATCGCCAAGGGGCCGGCGCCGCGGCTACGCATACAACGGGCGAGCGCCGCAGCACGCTCACACGATGTGGCGCAGATGGTAGGGCCGTTCGCCTCGCGGCGTCCCCTGCAGGATGCGCTGCGGGTGCTCAACGATGCCCTGGGGCTGCGCGACTGTAGCGATCGCGTGCGCATGCACATGCGCGATGTGGCCGAGCTGTTCGAGGAATCGCACCCGGCCATGCAGCGCACGCCCGGCTGTCATCGTTACGAAACGAAACGTTGTCTGGGACCGTGCGTGGGCGCGCCAAGCGAGTACGAATACCGCACCCAACTCTCCCGCGCCAAGGCCGTGCTCGAGGGGCGTGACGACACGCCGCACCAGCATCTGGTACGCGAGATGGCGGTGGCGAGCGCGGCGCTGTCGTACGAGCGGGCCGGCTGGCTGCGTGACCGGCTCACGGCGCTGCAGGAGCTCGATGCGCAGCTCGCGCGTGTCCGCGAGGCGCTTACGCGGCCGAGCTTCGTGTACGCCGTCCCGGGGCGCGATGCCGACGACCGGCTTTACCTCGTACGCCACGGCCGCGTGATGGCCGAAGCGCGGTGCAGCGATCCCGATTCGGTGAACGCCCTGCAGGCGCTCGAGTCAAAGGCCGTGCAGCCGCCCACCGGTGCGATGGTCGATCAGCTCGACGAGTTGCTACTGGTGGAGTCGTGGTTCCGCGGGCGCAACGGCGCCGACGCGCTGGTGGCGGACACGGTCGTGGGCGCGCTGGAGAAGCTGGCGGCGCATGTTCGAGCAACTGGCATCAGTGCGGAGCTCAGTTTGGGTTGAACAGCTCGTGGGAGTTCACGGAGCAACGGAGGCCACGGAGAACAACATCAAGCATGTTGCTTTCTCCGTGGCCTCCGTGCCTCCGTGTGCTCCGACGAGCTGTTCCCCCGTGTCTCCCCTACTCCGCCGCTTCTATCCCCAGCGGAATCAGCTCCACATCTGCCTGCCCCTGCCAGATGTAGAGCTTCGCGACACAGGGCTGCAGCTTGAAGCGGCGCGGGCCGGCGGCGCCGGGGTTCACCACCACGCGGCGCGCGGCCTTGGTGATCAGTTGCTGATGCGTGTGGCCGTACACGATCACGTCCGCATGGGGATACGCGCCCACCAGCTTGGGTGGTGTGGGGCTCCCCAGCTCATGTCCGTGCGTCACCACGATGCGCACGCCATCGATCACGTCCTCGATGCGCTCGGCGAGGTCCGGGCGCCCCGGCGCATCCGTGTTGCCGTACACCGCGCGGATGGGGGCGATGGTGGCCAGTTCCGTGAGCACGTCTGCCGGGCCCACATCGCCGGCATGCAGGATCTGCGACACCCCCTGCAGCGCTTCGAACACTTCGGGGCGCACGAGGCCGTGCGTGTCGGAGATGAGACCGATGATGGTAGCGCGGCTATTCATGGGTAACGACGAGACTGGGAATCGGTGGTGTTTTTGAGGGCGCGACGTCGATCGAGCTCTGCCTGCGCCCCCTCGGCGTCACGCGTACCGGGGAAACGTTCGACGAGACGACGAAGTTCGGAAACTGCCCGGGCTTCGTCCCCGATGGGGCCAAGATAGAGGTCAATGAGCCGGTGTGTGGCATACAACTCATCAGCACGCGTCGCGTCAGCGGCTTTGCGCAGTCGCATCAGCAGTTCGCGCGCACGTTCAGCATCGCCATCGGAGCGCAATTGCACGTCGGCCTCGGCGCGCAACAGCGACGCCTTTTCGCCGTGCTCGGCGCGCACCTGATCGAACGCTTTCGTGGCGGCTTCTCGATTGCCCTTCACGGCGAGGGCCTCAGCGTGCGAATACACCGCGGTGTCGCGTCCGCGGCCTCCCGGCTCGAGCACGGCCAGCATGCCGCTCTGGGTCCACCGTTGCACGACCCGCACGATGAACAGCGTGAAGACGCTGCCGATGAGCCCCCCCAGCGCCGCCACACCGAAGCGCTGCGGAAAGGGGACTCGCGCCGCCGAGGCGAACACGAACGACACGGTTGCAAACCAGAGCCAGGCCCCGAAGAAGATCGCCACGGCGTTGCGGCGAGCTCCCTGGCGCTGACGCTCGACCTGCTGCTCGAGTAGAACCGGATCGAGCGTCATCGCTTAGTCGGCAACGCCCCAGCGCCTCCCGACCGAGTGTTCGAGATCGAGATGATCGAGTACCCGTGCCACCATGAAGTCCACGAGTTCGGCAATACTCGTGGGCTGATGATAGAACCCGGGCGCGGCCGGGATCACCGTACCCCCCGCGCGGGTCACCGCGGTGAGATTCTCGAGATGAATGAGCGAGAGCGGCGTTTCGCGCGGCACGAGGATGAGCTTGCGCCGCTCCTTGAGCACCACATCGGCGGCACGCTCCACGAGCGAACGCGAAGTGCCGTGGGCGATGGCACTCACCGTACCCATGCTGCAGGGGCAGACGACCATGCCGCTCGTGCGCGCCGACCCGCTGGCCGGCGCAGCGCCACGGTCGTTGTCGTCGAACACCGTCACGCAGGCATCGAACGCGTCGCTGCCCACGTGCGCGCGAAGCGCCGCGAGATCAGCGACGTCGCTCTCGGTGCGCAGCAACCGCCAGCCGTGACTCGACACGATGAGCCACGTGGGGACCTGCAACTCCACCAGCGCCTGCAACAGGCGCACGGCGTAGGGCGCGCCCGACGCGCCGGTGATGGCGACGATAATGGGGTGACGACGACCGTTCACGGCCCCTCCCGTCATGGTGCCTCCGGCAATAGCACGCGTGCAGCGAACACGAACGCGAAGAAACCCATCGAGATGATGCCGTTCATGGTGAAGAAGGCCGCGTCCACGCGGCTGAGGTCATCAGCCTTCACGAGGCGGTGCTCCCAGAGCAGCATGAGCGCGATGCCCACCACGGCCGCCCAGAGGATGCCGTTTACCAGTGGAGTGGCTGCCCCGAGCGGGTGGGAGGCCACCACGGCGCTGAACGCGCCCACCGCCAGCACGTGCAGCGTGCGCGCGATGCCGATCGCCCGAACCACCCCGAACGTGCTCGGCACACTGTGCAGCCCATGCCTGGCGTCGAACTCGGCGTCCTGCAACGCGTAGATCATGTCGAAGCCGCCGCTCCAACACATCACGGCGAACGCCAGCACGCACAGCAACCACCACGGCTGGCTCCACGCGCCGGTCACCGCCAGATAGCCGCCCACCGGCGCAATCGCGAGCCCGAGCCCCAGCCACAGGTGGCTCCAGCGTGTAAAGCGCTTGGTATAGCTGTAACCGAGCACCCAGAGCAACGCCACGGGCGAGAGCGCGAGACAGAGCGGGTTGAGCATGCCACTCGCGACCACGAACAGCACGCTGCTCACGGCGATGCTGAGCCTGGCCTGCCCCACGGTGAGCGTGCCGGCCGGCAGTTCGCGCATGGCCGTGCGCGGATTGATGGCGTCCACATCGCGGTCCACGAGACGGTTGAACGCCATCGCGGCGAAGCGTGCACTGGTGAAGGCCAGCAGCACCCAGCCCACGGTGGCGGGCGTGACCGGCGCGATCACGCTCGCGAACAGCACGCCGACCAACGAGAACGGCATCGCGAACACCGTATGCGGCAGCTTCACGAAGTTCGCGAGACGCACCGCGAGCGACTGCCCCTGCATGAGCTGGCCGTCGCGCGCGCCCTTGGGCGGCACAATCCCGTGGCTGGTCATACGCGGGTCACAGGCCGAGGCTCTTCCACTTGGCGTCCACGGCCTTCTTCGTCGCCTCGTCCATCTCGATCACCTTGGGCCACGCGCGGGTGAAGCCTTCCTCCGGCCATTTGCGCGTCGCATCGATGCCCATCTTGCTACCGTACGTAAACGCCCGACTGGCATGATCGAGCACGTCCACGGGCCCCATGGTGAAGCGCACGTCGCGCTGCGGGTCCATGTTGTTGAGCGCCACCCACCAGGCTTCCACCGGGTTGCGCACGTTGATTTCCTTGTCCACCACCACGAGTACCTTGGCCAGCGACATGAGCCCCTGCCCCCACAAGGCGTGCATCACCTTGTCGGCGTGGCCGGGATACTTCTTGTCGATGCTCACGAACACGAGGTTGTGGAAGCCGCCCTCGGCGGGCATGTGATAATCCACGACTTCCGGCGTCGTCAGCTTGAGCAGCGGCAGGAAGATGCGCTCGGTGGCGTGGCCGAGATAGAAATCTTCCATTGGCGGGCGCCCCACGATGGTCGTGGAGTACACCGGATTCTTGCGCATCGTCACCGCCGTAACGTGCACGCGCGGGTACAGGTCCGCCTCGCTGTAGAAGCCCGTGTGATCACCGAACGGGCCTTCCACGATCAGCTCCTCGGCGGGGTCGATGTACCCCTCGATCACGAACTCCGCATCCGCGGGTACTTCGAGATCGTTGGTCACCGCCTTCGTGAGCTTTACCGGATCGCGGCGCAGGAAGCCGGCAAAAAGGAACTCGTCGATGTTGGGCGGCAACGGCGCACTCGCGCTGAACATGCTCGCCGGGTCACTGCCCACCACGATGCACACGGGCATCCTCTCGCCGCGCTCCGCCATCTGCCGCATGTGCTCGGCGCCGGTCTTGTGGCGCTGCCAGTGCATGGCCACATGCTTCTTGCCGAGCTGCTGTACGCGGTACATGCCCACGTTGCGAATGCCTCGCACCGGGTCCTTCGAGATGACCGCGGTCATGGTGATGTACGGCCCACCGTCTTCCGGCCAGCAGTGCAGCACCGGGATCTTGTCGAGATCGATCTCGTCGCCCTGCCACACCACTTCCTGGCACGAGGGCGAGCCGCCCTTCACGCGCGGCGGGAACTTGCTCACCTCGAGCAGGCGCGGCAGCAGCGACAGTTTCCCAAGGAACCCGTCGGGCACCTTGAGATCCATGAGCTGCGTGATGCGCGCGCCAATGTCGTCCAGATTCTCGACACCGAGGGCGAGCGACATGCGCGTCATGCTGCCGAACAGATTGATCGCCACCGGGAACTGCGATCGGGTGCCGTCACGCAGAATGACGTGCTCGAAGAGCAGCGCCTTGCCGCCACCGGGCATCTTGGACACGCGGTCGGCGATCTCGGTGAGTTCGAGATGCACCTTCACCGGTTGGGTGATGCGGTGCAGTTCGCCGAGGCGGTCGATCGCGTCGATGAATTCGGAGAGAGTATCGAGAGCCATACTATTGAGGCGGCGCGGTCAGGCCGTGCCGGTGTGAATGGCGGCGATGCCGAGGGTCAGGCGCTCCCACGTCACCGTGGAGAAGCCGGCGGCGCGCATACGATCGGCCAGCGTCTCTTCCGTGGGGAAGTTGGCCACCGACATGGGCAGATAGGTGTACGCCGACTTGTGTCCGCTCACGAGGCGGCCGATGAACGGCAGCACGTGATGGAAGTAGGCGAGATACGCCTGACGCACGAGTGCGAATCGCGGCGTGGAGAATTCGAGAATGACGAAGCGCGCCCCGGGCTTGAGCACGCGACGCACCTCGCGGAGCCCCGCCTCGAGATCGGCCACGTTGCGAATGCCGAAGGCGACGATGGCCCCGTCGAGGCAGGCATTCCCGAATGGCAGCAGGAGGGCGTCGGCGCCGACCGGTGCGAGCACCGCTCGCGGAGCCTTGCCGGTGCCGTGCTGCAGCATGGGTACCGCGAAATCCGCGCCGGCCACGAAGCCGGCAAAGCCGGGCTGCTTCACCAGCAGGGCGCCGACATCGAGGGTGCCGGCGCACAGGTCGAGATAGGTGCCGGCAGGCTGGTTCGTCCACGCGAGGGCCCTGAGCGCTTTCTGGCGCCAGCGTTTGTCGATGTTCATCGACAGCACGTGGTTCAGCAGGTCGTAGCGCGGCGCGATATCGGAGAACATGCGCTGCACGTACTCTCGCTTCCCTTCCCCTTGGGCAGCGCTGGCGGCGACGTGCAGTTCGTCCGTCGCCGGCCGGGGCGTGACGTCAGGGGCGTCCATGGTGCGTGGCATCCCGAAACATCGAGGGGTGAGGCAAGCCGAGCAAGCGGCGATGGCGCGCTTCCCGCAGGCGTGTTCTCCATCCCTCAGTCCGGAACGGAGGCCTCCCGTCTGGTTCCGGTGCATGCAGCGGGCTAGCTTTGGCCCCTGCGCATGCCGATAGCCGACGAGCTGGGAACACTTCCCGACGCCGATGTGGTCCGACTCGCCCAGCAGGGGCGCGAACTCGCTTTTCGCGAGCTCGTGCGCCGCTATGAGCGGCCCGTCTTTTCTCTCGTCTACCGCATGGTGCGTGACCGCGAGACGGCGGAGGATCTGGCGCAGGACGCCTTCGTGAAGGTCCTCAACCACATCGACAAGTACAGCCCCGAGTTCAAGTTCTCGAGCTGGCTGTTCAAGATCGCGAACAATGTGGCCATCGATCACCTGCGGCGGCGACGGCTCGATACGGTCAGCCTCGACGGGAATCCGAATGCCACGACGGCCGCGGAGGTGGAGGCCTCCACCATCGAGATCGGCTCCGATCAGGAGAGCGCGCTCGATGAACTCGAAGCGAAAGAGCTGGGGTCAGCCATCGAACGGGCGATCGCAACGCTGCGCCCGGAGTATCGCGCCTGCATCATGCTGCGTCATGTGGAGGGGCGGTCGTACGAGGAAATCGCCGCCACCCTCGACCTGCCGCTGGGCACCGTCAAGACGTACATCCACCGCGCCCGGCACGAGCTTCGAAAGGCGCTCGAGCCGTTGCGGGAATGAGCAGTGCCAGCCGTGTGATGATGCAGGAACGGGACTTCAGCGGCGGTGCCGATTTGGCCCGGTAGGCCGCCGAAATTGGTTGAAACCCCGCCGTACGGCACCACGTAGTTCGGGTATGGAGGTACCATCGTGATCGACCGACACCTACGACCAGACGAAATCGAGCTCCTTCTCGACGGAGAAGAGGGCTTCGGCGTGGCCCAATTGCGGGCACACGCCTCGTCGTGTTCGACGTGCCAGGCCGAACTGGAGAGCGCCCGGGAGCTGATGGTGATGCTCGACACGCTTCCCGACTTCGCGCCGTCGGCCTCGTTTGCCGATCGGGTAATGAGCGACGTGCAGGTCTTTGAACCGTGGCATGCCGCGGTGACGCGCACGGTCGCGCAGGTCGTGCCGGCGACCCGTCGGGCCCGAATGGCGGCCGGTCTGGCGGCCGCCGTGGTGGCGGGGCTGGGTACGGCTGGGGCCACTTGGGTGGTGGCGCGGGCCGATATGGGCCTTCTGCTGGCCCAGCTGGGGCTCGAGCGGTTCCGCGAGCAGCTCACGGCCGCGGGGAGCGACGTGATGACGACGGTGGTGGGGCAGCCTGGCCTCGATGCACTCCGTGGCAGCTCCCCCGAGGTGATGGCATTGACCATGGGTGCCTTCGTCGCCGTGGCGGGGATCGGCGTGGTGGGCATCCGCGCCCTCGCGACCTCATCGCGTACCCGGTGACGGAGTCGGCCGCATGTTGACCGCCACCCTTGTCGCCGTCGCCGGCACGTTCGGCATCGGCATGATCATCGGGCTGGTGGTGCTCGTGACCGCCGAGGAGGCGCTGTTGGCGGTGGCCAAGAGCGCAGCGCGCGACGTGGGCGGCAGCTTCTGGGCGGGCGTGCTCACCCAGCTGCTGGCGGTGCCGGCGCTCGTCGTCCTGCTGATTGCCTGCGCGGTCACGATCATCGGCATTCTGGCCATCCCTGTGGCCGCCCTCGCGTGGGCGTTGGCGCTGGCCGGAGCGGTCACGCTGGGTGCCCTCGCGGTGGCCATGGTGATCGGCCGCGCACTGGCGGGACGCGGCACAGGGGCCACCGAGCGCAGTGCCGCGTTGCGCGGGCTGACCGTGGGCCTCGTGGCCCTCAGCCTCGTGTGGTTCGGCGCGGCGCTCGCCTCGCGGGTGCCGGTGTTCGGTGCCGTAGCGCGGCTCGTCGCACTCGCGTTCACCTGGGCGGTGGCGACGGTGGGGCTGGGAGCCGTGGTGAAGAGCCGCATCGGCGTGTCGCGCCTGAGCGTGCAGTTTGGTCGGTTCGGCGGTGACCGGTTCGGCGGCTATACCGCCACCTGGGGCGCGTCGCGGAGCACCGGCGTCAACGAGGTGCAGGTCCCGGTGAGCTGGCAGACGCCGACGCCGGTGCAGGGGGTGGTGGCGGCGCCGCGGCCGCAAGCTGACGGGCAGGGGCAGGCTGGGTTATGAAGGCTGGTTTGGTCGTCGAACAGCAGACGGCAGACGGCAGGAACTACAGCGCGCAGTTGGGGAGAATTCGGTAGAACCACACGGCAGCGTGCGCTGCGCGCCGCCGCCGATATCTCAACCGCAAAGGAAATCGGGCGCCCCGCAAAGCGGTGGCGCCCGTTGTGTTCTACCGCATTCCTCCGTGACTGCGTGCTGGAGTTCCTGCCGTCTGCCGTCTGCTGTTGAGCGCAGTCACCCACGCAGTTACGGAGACCTACCCGAGCACCACGGCCGCCCCTCGCTCCACGCCGAGCAAACCCGCCGCGTTTCCCTCCCGCACCGCCACCTCCACGAACCCGCTCGACCCGATCAGCGCCACCAGTTCGCCGCGTGCCGCCTCGCCGTACGTGCGCACCATCCGCGCGGCGCGGCCGGCGATCTTCACCATGCCGCGGGCGTCGCGCGTGAGGATGTTGGTGATCACGTTGCCGAACCGGTCGATTGTGAGCACCTCACCGTGCAACAAGCCGTGCGCGTCGCGCACGGGAGGCGGCGTGCGCAGCCGCACCGCGTCACCGAACGGCTCACCCACCGCGTCGAGCGGCGCGCCGGTCGCGAGTCGTGCCGCAATCGGCGCGAACACGTCGCGGCCGTGAAACGTGGCGGATGCGGCCGCGTCCACCGGTAACTGCACGACACGCGCGTCGAGCGCAAAAAGCGCGGGTGACAGCACCCCATTGTCCGGCCCCACGAGAAAGCGCCCCTCGCTGCTGATGGCGATGGCCGCCCGTGAGGTGCCCACGCCCGGATCGACGACGACCAGATGCACGGTGCCCGCTGGGAATCGCTTCCAGTAGCGCGCCACCGTGAGCCGACCGAACGCGATGTCCTGTGGCGGAATGTCGTGCGACAGATCGACGATCGGGACACCGGGCGCGTGCGACACGAGCACGCCCTTCAGCTCGGCCACATATCCATCGGCCGTGCCGAAATCGGTGAGCAGCGTGATGGCGGGAGTGGGCGCAGACATTCGGATTCGCGTGAGGATCGTCGTTGATGCGCGGACCAGCGCAAGGAATACTGCGTTACGGGTTACCACCGAACAACACCGCAATGCCCTCTACGCCGTATGGTAAGGGGGTAACTCATTACCCCTTACGCTTCTCCAGCGCGCCAGCGCCCCTACACCTTCGCCCCCCGCCACCGCCCCCACGCCCACAGCAGTGCCATCAGCACACCGCGTGCAGCCGCGGTGATCGAAATGGTCCACCAGAGCCCGGTCGTCCCCCAGTGCGTGGCCGCCCATGCGCCCACTGGCAGACGCAACGCGGTGATCGAGGTGCTGAGTACCATGGGCACGAAGGTCCATCCCGCACCGGCCATGGCGCTTTCGAGTACCACTTCGGCGCCGAGAAACAACTGCGAGAACGCGGAGATGCGGAGATACTGCGCCGCTTCCGCGATCACGGCCGGATCATCGGAAAAGAGCCCCGCGAACTGATCGGCGAAGAACAGACTCACCACCGCCATCGCGAGTCCCACCGTGCTCACGATGCCAGTGCTGATCCATCCGGCACGCGCGGCGCGCGGCGCGTCACCGGCCCCGAGACTCTGCCCCACGATGGCGGCGAGCGCGGCGCCCATCCCGACACTCGCGACATACACCACGCTCTCCATACGGAAGCCGAGCCCGAGGGCCGCGAGCGCGGGCGTGCCGAATTGCGTCGTGATGCGCGTGAGCAGCACGTAGATGAAACTGAACACCACCCCCGTGGCGGCGGCCGGCGCGCCCACGCGCACGATCGTCGCGAGCACGGGCCAGCGTGGCGAGCCCCACCTGAGCATGCCGCGCCGTCGCAGAATCATCACGCCCGCCACACACGCGAGGCCGCGCGGCACCAGCGTGGCGAGTGCCGCTCCGCGCACGCCGAGCGCTGGGAACGGACCGAGACCCCGAATGAGGAGCGGATCGAGGACGAGACCGCACACGGTGGTCACGGCGAGAATCCAGAGTGGCGTGCGCGTATCGCCTCGTGCGCGGAATGCGGCATCGACGGCAAAGAACCCGAAGATGAGCGGCATCCCCAGGAAGTACGTGCCGAGGTAGTCGCGGCCGATGCGGCTCACATTCCCCGATGTGCCAAGCAACTCGAAGAGCCGCGTCAACACGAACGGGGTGGCCACCGCGATCGCACCACCCAGCAGCAGCGCGAGCAGGAATCCGTCCCCCACACTGCGCGCCGCATCCTGCGGCCGCCGCTCTCCGTGGCGGCGCGCGGCGATGGCATCGAGTCCGATGCTCACCATCTCGCCGATGGAAATCACCAACCACACCCAGAACACGGCGCCCGTGACGGCCGCCAGGGATTCGGCGCCGAGTGACCGCCCGATCCAGAAGGTGTCGACATTGTGGAACGCCGTCATCAGCAGATTCGCGATGACAGCCGGAAGCGCCACGCGGCGAATCGTCAGCGATAAGGGCTCGCCAACGAGTTCGCCGCGTGGGGCTTCGGGTGACTCGAGATCAGCCGTAGCGTTCGACAACGCGCTGCATCACACGGTCGGCGATGGCGCTGATCGCCTTCGCCGCCTTCGACTCGGGCTCCACGGCCACGATGGGGCGACCGGTATCGCCACCTTCCTGAATGCGCGGATCGATGGGCACTTGCCCGAGCAGCGGCAGATCGCACTCCTTCGCCAGACGCTCACCACCACCACTGCCGAAAAGCGCGATGGGCTTGCCCGTCTCGGGATTCTCGAAGTACGACATGTTCTCGACGATGCCAAGCACGG
>Ga0315906_10006973_pt1:0-5000 | contig 13834 bp, 8 predicted proteins | sample LakEriMetagenome_4_FD_203526 | JGI IMG/M metagenome (GOLD analysis project Ga0315906, IMG submission 203526) | Freshwater fungal communities from buoy surface, Lake Erie, Ohio, United States - Buoy 2 MA122 | ecosystem: Environmental > Aquatic > Freshwater > Lake > Lake biofilm | place...
CGATCATCGCCGTCAAGTCGGGCCGCAGCGACGCCGGCGCGCAGGCGGCGAGCTCGCACACCGGCTCGATCGCCGGCGCCGACGTCGCCGCCGACACGCTGCTGCAGCAGTGCGGCGTGCTGCGGGTCGACAACTTCCGCGACATGTTCGCGCTGGCGCAGGCGCTGCTGACGCAGCCGCCGCCGCGCGGGCCGCGCATGGCCGTCGTCACCAACGCCGGCGGCCCGGGCATCCTGGCGACCGACGCGATCGCGGGGTTGGGCATGACGATGGCGACGCTCTCGCCTGCCGGCGAGCGCGCGCTGCGCAAGGCGCTGCCGCCCGAGGCGAGCGTTCACAACCCGATCGACCTGATCGCGTCGGCCGACGCCGCTCGCTATCGGGCGGCGCTGCGCGTGGTCGCGCGCGAGAAGGAGGTCGACGGCCTCGTCGTGCTGTTCGTGTCGCCGATCATGATCGACGCCGCCGCCGTCGCGCAGGCGATCGTCGACGAGACGCGCGGCCTGCCGAAGCCCGTGCTCGCCTGCGTCATGGGTCGCCAGCGCGGCGACGAGGCGCAGCGCATCCTGCTGCACGCCGGCATCCCGGTGTTCCGCTATCCCGAGGACATGGCGACGACGCTGCGGCTGATGTGCCGGCGCTGGCAGTGGCTGCAGCGCCGCCCGGCGCCGGTGAAGCCGTTCCGTGTCGACAAGCGCGCCGCGGCCAAGGCGCTGGCGACGGCGAAGGGCGGTGGCTGGCTGCCGGCGGCCGCGGCCGAGGCGGCGCTGGCCGCGTACGGCATCCCGTTCGCCGCGAGCCGCCGCGTGGCGAGCCCTGGCGACGCGGTCGCCGCCGCGCACAAGCTCGGCTTCCCGGTGGTGCTCAAGGCCGAGGCCGACGGCCTGCTGCACAAGAGCGAGCACCGCGCCGTCCGCACCAACCTGCGCACCGGCGACGAGGTGTTCGCGGCGGCGCAGGACCTGCTCGATCGGCTGGGGCGCAGCTTCCGCGGCGTGTCGCTGCAGGTGCAGGCGCAGGCCGAGGGCCATCGCGAGGTGCTGCTCGGCATGACGCGCGACCCGCGCTACGGCGCGCTGTACGCCGCCGGTCTCGGTGGCGTGCAGGTGGAGCTGCTGCGCGACGTCGCCGTGCGCGTCGGCCCGTTGGACGCGCGCGATCCCGGCGAGATGTTCGACTCGCTCAAGGGCCGCGCGCTGCTCGACGCCTTCCGCGGCGCGCCGGCCGCCGACGTCGCCGCGGCCGAAGCCGCGCTGCTGCGCCTGCAGCAGCTCGTCGCCGACTTCCCGCGCATCGCGGAGGTCGAGGTCAACCCGTTCATCCTGGCGCGCGTCGGCGGGGGCAGCGCCGCCGTCGACGCCCGACTGCGCGTGGAGGCGCCGTGATCCCGTCCGATCCCAAGCTGCGGTTCTCGCTCGTCGTGCCGATCTACAACGAGGAGGAGAACGTCCAGAACCTGCTGCAGGAGGTCGCCGACGTGCTGCTGCCGCACGGTCCCTTCGAGGCGCTGCTCGTCGACGACGGCAGCAAGGACGGCAGCCTGCAGCGCATGCGCGCGTGGAAGGCGACGCAGGGCGCCGCGTGGCTGCGCATCGTCGTGCTCGAGCGCAACAGCGGCCAGAGCGCCGCGGTGATGGCCGGCGTCGAGCAGGCGCGCGGCGTGGTGGTCACGACGATGGACGGCGACATGCAGAACGACCCGCGCGACCTGCCGGCGATGGTCGCGCGCGTGCTCGCCGGCGAGTGCGACGCGGTGGTCGGCGTGCGCCGCAAGCGGCGGGACACGTTCACGCGCCGCCTGTCGTCGAAGATCGGCAACGGCGTGCGCAACTGGCTGACCGGCGACCGCGTCACCGACGCCGCGTGCGGCATCAAGGCGATCCGCCGCGAGTACTGGCTGCGCGCGCCGAAGTTCGTCGGCATGCACCGCTTCATGGCGACGCTGGTCAAGTACCTCGGCGGCGCCGTCGTCGAGGTCGACGTCAACCACCGGCCGCGCGCCGCGGGCGTCGCCAAGTACGGCATCGGCAACCGCATCTGGAAGGGCCTGCGCGACTGCTTCGCGATGCGCTGGCTGCGCACGCGCATGCTCATGCACCGGGTCAAGGAGGAGGTGTGATGCTGGCCAGCCTCGTGGACGGCGTCGTCCAGGACACGCCGTGGTACTGGTGGGTGATCGGCTTCGGCGGGCAGATCGTCTTCGGCTCGCGCTTCTACGTGCAGTGGATCGCCAGCGAGAAGCAGCAACGCAGCGTCATGCCGGTCGTGTTCTGGTGGCTCAGCCTGCTCGGTGGCCTGATGACGCTGGCGTACGCGATCTACCGGCTGGACCCGCCGTTCATCATGGCCAACCTCGGCGGCCCGCCGATCTACGCGCGCAACCTCTGGTTGATCCGCAAGTCGCGCCGCGCCGCGGCAGGCGCCGGCTGATCGCATGCTCGGCCGCGGCCTGATGCTGTTCGTCGTCGCGCTGGCCGCGTGCTGGCCGGCGTGGAGCATCCCCGACCTCGACGGCACCGAGGGCCGGCGCGTGCAGATCGCGCTCGAGATGCTGCGCTCGGGCGACTGGATGGTGCCGACGCTCGGCGGCGAGCCGACGTGGGCGAAGCCGCCGCTGCACTACTGGCTCTTGTGCGTGTGCATCGAGGCCTTCGGCGACGCGACGTGGGTCGTGCGCCTGCCGTCGGTGTTGGGCGCGTGGGCGACGGCGTGGCTCGCCGGCGAACTGCTGCGCCCGCGCTTTGGCGCGCTCGCCGGCTGGCTCGGCGCGCTCGCCGTCGCAGCGTCGCCGGTGGTGTCGATCAAGTGGCCGACGGCGGAGATCGATCCGCTGTTCGCGAGCCTCGTGGCCGCGTCGATCTGGACGCTCGCCTGCGGCTTCGCCGAGGCGCGCACGCGGCTGGTCGCCCTGTCGGGCGCGCTCGCCGGGGTCGCGTTCCTGCAGAAGGGGCCGCCGTACTTCCTGTTCGCCGCCGGCGCGTACGTCGTCTGGTGGCGGCACGCGCGCCTCCGCGGCTTCGGCTGGCACTTCGGGCCGTTCGCCGTCGTCGTGATGGCGTACTTCGCGCCGCTGTGGCTGCTGCGCGTCGATCCGAAGGCGATGCTCGCTGTCGCCAACAACGAGTCGGTCGGGCGCTTCTCGTTCGAGTGGGGCCGCCAGCTCGCCGGCACGCCCGAGTACTGGGCGCGCGCGCTCGGCCTCGCGCTGCCGTTCGCGCTGTTCGCGCGCAGCCGCCGCGCGCCGTGCGCTGACGGTCGCGACGTCGCGCGCGCTGCGATCACGACGGCGTGCGTCTGGGCCGCCGTCGGCGCGGCGCTGGCGCTGACCTTCTCGTCGGGACGGCCGACGCGCTACCTGCTGCCCAACGTGCCGCTGCTGGCCTTCGCGTTGGCGCCGGCGATGGCGGCGTTCGCGCAGGCGGTCGGGCCAGCGCCGCTGCTGGCGCGCCGGCTGCTGCAGGGGCTCGCCATCGCGGCGGCCGTCGCGACCGTGGCGCTGCCGTTCGTGGCGGCGGCGCCGGGGACGGCGCCGGTGTTCGCCGCGTTCGTCGCGGTCGGCGCCTGGTTGGCGACCACTCGCGCACGCATCGTCGCGCTGGTCCTGACGCTGGCGATCCCGGCGGCATGGACGGTCGGCCTCGAGCGCGCGCGGGAGTGGTCGCAGTCGCCGCGCGCGCGCGCCGCGGCCGGCGCGGGCTTGCGCGCGGAACTCGACCGACTCGGCGTCGATCACGCGGACCTCGCCACCAGCGGCCACTTCGACTCGCCCCTGTTGCTGGCCGCGGGGCTCCTGCCGCCGGGCGACGAGAGCGGCAAGAAGCCGTGGCGGACGCGCTGGGTGCTCCGCGAGGTTCCGCGCAAGGGGCCGGCGCATCCTGCGGGGTACGCGGTCCGTCACCGCATCGACCTGCCGTTCAAGTCGTTCCTCGTGTGTGAGCGCGTCGAGGCCGGCAAGTGACGACGGTCCTGCTGGTGCGCTTGTCGGCGATGGGCGACGTCGTCCAAGGCCTCGGCGCGGCGGCCGCGCTGCGGGCGGCGCGGCCCGACTGGCGCATCGTCTGGGCGACGCAGACGCCGTTCGCGCCGTTGCTCGATGGCCATCCGGCGATCGATCGCGTCGTCGCCTTCGACCGGCGTGGCGGCCTGCGCGCGCTGCTGGCGATGCGTGCCGAGCTGCGGGCAGAGCGGTGCGACGTGGCGCTCGACCTGCAGGGCAACTGGAAGAGCGCTCTGGTGGCGGTGCTGTCGGGCGCGCGCAACGTCGTCGGCATGGCCGCGCCGTGGCGGCAGGAGCCGCGCAGCCGCTGGCTGCTGCGCCGCACGATCGCGTGCGCGGCGACGCCGCACCCGGCGCGCGCGGCCTGGGAACTGGCGAAGGCGATCGCCCCCGACGCGCCGTACCGGCAGCCGCAGTTGCGGGCGACGCCGGACGAGCTCGCGCGCGAACGGGCGGCGCTGGCAGCGCTCGGCGTCGATGCGGCGCGGCCGTTCGATGTCGTCGTCGTGACCGACCCCGCCGATGCGCGGGCGCTGCGCCCCGAGGTGGTGGCGGCGCTGGCGGCGAACGCGGCGCGGCCGCTCGTGCAGGCGCTCGGGCCGGCCGAGGCGTCCGTCGCCCCGCCTGCTGCCGCGCCAGCGCTTCGCCATGGCCGTGGCGAGGTGCGCCGGTTGATCGCCCTCGGCGCGCTCGTCGCCGCCGCCGGCGGCGAGGTCATCGGCCCTGATCAGGGGGCCGCGCACGTGCTCGCTGCGGCGGGCGCGCGCTGCCGACTCGCCTTCGGCGCGCAGGATCCGCGCCGCACCGCGCCGCCCGGCGCGACCGCGCTCGTGCACGCGGCCCCGCCGCCGTGCCTGCCGTGTCGGCGCACGGTCTGCAGCCATCGGCAGGGGCCGGTATGCATGGAGTTCGCGCTGAGCGACGGGGTCGCGATCGACGTCGGCTTGCCAGCGCCCTGAGCGCGCGCCGACGCCATATTGGCTGTTCGTCGGGGCGGCTTGTG
>Ga0315906_10006973_pt1:10000-13834 | contig 13834 bp, 8 predicted proteins | sample LakEriMetagenome_4_FD_203526 | JGI IMG/M metagenome (GOLD analysis project Ga0315906, IMG submission 203526) | Freshwater fungal communities from buoy surface, Lake Erie, Ohio, United States - Buoy 2 MA122 | ecosystem: Environmental > Aquatic > Freshwater > Lake > Lake biofilm...
GGGGAGCGTTGGACGAGCGATTGAAGGAGGACGGTAACGACCTCTGGACGTGGTCCAAGTGATTATGCCGGGATGAGTAGCGATAAAGAAGGTGAGAATCCTTCTCGCCGTAAGCCTAAGGTTTCCTGGGCAAGGCCATTCCGCCCAGGGTTAGTCGGTCCCTAAGACGAGGCTGAAAGGCGTAGTCGATGGGAAGCAGGTCAACATTCCTGCACCACTGTGAGCGTTGAACGAGGAGTGACGGCGGGTAGAAGGTTGTCCGGTTATTAGTTCCGGTTCTTGGTTGGGGGTGGTGGATAGGAAAACCCGTCCACGGAATCTCCTGATTGAGAGGAGCCCTTGAGGCGAACCAACTGGAAGTCCGTCCGAGAAAAACTTCGCGGGAGCAGAGCAGTGACCGTACCTAATCTGACACAGGAGGGCGAGGCGAATAGCCTCAGGCGCTCGAGAGAACCCTACGTGAAGGAACTCGGCAAATTAACCCCGTAAGTTCGCGATAAGGGGTGCCCCCGCAAGGGGGTCACAGGAAAACGACAGCTGCGACTGTTTACTAAAAACACAGGTCTCTGCGAAGTCGTCAAAGACGACGTATAGAGACTGACGCTTGCCCGCTGTTGGAACGTTAAGGTGACTGGTTAGCCGCAAGGCGAGGCTGGGAGCCGAAGCGCCAATGAAGGGCGGCCGTAACTATGACGGTCCTAAGGTAGCGAAATTCCTTGTCGGGTAAGTTCCGACCCGCACGAATAGCGTAACGACAGCTGTACTGTCTCCACGAGGGACTCGGCGAAATTGTAGCTGTGGTGAAGATGCCACATACCCGCACCAAGACGGAAAGACCCCGTGAACCTTTACTCTAACCTAATACTGGCTCTAGGTTCGACATGTGTAGCATAGGTGGGAGACGTTGATGTCGGGGGCGCCAGCTTCCGAATAGTCATCAGTGAAATACCACTCTTGTCGTACTTGGAGTCTAACCTGCGACCGTTATCCGGCGTGGGAACAGTGTTAGGCGGGGAGTTTGACTGGGGCGGTCTCCTCCTAAAAGGTAACGGAGGAGTACAAAGGTACCCTCAATGCGGTTGGCAATCGCATGCAGAGCGTAAAGGTATAAGGGTGCTTGACTGCGAGACACATAGGTCGAGCAGGTACGAAAGTAGGTCTTAGTGATCCGGTGGTCCCGTGTGGAAGGGCCATCGCTCATCAGATAAAAGGTACTCCGGGGATAACAGGCTGATCACGCCCAAGAGTCCATATCGACGGCGTGGTTTGGCACCTCGATGTCGGCTCATCGCATCCTGGGGCTGAAGGCGGTCCCAAGGGTTGGTCTGTTCGCCCATTAAAGCGGTACGTGAGCTGGGTTTAGACCGTCGTGAGACAGGTCGGTCCCTATCTGGTGTGGGCGCAGGATGACTGCGGAGACTCAGTCCTAGTACGAGAGGATTGGACTGAACGAACCTCTGGTGTGCCAGTTGTCGCGCTAGCGGCATCGCTGGATAGCTATGTTCGGATAGGATAAGCGCTGAAAGCATCTAAGCGCGAAGCCAACTCCAAGACTGGTCATCCCCATAGACACCTGGTAGACCACCAGGTTGATAGGCCGGAAGTGTAAGGCCAGTAATGGCTTCAGCTAACCGGTACTAACCAGTCGATTGGCTTGATCTCATCCTCACTCGATCCCTCGACGACTCGTTCCACCAACCCAACCCATCTCTGCTGCCGTCCGCCTGCTCACGCAGGTCCGGCAGCAACAAGCGCCTCCCGGTGCCCATACCTGGCTGGAAATACCCGTTCCCTTTCCGAACACGGCAGTCAAGCAGCCAGGGCCGATGATAGTGCTTAGCGCGAAAGTAGGTCAGTGCCGGGTCAATTCAAAAACGCGACCGTCGCCCTCAGGGGTGACGGTCGCGTTTTCCTTTTCCGGGGGTGGTTGCGTCGCGACGCGCCTTCGTAGCCGGCGAGGCTTCGCTGGCTTCTGCTAGAGTCATCACCCGCATGAAGATCTCCCAACTGTTCGGCCGCGGCGGCCCGGTGGTCTCCTTCGAGTTCTTTCCGCCGAAGACGGCGGAGGGCGTCGAGCAGCTCTACAAGACCGTGGAAGAGCTCCGTCCGTGCCGGCCATCCTTCGTGTCGGTGACGTACGGTGCGGGCGGAAGCACGCGCGACCGCACCCTCGAACTCGTCAGTCGCATCCAGCGCGAACTCGGCATCACGACGATGGCGCACCTGACGTGCGTCGGTAGCACGCGCGACGAGATCCGCGAGACGCTGCGCCGCCTGCACGACGGCGGGATCCGCAACATCCTCGCCCTGCGCGGCGATCCGCCGAAGGGCGAGACCGAGTTCAAGCCGGTCGCCGAGGGCTTCCGCTATGCGTCGGAGCTCGTCGCTTTCGTTCGCGAGCAGCCGTGGGACTTCTGCATCGGCGCCGCCTGCTACCCGGAGGGCCACATCGAGACGCGGAACCTCGAGACCGACCTCGCCAACCTCCAGAAGAAGGTCGCGTGCGGCGTCGACTTCCTCGTCTCGCAGCTCTTCTTCGACAACGAGGACTTCCGCGCCTTCGTGCGTCGGGCCCGTTCGGCGGGCATCGAAGTGCCGATTGTTCCCGGGTTGATGCCGGTCACCAACGTCAACCAGACCGAGCGTTTCACCCAGATGTGCGGCTCTCGCATCCCGCAAGAGCTCTATCGCCGACTGCGGGTGGTCGCCAACGACCCCGCCGCCGTGGTCGCTACCGGTGTGCAGTGGGCGGTCGATCAGGGCCGCGCCCTGCTGCGCGATGGCGCGCCGGGTCTCCACTTCTACACGCTCAATCGCAGCTCGGCGTCGCTCGCCGTGCACGCCGCGCTGGGTCTCTGAGCCGCACGCTCCGTTCACGCACGCCTCAGTCGTCGACGTCGCGGCGCGGTCTACCGTCTGGCCGGTCCTTGGCCTTGGGTAGCGCCCGCTCCGGCCGCACGCCGTCGCCGCGCAGGAAGTCGCGCAGTCGTTCGCACAGCCCCGAGTTGCGCCGGCCCTCGTCGACGTTCTTCACCGCCATCTCGAGCGCCTTGCGCGAACCGACGACGACGACCAGCTTCTTGCCGCGCGTGATCCCCGTGTAGAGCAGGCTGCGCTTGAGCATCAGGAAGTGCTCGGTCGCGACCGGCAGCACGACCGCCGGATACTCGCTGCCTTGCGATCGATGCACCGAGATCGCGTACGCCGGCACGAGATCCGACAGCTCTTCGAACCGGTACTCCTGCTCCCGTTCGGGGAAGCGCACGAACGCGCGCGCCGCCCCGGTGTCCAGGTGGGTGATGCGACCGACGTCACCGTTCCACGCCTCGCGGTCGTAGTCGTTGCGGATCTGCATCACGCGGTCGCCGGCGCGATACCGCTTGCCGTTGCGTTCGACTTCGACCTGCCCGGGATTCAGCAGGTCCTGCAGGTCGCGGTTGAGCCGGTCGGCGCCGACGTCGCCGCGGTACATCGGGCAGAGCACCTGCACGTCGTGGTGCGGATCGAGGCCGAAGCGCTTGGGGATCCGTTGTGCGACGACCTCGAGGATGATGCGTCGGCTGTGGTCCGCGTCGCGTGCCTCGATGAAGAAGAAGTCGCCGCTTTCGCCGCCGGACTCCGGCGGTTCGCCGTCGAGGATGCCGTGGGCCACGCGCACGATGTCCGAGCCTTCTTGCTGCCGGAAGATCTGCGTCAGCGCCGTCACTGGCACGCGCCCGGATGCGATCACCTCGGCGAGCACGTTGCCTGGGCCGACCGACGGCAGCTGGTTGCGGTCGCCGACCAGCGCCAGCGCCATCGTCGGCGGCACCGCCTGCAGCAGCGCGTGCGCCA
>Ga0315906_10006974_pt1 | contig 13834 bp, 9 predicted proteins | sample LakEriMetagenome_4_FD_203526 | JGI IMG/M metagenome (GOLD analysis project Ga0315906, IMG submission 203526) | Freshwater fungal communities from buoy surface, Lake Erie, Ohio, United States - Buoy 2 MA122 | ecosystem: Environmental > Aquatic > Freshwater > Lake > Lake biofilm | place: USA: Lake...
TTCTCCTCGAGCCTGCAGAACGCGATCAACGCCGGCGGGTCGGCAGGAATCCTCTTCGTGGCCGCCGCGGGCAACGAAGGCGTCAACAACGACACGACGCCTTCCTACCCCGCCAGCTACTCGAGCGGCTCGATCATCGCCGTGGCGGCCACCGATTCCTCGAACCGCCTGGCGAGCTTCTCCAACTACGGGGCCACCAGCGTCGACGTCGCGGCCCCGGGCGTCGGCATCCTCTCCACGACGCCCAACAACACCTACGCCTCCTACAGCGGCACGTCGATGGCGACTCCGCAGGTGACGGGCGTGGTGGCGCTGCTCAAGGCCGCCCGGCCGGACGCCACGGCGGACCAGATCCGTGCGGCGATCCTCTCGACGACGACTCCCGTCGCGGGCCTCGCCGGGAAGGTGGCCACCGGCGGCGTCGTCAACGCCGCCGCGGCACTGGCCGCCCTCGTGGGCACGCCGCCAGCGCCACCGCCGCCGACGTCGGGCGGCCCGTACGAGGCCAATGACTCCATCGCCACGGCCTCGGCCGTGACTCTCGCCGGCGGCAGGGCGTCGGTCAGCGCCGTGGTGGGCGACGGGGCGTACGGTGCGTCGGACGTCGATCTGTTCGCCGTGACCGTGCCCGCCGGGGGCACGCTCACGGTCGACATCGACGCCCAGTCACTCGGCTCGGCGCTCGACTCGTACCTGCGCGTGTTCAACGCCGCCGGCACGCAGCTGGCGGCCAACGACGACGCCGGATCGCTCGACAGCCTGGTGTCGTTCACGGCGCAGGCGGCGGGCACCTACTACGTGGGCGTCTCCGCCTACGGCAACTCGACCTATTCGGCCTCCGCCGCGGGCAGCGGCGCCGCCGGCACCACCACGGGCGGCTACACCGCGGCCTTCACGGTGGCGCTGCCGGCCCCGACCGCGGACGTCGTCGACGTGTCCCCCGACCCGCGCACGACCTCCGTCGGCGCGGTGCTGGTCGTGTTCGACCGGGCGGTCACCGGCTTCGACGCCGCCGATCTGACGCTCATGCGGAGCGGCGCGTCCGTGCCGCTCACCGGCGTCACCGTCACGACGGCCGACAACGTCCGCTGGACGGTCAACGGCCTCGACGCCGCGACCGCCTCGGCGGGCGCCTACACGCTCACGCTCAACGCCGCCGGCAGCGGGATCACGTCGGCGGACGGCGTCGCCCTGGCCGCGGCGGCGAGCGACACCTGGACGACCCAGGCCGCGACGCTCGTCGACGCCGGCGACTCGCTGGCCACGGCCGCCGTCATCGGCATCACCTCCGGCGAGATCCGGCTGGCCGGAGTCGTGGGCGACGGCGCATTCGGATCGAGGGACGTCGATCTCTATCGGGTGACGCTCGTCGCCGGCCAGACGATCGTCGTCGACATCGACGCGGTCACGCTCGCGGGAGGCTCCTCGCTCGACAGCTACGTGCGGCTCTTCGACTCGCGGGGCCGGCAGGTGGCCGCCAACGACGACTCGGGCGGCACGTTCGACAGCTACCTGTCGAGGAAGGTGACGGCGTCGGGCACGTACTACGTGGGCGTGTCGGGATTCGGCAACCGCTCCTACTCGGCGGCCACCGCGGGCTCGGGTTCGGCCGGATCGACGGGCGTCTACCAGCTGCGGCTGGCGTTCTCGTCGGTCGCCGCCGGCACCGTGGATGCGGCCCGCATCGCCGGCGCCGTGGACCGGCCGACGCCGGCGTCCGGGACCGCGCTCTCCAGCGCGTTCGCGATGTACGGGGTCAACTGGTCGGCCGCCCTGCCGGCCACCGCCCTGCCGATCGCGGACCGGCCGCGGCGGTCGGGCCGCTGAAGGCCGCGGCCCGCCGCGACGCCCCGGGCGATCGCAGCCGCGAGCCGGCCGACTACGCTCGGGCCCGTCGGACGGTGCGGTGCGTTCCGCTCCCCGCGGCCGCACCCGAGCCTATGCTTATGGTTCATCACGAGCGGCCCAGACCCGTCCGTCACCGCGGAGACGTGCCGATGAAGTATCCCGTCCTGGCGCTGCTGGCGACGCTCGCCGCGGCGACGGCCGGCGGTCCGGCCGCCGCCGCCGACGCGTCGGACCCCGTGCCCCTGACGCTCGAGGGCTACGCCGGCCGCACGAGCTACAGGCCCGGCGAGACGGTCGCGCTGCACGTCTCGACGACCGCGAAGGTGTTTGCGGTGGAGATCACCAGGCTGGGCGCTGAAAAGGAGCTCGTCTACTCGAAGGCCGACGTCGCCGGCCGGCATTCGCCGTTCCCCGAGAACGCGTCGTCGCACGGCTGCGGCTGGCCGGCGCTGGTGGAGGTGCCGGTCCCCGACTCGTGGCGCAGCGGCTACTACCAGGTCGTGTTCCGCGCGGAGGACGGCGGCGGCAAGTACGTCGAGCGCGGCCGGCGGACGGTGCAGTCGTCCTGCTTCTTCATCGTGCGGCCGGCGCGGCCGGGGGCCGACTCGCGGATCCTCCTGCAGCTGGCGACCAACACCTACAACGCCTACAACAACTGGGGCGGCACCAGTCTCTATGCCTACAACGGCCGGGGCGGCGTGCAGGGCCACCGCGTGTCGTTCCTGCGGCCGCCGTTGAGCCAGTTTTCCCGGTGGGAGGAGCCGTTCGTCGCCTGGGCCGAGGCCAACGGTTTCCGGCTCGATTTCGCCGCCAACGCCGACCTCGAACTCCATCCCGCCGACCTGTCGGCCTACAAGCTCGTGCTCAGCATCGGCCACGACGAGTACTGGTCGACGCCGATGCGGGACCACCTCGAGGAATACGTGAGGCGGGGGGGCAACGTCGCCTTCTTCAGCGGCAACACCTGCTGCTGGCAGGTCCGCAGCGAGGACGGCGGCACGGCGCTGACCTGCTGGAAGCAGCGGCTCGTGATGGACCCCGTCTATCCGTCGGGCGACCACGCCCTGCTCGCCACGCTCTGGAGCCACCACCTCGTGGGCCGGCCGGAGAACCGGCTCACCGGCGTCGGCTTCCTCTTCGGCGGCTACCACAGGAGCCACGGCCAGTTCATGGACGGACCCGCCGCCTACACGGTGCATCGGCCGGAGCACTGGCTCTTCGCCGGCACGAACCTCGCGCGCGGCGACGCCTTCGGCGGCAAGGACACGATCGTCGGATACGAGTGCGACGGCTGCGAGTTCGAGATGCGGGACGGCCTGCCCGTGCCCACGGGTCGGGACGGCACGCCGGAGGATTTCACGATCCTGGCGAGCTGCCCGGCGAAGTGGCATCCCGACGATGCCCTCTGGTACGATCGTTTCCCGGCGGATCGCGTCGGCGCGGCCGTGCTCGGCAGCTACACGGCCGGCGGCACCGTCGTCACCGTCGGCTCGACCGACTGGTCCCACGGCCTCGCGGGCAAGGATCCGGTCGTCGAACGGATCACCCGCAACGTGCTCGAACGGCTCGGCAAGTGACCCGCGGGAATCACGCCATGCGCCACCCCGCCACGATCGCGATCCTGCTGCTCGCAGCCGCCTGCCCGCCGGTCGCGGCCGCCGAGCCGGCGCCGCCCGCGCTCGCCCGCGACGGCCGGGGCGCGTGGAAGGTCGACCTCGACGACGACGGCCACGAAGACATCGTCGTGTCGAACGAGTCCGGCTACGGCGTCTACCTCTTCGTCCCTCCCGAAAAGGCCCGCGACGCGCTCGAGTGGAAGACCGGCTGGACGCGGGTGATGCGCGAGGGCCTGCCCGGCGACGCCGACGCCCTGCCGCCGCTGACCGGGCCGGACGTCTCGTTCGCCGACGGCGTGATGCGTGTCGGTGACGTCCGGATGACCTACGAGCAGCTCCTGCGGGTGCCAGGCCCGCCGCCGCGGTCGCCGGACGAGTCGCGGGCCGCGATGCGGGTGCGGGAGGGCTTCACCATCTCGCTCGCCGCCGCGGAGCCGCTCGTGATGGACCCCGTGTTCATCGACTGGGACGAGCGCGGCCGCATGTGGGTGGCGGAGATGGGCGACTATCCGTTCGCCGAGGGAGAGTCCACCGGCGACGGCCGCGTGACCTGGCGGGACGGTGTGCCCGGCGAGGGCGCCGACCGGCCGCTGCGGGCCGGCCGCGTGCGGATCCTGGAGGACACCGATCGCGACGGCCGCTATGAAACCTCGACGCTCTTCCTCGACGGCCTGCGGCACGTGACCGGGCTGGCCTGCTGGAAGGGGGGCGTGTTCATCGCCAACATCCCCGACATCTTCTACGCCAAGGACGAGGACGGGGACGGCCGCTGCGACCATCGCGAGACCTGGTTCACGGGCTTCACGGCCGGCAACCCGCAGCACCTCGTCAACGGCTTCTGCTTCGGGCTCGACGGCTGGTTCCACGGCGCCAACGGCGACAGCGGCGGCGAGGTCGAGTGCGTGCGGACGGGGACGCGGGTCGCCCTGGGCCGCAGCGACTTCCGGTTCGATCCGCGGACCGGCGAGTTCAGGCTCGAGACCGGCTGCACCCAGTGCGGGAAGTGGCGGGACGACTTCGGCAACTGGTTCGGCAACAACAACGCCGTACCCGGCTGGCACTACTGGCTGCCCATGAGCCACCTCGAGCGGCACCCCGAACTGGTCGTCGCCTCGATCCGATCCGAACTCACCCCCGACCGCCACGTCTTTCCCGTCGGCCCTCCGCAGCGGAGGCTCAACCAGGCGAGCGCGAGCGACACCCTGACGTCGGGATGCAACCCGCTGCCATACCGCGACGAGGCGTTCGGGGACGAGGGCCGCGACGCGATGTTCATCTGCGAGCCGGCCAACAACCTCGTCCTGCGGCAGGTGCTCGACTACTCCGGCGACACGATCACGATGCGGCGGCATCCGGCGGACCAAGGACGCGAGTTCCTGGCCAGCGAAGACCGCTGGTTCCGGCCCGTGATGGCCCGCACCGGCCCCGACGGGGCGCTCTACGTGGTCGACATGTACCGGCTGGTGCTCGAGCACCCCGAGTGGGTGCCGGCGGAGATGGCGCGGCGGATGCAGCTGCGCGGCGGCGAGACGATGGGCCGGATCTGGCGGATCGCGCCCCCGGGACTCGCGCCGCGGCCGGCCGCGGTGAGCCTCGCCTCGTCGAACGGCTGGGCCCGCGACACGGCCGCGAGGCTGGCGATCGAACGCGGCCGGCTCGACGACGAGCCGGCCGTGCGGTCGCTGGCCGAGTCGGCCTCCGGCGCCGTCCGCGTGCAGGCGCTCTTCACGCTCCACGCGTTGGGCAGGCTCCCGCGGGAGGATCTCCTCGCCGAACTCGCTCCCCTGTGGCCGCGGGTTCGCGGCGCCGCGCTCGCGGCGGCCGGCGGCGGCTCGCTCTCCGCCGCGGAGGAAGCGCTCGTGGCCAGCATGGCCGGGACCGCGTCCGGGAAGGCGGCGACGACTCCCGTGGAGAAGCCGCCGGTCATCACCAGCCAGGATCCCGATCGCCAGAAGGTGGTGGGCCGGTATCTCGCGGCGGCCGACCGGGCCGGCGACGCCGCCCGGGGGCGGGCCGTCTTCCGGCGGGCCGGCTGCGCCGCCTGCCACCGCCTCGGCGGCCAGGGCGTGGAGGTCGGCCCCGATCTGGCGGCGGTGGCCAACAAGCCGACGCCGCAGCTGGTCGAGGCGATCTTCGATCCCAGTCGGGCCGTCGAGCAGCGCTACGCCATGACGGTCGCGCTCCTGGCGGACGGCACGGCCGTGAGCGGCCTGGTCGTGGCCGAGACGCCGACGAGCGTCACGATCCGCTCGGCCGGCGGCGAGGAGCGCGCGGTGCGGCGCAGCGACATCGACGAGATCACCACCCTGGCGACGTCGATCATGCCGGTCGGGCTCGAGACGCTCATGAGCGTCGACGACTGCGCCGACCTCCTGGCCGCGATGCGGGCGAAGTGATCCCGACGCCATGCCTGCCGTGCCCGCCGCCCGTCAGACCGATTCCACCGTCACCGACATCGCCCCATGACCGCATCGACACGACGCAGCGCGATGCCACTGCCCGCGACCCTCCTCCTCGCGCTGCTCCTGGGCGACGCTGGCTTCGGCACCGAGCCGTTTCGGGGCGGGCCCCGGCGGATACCCGGCGTCGTCGAGGCGGAGGACTTCGACGAGGGGGAGGCCGAGCTCGCCTATCACGACCTGACCGCGGCGAACGAGGGGGCCGATTACCGCGGCCGCACCCAGGTCGACGTCGAACGGCGGCCCGACGCCTCCAACGGCCACGGCATCGGCTGGACGCGGGCCGGCGAGTGGCTCGTGTACACCGTCGACGCGGCGGACCCCGGGCCCTACACGCTGGAGATCCCGGTCGCGTCGGCGAAGGCGGGCGGCCGCTTCCATATCGAGTTCGACGGCAAGGATGCGACCGGGCCGATCGTCGTGCCCGATACGGGCGCGTGGACGAAACTCGAGACCGTCCGCGTCGACGATGTCCGCGTGCCCGCGGGACGGACCGTCATGAAGGTCGTCATGGACGCCGACGGCGAATCGAAGAGCGTCGGCGACATCGACTGCTTCCGCTTCAGGCGGCCACAGGCGGGGTCGCCGTCGAAGCCCCGGTGACGACCAACGCGCCACCCCGACGACGATGAGCCTCGCGGGAAACGCGACGCTGGGAGGACATCGTGCCGTTCTGGTCGGCGGTCTGGTCAGCGGCGGTCGCCCGGCCACCGCTCACCCTCGCCCTCGTGCGGCCGCCGCGCCCGCTTCAGGAGCCCGACGAGCTGCCGCAGCGATGCGGCGTCGAGATGGCCGAGCTGGTCGCGGCCGCACTGCCGGACCGCCGCCGCGAGCCGCCTGACCAGCGCCAGGCCGGCCGCCGTGATCCAGACCTCCACCACGCGGCGGTTGTCGGCCCGCCGTCGCCGCCGGACGAGTCCCCGTTCCTCGAGCTTGTCGAGCAGCCGGGTCACGTCGGGGGCGCGGGAGACGAGCCGGCCCCCGACCGCCGCCGTCGCCAGCCCGGCCGGATGCACCGACCGCAGCACCCGCAGGGCGTTGTACTGCTGTGCGCTGATCCCGTGGCCGGCGAAGACCCGCTCGTCGATTTCCCGCAGCCGGTCGTAGGTCCGCCACAGCTGCAGGTAGGCCTCCTGCTCGAGCGAGTCGAACGTCCCGCCCGCCGGCCCCGCGGCCCGGCGACGGCCGGCCGCGGCGGTGCTCGTGTGCATGAACAAGCCCTCTGGAAAAGTAACGTTTGGACAATTATCGTTGAAACAAGTTTTTCCGCCAGCCCTTCCCCGCCCGGACCACCTGCATGACCCCGGCCGACTGGACGCTCCTCTCGCTCCACCTGGCGGCCATGCTGGCGGTGGCGATCGTGCTGGGGCAGGGGGCGCGGCGGCTGGGGCTGCCGGCCGTCGTGGGCGAGATCGCCGGCGGACTCCTGCTGGGCCCGACCATCCTCGGCCGTGCGGCGCCGGAGCTCTTCGCCCGGCTCTTCCCCACCTCCGGCCCGATCACCGACGCCCGGTCGGCGCTCGCACGCGTCGGCATGCTCTTCTTCATCGTGACGATCGGCCTCGACATCAACGCCAGCGAACTGCGGCACAGCGGCCGCAAGGCGGTCGCCGTCGGCACGATCGGGACGCTCGTGCCGCTGGTGCTCGGCTTCCTGATGTGCTACGTGTTTCCGGGCGTCATCGGCGTGACGGAGAAGGACCGGTTCTCGACGGCCCTGTTCATGGGGTCGATCCTGTCGCTCTCCGCCAATCCCGTGATCGCGCGGATCCTCATGGACATGGGGCTCTTCAGGAGCGACATCGTGGACGACCTCGTCGGCTGGGGGCTCTTCGCGGTGATCCTCGCGGAGTTCGGGCCCCACGCCGCCGGCCGCGGCCAGGGCGTGACGATCTTCGCCTTGGTGTTCCTCTTCATCGGCGGCGTCCTGCTGCTGGGCCGCCTGGTGCTGCCGCGGCTCCTCGACTGGGCCGAGGCACGGCTGCCGCAGCCCTCGGGATCGATCTCGTGCATCATCCTGCTGACGCTCCTGGGCGCCGCCGGCTCCGAGCACCTCGGGCTCCACTCGTTCCTCGGAGCGTTCGTCGTGGGCATCGCGCTGTCGACGGCCTACGCCAGGCACCCGCGGCCGTTCGAGATCATCGGCGACTTCTCCTACGCCGTCTTCACGCCGATCTTCTTCGTCTCGATGGCCATCGCCGCCGACTTCGTCGCGGGCTTCGACGCGTGGCTGGTGGTCCTGATCACGGTGGTCGCGTTTCTCGGCAAGATCTCGGGCGTCTACGCCGGCGGCAAGCTCGTGGGCATGGCCGATCGGCAGGCGCTCGCCGTGGGCTGCGGCCTCAACGCCCGTGGCATCCTCGGGATCGTGATGGCCGCCGCGGCCTTCGACGCCGAGCTCATCGACCTGCGGCTCTTCGTGGCCTGCGTGCTGATGTGCGTGATCACGACGATGGCCGCGGGCCCGGCGCTCCACCTGATCCTCGGCCGCCGCGACGCCGCGGCCGCTTGAACGGCCGGAGAGTTCGTGCGGCGTGTCAGGCGTCCCAGTGGGATCCCGCCCGCGGCTCGATCTCCTCGGTCGTCACGAGGGCCGCAACGGTGTCGTCGTGGAACTCGGTGGGGTGGTCGTCCCCCCGCTCGCCGTAGATCTCCTGCATGGCGGCCACCGCCGCCAGATAGTCCCGAAAGTGTGCGTCCATGATCGGCGTCTCCATGAGGGCGGTGCTTCCGTGCCTGGCCGATTCTGTACGCAGCCGGAAGCCGCGGCGTTCGTTCCCGCCCCGGAAACGCAGGCTTCCCAGGCTGCCAGGGCCGCGCCGGGCCCTGCATCGCGCGTGATCGATCGCCGGCGCAGCCCCCGCGGCCGGCCAGGCCTGCGGACCGGCCCGGTCACTCGTACCGCAGGGCCCCGATCGGATCGAGCCGGGAGGCCTTCCAGGCCGGGTAGAACCCGAACAGCACCCCCACGATCACCGACACGCTCACGCTGGCGACGATCGCCCACACCGAGATCTTCGTGGGCCAGTTGAGCAGCAGCCGCACGAGCTCCGCGCCCCCCCTGCCCACCAGGATGCCGATCGTGCCGCCGAGCAGGCAGAGCACCACGGCCTCGACGAGAAACTGCTTGAGGATGTCGCGGGGCCGCGCGCCGACCGCCATCCGCAGGCCGATCTCCCGGGTCCGCTCCGTCACCGACACGAGCATGATGTTCATGATGCCCACGCCCCCGACCGCCAGCGAGATCAGCGCCACGCTCAGGAGCAGCCCCGCCATCAGACCGGCCGTCGAACCGAGCATCCTGCTCTGCTCGGTGAGGTCGCGGACGACGAAGTCGTCGGTCTCCTCCGGGGCGATGCGGTGCTGCCGCCGCAGCGTGGCCTCGATCTGCGCCTTGGCGGTGGCAACGTCGGCGGCGGAACGGGCCCGGGCCCAGATCAGGCTCAGGCTCGGGATGCGGTCGACCCGCGGGTTGTTGACGATCTGGGCCGGCGACGGCGTCGGGTAGAGCAGCGGGCCGAGGCTCGGATACCGCTGGCTGAGCGTGTTCATCTTCGCGGCGGTGGACGGGTCGGAGGCGATCACCGTGGGCACCGACCGGCCGGCGACCCGGTACTTGATCGACGTCCACGGGGCCAGCAGGATGTCGTCCTGGTCCGTGCCCATCATGTTGGCCCCCTTCGGGCCGAGCACGCCGATCACCTTGAAGGGCTGCTGGTTGATCCGCACGACGCTCCCCACGGGCGAGCGGTCGTCGAACAGCGCCGTCGCCAGCGTGCGGCCGATCACGCAGACCTGCGCGCCGCGACGCACTTCGGCCGCCGTGAACATCTGCCCCTCGTCGAGGTCCCCCCATTCGCGGACGTCGACGTACCCGGGCGTCGTGCCGTAGAGATACGTCGGGATCCAGTTGCGGTTGCCATAGACCACCTGGGTGCGGGTGCTGACCACCGGCGCGACGCCGGCGACCAGCTCGCCGCACTCGGCCGCCACCACCTCGAAGTCCTCGATGGTGAGGTTCTGCTGCGAGCCGGTGCCGTAGTTGACCGCGCCGGTGGTGACCGAGCCGGGCAGCACCATGAGGTTGTTGCTGCCCATGCGGGAGATCGTCTCCTCGATGGCGGCCGCCGAGCCGTTGCCGATCTCCATCATCGTGATCACCGCCGCCACGCCGATGACGATGCCGAGCGTCGTCAGCGCCGACCGCATGGCGTTACGGCGCAGGGCCCGCAGGGCGGTGTCGATCGTGTGGGCCAGCTGCGTCATGCGCCCGCCCCCGCCGTGTCGGCGAACGCCCCCTCGACCACGAGGCCGTCGTGCACGCGGATGGCCCGATCGGCGTGCCGCGCCACGCCGGCGTCGTGCGTGACGAGGATGATCGTGATTCCCTGCTCGGCGTTGATCTCACGGAAGAGCTCGAGCACCTCGCGGCTGGTGCGGGAGTCGAGGTTGCCCGTCGGCTCGTCTGCCAGGAGCACCGGCGGCGCGTTGACGAGCGCCCGGGCGATCGCCACCCGCTGCTGCTGGCCGCCCGACATCTGCGCGGGCTCATGGTCGAGACGCTCGCCGAGCCCCACCCGCGTGAGCAGCTGCACGGCCCGGTCACGGGCCTGCCGCGGCGGCGGCCGCCCGACGGCGTAGTCGAGCGGCATGAGCACGTTCTGCAGGGCGCTGGTGCGGGCCAGCAGGTTGAAGTTCTGGAAGACGAAGCCGAGGCGGCGGCCGCGGATCACCGCGCGTCGGTCCGCCGACGCCCGCGACACCTCCTCCCCGTCGAGCCAGTAGCGGCCCGACGTGGGCCGGTCGAGGCAGCCGAGCAGGTTCATGAGGGTGCTCTTGCCGGAGCCGCTGGGCCCCATGAGCGCGACGAACTCCCCGCGGCCGATCGCCAGCGACACCCCGCGCAGTACGGGCACGTCGCCATCGCCGAGCCGGTAGCTCTTGGTGATCTCCTCGAGGCGGATGAGCGGCTCGTCGGGCATGGTGCGGCGCTGGTCGGGGGCGGCGGCGTCACTTCCGGGCGGGCGGCGCGGGCGTGGTGAGCTTGGGAGTGAATGGATTGACCGTCTCCGCGACGGCGGCTCTCCGCGACTCGCCCGTCACGACCTTCATCCCGGCCGCGAGCTCGGCGCCGAAGACCTCCGTGCGGGTGAAGTCGCTCGCGCCGATCGTCACCGGCACCGGCCGCACGTAGGGCCCGTCGGCCAGCCACACCACACCCCGCGACCGCGGCGTTGCCGGTCCGTCCGCCGGGACGTCCGGCTCCTGCCAGGCGTCGCGGACGTCGGGGTGGATGAGCTCCGGCCGCGGCCGCCACCGGACGGCCGCCATCGGCACCAGCAGCACGTCGTCGTGCACGTCCACCTCGAACTGCAGGTTCGCGGTCATGTAGGGAAGCAGCGAGCCGTCGGCGTTGTCGACGCTGATGACGACCGTGTAGGTGACGACGTTCTGGATCATCGAGGCGTTGAGCCGGATCTGGCTCACGGTGCCGGTGAACTCGCGATCGATGAGCGCGTCGACGGTGAACAGCACCCGCTGCCCCACCCGCACGCTGCCGATGTCGGCCTCGTTCACGCTCGCCCAGATCTGGAGCCGGCGGAGATCCTTGGCGATGAGAAACAGGCTCGGGGCGTTGAGGCTGGCCACCACCGTCTGGCCGATGTTGACGCGGCGATCGATGATCACGCCCTGGATCGGAGACGTGATCGTGGTGTAGCCGAGGTTCGTCTCCGCCTTGCGGAGGAACGCCTCGGCCCGCAGGACGGCGGCGTCGGCGCCGACGACGGCGACGCGCGCCGTCTCCACCGCCGCCTCGGCCTGGCGAACGGCCGCCTCGCCGATCGCGACCGCCGCCTGCGTCTCCACGACCGCCAGCTGCGCGGCCTCCACGTCCTGGGCCGCCGCCGAGTTGCGGGCGAAGAGCTGCTCGGTCCGCTGCCCGTCCCGCTCGGCCTGCTCGGCCCGCGCCTTCTGCTGCTGCAGATCGGCGTTGGCCCGGGCCAGGTTGGCCTGCGCCTGGAGCACGCCCGACTCCGCCTGCCGCTTGCGCGCCTCGGCCGCGATGAGATCGGCCTTCGCCAGCTCGACCTCCTCCCGATACAGGGCGTCGTCGATCTTCGCGAGCACCGTGCCCGGTTCGACCACCGAGCCGTAATCGATCGGCTTGTCGGCGTCGGGTGCCCGACCGAACTCGCGGATGATGCCGGCCACCTGGGCCCCCACGTCGACGACCTCCTCGGGCTCGAGCGTGCCCGTGCCCGCCATCGACAGCCGGAAGTCCTCCCGTTCGACGACCCCCTCGCGGAACGCCGCCTCGGCCGCCCCGGGCGTCGCCCGCCGCCACCAGACCACGCCGGCGGCCGCCGACGCCGCCACCGCCGCCAGCAGCAGATACCTCAGGAGCCTGCCCAGGAGGACTCGCATGCGTGGGCTCGCGCGGAAGGATCGGAAGGCGGGAAAAACCGGCGGGACGTCCATCATACTCGACGGCGGGTCCCCGCGCTTTCGCGGGTGCCGGGGCGGACGGTATGGTGCTGCTGCGCACCTCTTTGCACCGCGAAGCCGACGGCCTCACGCACACACCCATGCCGTTCTGCGACGACTCCTTCCTGCTCTCCTGCGACGCGTCGCGGCAGCTCTACCACGAGGTCGCCGCCCGGCAGCCGATCATCGACTACCACTGCCACTTGAGCCCGCGCGACATCGCCGCCGACCGGCGGTTCGAGAATCTCCAGGCGATCTGGCTCGAGGGCGACCACTACAAGTGGCGGGCCATGCGGGCCGCCGGCGTCGCGGAGGACCGCATCACCGGGAAGGCCTCGCCGCGCGAGAAATTCCAGGCCTGGGCGGAGACGGTGCCGCACACGCTCCGCAACCCCGCGTTTCACTGGACCCACCTGGAACTGCGCCGCCACTTCGGCATCGAGGACCTGCTCGACGGCGACTCGGCCGAGCGGATCTGGCACGAGGCCAACCGGCAGCTGGCGACGGCCGCCCTGACCGCCCGGGGCATCCTCGAGCGGATGCGGGTGGAGGTGGTGGGCACGACCGACGATCCCGCCGACTCGCTGGAGTTCCACGAGGCGATCGCCCGCGCGCCGTTCGGCGTGCGGGTGGTGCCGACGTTCCGGCCCGACGCGGCCTTCCGGGTGCACGATCCCGCCCGGCTGCAGCCCTGGGTCCGCCGCCTCTCCGACGCCGGCGGCATCGCGGCCGACACGTTTCCGGGACTGCTCGCCGCGCTCGACCGGCGGCACGACGACTTCGCAGCCGTCGGCTGCCGCGCGAGCGACCACGGCCTCGCCAGCCTGCCCGACGACGACTGCACCGAGGCCGAGGCCGCCACGATCTGGAAGCGGGCCACGGCCGGTACCGCCGCCACGCCAGAGGAAGCCGGGAAGTTCGCCGTCTTCATCCTGCTCCACGTGGCCCGCCTCAACCACGAGAAGGGCTGGGCGCTGCAGCTTCACCTGGGGCCGTTTCGCGATCCCAACCCGCGGCTCGCGGCGCTGTTGGGCGCCGACGCCGGCTGCGACACGATCGGCGACGCCCGGCAGGGCCCGGGGCTGGTCCGCTTCCTGGGCCGTCTGGCCGCGGAGGCCGCGCTGCCGAGGACGATCCTCTACAACGTCAACCCCGCCGACAACGCCCTCTTCGCCGCCATGCCCGGCTCGTTCCAGGACGGCACGATCCCCGGCAAGATCCAGTGGGGCAGCGCCTGGTGGTTCATGGACCAGGAGCGGGGCATGCGCGACCAGCTGAACACGCTCTCCGACCTCGGGCTCCTGTCGCGGTTCGTGGGGATGGTGACCGACTCGCGGTCGTTCCTCTCCTACCCCCGCCACGAGTACTTCCGGCGGATCCTCTGCGACCTGCTTGGTGCCGACGTCGCCAGCGGATGGCTGCCGG
>Ga0315906_10006975_pt1 | contig 13832 bp, 14 predicted proteins | sample LakEriMetagenome_4_FD_203526 | JGI IMG/M metagenome (GOLD analysis project Ga0315906, IMG submission 203526) | Freshwater fungal communities from buoy surface, Lake Erie, Ohio, United States - Buoy 2 MA122 | ecosystem: Environmental > Aquatic > Freshwater > Lake > Lake biofilm | place: USA...
GTATCATCCTAATGAGCTGCGTATTGAAATTAATGCTCATCAAAAATCTTATGCTTTAGATGAAGAACTAAGAATATGGCTAGGCTCAAAAGGCGTGGCTATGAGAAGTCACTTCACTGGTAAGAACAAATGGGATACCTCATTTGGTGTTGCTGGTATGAGTGGACTCTTTGGTACTTCTGAAGATGGTAAACACGATGGTAACAACCTTATTGAATTACCTTCACACGAAAACAATGAACACGTTAAGGCTTTAATTAACCAGCTTATAACCTGGAAAGCTGAAACTAAGAGCCCAACAGATTTAGTTATGGCTTTATGGTTTTGTGAGATTAGAGCAAAAGAAATGTTACAGCACGGACAGTTTCAAAAAAGTCATTTACAAAATAGATATGCAACCAGAAGATCTCTGGCTCAAAGAGGTTCAGTTAACTTAGATGAATGGGCTTCTGACAATATCGACACACTTTATGTATAGAGGAATAAATGTTAAATAACGAGCAGATCGCAATGAAGGTCCAAGCTCTCAAGCTCAAATATGCTGGACGTGATTCACGTATGGCAGACATATTAGAGATCAGACGCGGCAATATGATTAACGTTGCCCCTGAGTTCTTCCCAGAGGGTATGAGCAAACCAATGATTGCCAACTTCATTGATGTTGCAGCTCGCGATATCTCAGAAGTTCTTGCTCCTCTTCCTTCTTTTAACTGCCAAACCACAAACATAACTTCTGATCGTGCTAAGAAGAATGCTGATACTAGAACATTAATAGCTAATAACTATGTTCAGTTTGCCAGACTTCAAACACAAATGTACACAGGTGCAGATTATTACGGTACTTACGGATTCTTACCTATTGTTGTAGAACCTGATACCGAAACCAGGCTTCCACGTATTCGCATAGAAAACCCAATCGGTGCTTACCCAGAATTTGATCGCTATGGTCGAATCGTGGCTTACTCAAAACGCTATATTAAAACCATTGCAGAATTACTTGTTGACTTTCCAGAGTACTCTCGTCAAATTCTAGATGGTAACTCAATTGAAGATGTTGATGTTTATTCAACATTGGAAATGATTCGCTATGAAGATGCTGACCAGATTACTTTATTCTTACCTACTAGAGAAAACCTAGTTCTAAAAACTGCACCTAACCCAATGGGTGAAGTAATGGTTCGTATTGCTAGACGACCTGGTGTGGATGATGAACCAAGAGGTCAATTCGATGACATTCTATGGGCTCAAATTGCACGTGCACGTTTTGCTTTACTTGCAATGGATGCTGCTGAGAAATCAGTTAACGCACCATTAGCAATCCCTAACGATGTGCAAGAATTTACTTTCGGTCCAGATGCAATCTTGCGTTCACAGAACCCACAATCAATTAGACGTGTTGGGTTAGAAGTTCCTCCTGCTGCATTTACTGAAGGAGAAGTGCTACAACGTGAAATGCGTATGGGAGCACGTTACCCTGAAGGTCGTTCAGGAAACATTGATGCTTCAGTTATCACAGGTCAAGGTGTTCAAGCATTACTTGGTGCATTTGATACCCAAGTAAAAACTGGTCAACAGATTTTATCTGATGTATTTGAAGATGTATTAGCGCTTTGCTTTAAAATGGATGAAATGCTTTTCCCTGGAGAAAAGACAATCAATGGTGTTAACAATGGTTCACCATATGAATTAAAATATGATCCAAGAAAAGACATTAAAGGCGAATACTCAATTCAAGTACGTTATGGATTAATGAGTGGACTTGATCCATCACGTGCTTTAATCTTCTCACTACAAGCTCTAGGTGCAGATCTTATTTCAAGAGATTTCATTATGAGAGAATTACCTTGGTCAATGAATGTGACTGGGGAACAAGAAAGAATTGACATTCAAAAGATGCGAGATAACTTAAACGCATCTATGAATGCTTTAGCGCAAGCCATTCCACAAATGGCTACACAGGGACAAGATCCTTCAGACATAGTTTCTAAGATGGCACAAGTTATCAAGGAACGCCAAGCAGGTACTTCTATTGAAGATGCTGTTGAAAAAATCTTTACTCCAGCACCAGCCCCAGAGGCAGCCCCACAAGCCGCTCCTGGAGAGTTAGTGTCTCCAGTTGAGCAAATGTCTGTCCCACAAAGCGCTCCTGTTGAGGCTACTCCAGGAGCACCCCAACAAGTACAACAGCAAGGTCCCCCTAATTTACAAGCTCTTCTAGGTCAACTAGCAGGTTAGTAAGTTTAAAGTTTAACAATTAGAAGAGGTATAAATGGCAATGGAACAAGTATCTGGCGTTGGTTCTAACGCTAAGCGTACTGATTTAAACATCTCAAATAAAACAACTCAACCTATGAGAGATGATATTAAATCTCAATACTATGGAGATACAGCAGATTTAAATCGAATGCAAGCTGGTGCTGATTTACAAGGTCCTTCATATGTTGTTCCAGACCTTCCTATACCTGGAGCTAAAGTTGCTCCTTCTGTGCCAGTAAACGAACCAACAGTTCCATTAACTGCTGAGACTTTAAGAAAAGATGAACTACCTGAAACAGGTATGAATATTAACGTAGGCGGAATTTCTGCAGGACCAGAAGTTTTAGTTGCCACAAATAATCAAAGCACTAAACTATCTGATCAAGTTTATGTAGCTAAACAAGCAGATCCTAGTAGAGAAACAGAAGACTTTTACAACTTTCTAATTGAAAATGGGTTGTAAATGTCTGAAGACAATGTAAATAACAACGATAACATTGGTCCATTAATTTGGAAATCTTCTCCTAATGTTTATAATTCATTAAAACAATCAGGTGCATCTAACGGTACAATGAGACGCAGCGCTGCTGCAATTCATTTACAGAATCAACATAAAACTTTTATTGGTATGCCAGATGCTGAAGCACGTATTGCTTTTAGTAAACTACCTGAAACAGAACGTAAAGCTCTTATTGACTTTTTCCCTGAAGCAAAGTATAGCGCACCAAAACCTTCTACTTGGCAAAAACTAAAGTCTGTTGGATTTATTCCAAGCTTTGGTCAATTAATGAACGCATTTGACGTTTATGCTAATACTCAAACAAACTTATACAGACAAGTAAACTTAAAACAAGAACAACTAAGAACAAGTCCAGAAGAACAAGAACGATTTGCTGGAGTTCAAGAACGAGTTGCAGCTACTCCATTAGTCCCAGGTGCTGGAATGTTCCCTGCTGGAATCCAAGTTGTACCTCCAACTAAAAAAGATACTAGTAAATCTTTCCAAGCTTTCTTAGATAGCAATCAATGGAACACCACATTCAAAGGTGAACAGTACTTTGATAAAGAAAAGTTAAAAGTAGTTGAATCTAAGTGGAGTCCAGCTGTAGCTAAAGTAGCAAAACTTTATGCAATGGGTAAAACACCTGATGAAATTATGCTTTTACTTGATACACCTGCTGAAGAAGCTGCATATGCTCTTTATAATGATCCTACAAATGGTAAGAAGAGCGAAGTATATAAAGCTCTAAATGATTTTGATCACGCTAAGGTAAGTCCTGGTAGAGATTTAGCTTATCCAATTAGAAGTCTTGATAAACAAAGTAAAGTACCTGATCTATATGACATTACTTCAGGGTTAACTGATGCTGCATTTATTATTGCTACAGATATTCCAGGTACAGTATTAGGTTTTGGTGTTAAAACATTACAAGTTGCACGCTATGGTTTATTGAAATTAGCAGGAGCTAATGGAATTAAACTATCAGATGGCTTGGATAAGATGTTTAAGTATGCACCTGTTCGTAGATTCTGGGATAATGCTGGTAAAAAAGTAGCTGAATACGCAGATGCAACAGATCTTACTAAACGTGGTCAAATAGCTGGTGATTTAGCTAGAGACTTCGGTATTGATGTTAGCAAAAAGGTAGCAGTTGAGACTGGTGAAATAGGTGCTGTTGATTTTATTCAACAACTATCTAAAGCTGGTGTAAGAGATGCAGATTCTGCATTAAAATACTTTAAGAATGCTGGCATAACTGAACTTATTAATCTTGGTCGCGCTGGTGGCGTTGATACTTTAATGCCAAGACGTAGCATTGTAGGACAAACTGCAATTAACCTACGTTCAACTGTTGCTGGTTTAGTTGGATTAAAGAAAGCACCAAGTCTTCCTGCTGTGTGGGATGATGCAGAAGAGCTATCAAAGAACTTTGAAAACATTGGAGATCTAAAAAGATATAGATCTGCTGTTGGAAACTTTACTCGCATTATGGGTAAAGCAGTAAGTGGTAAAGATATTGTTCTTGAAACTGCTGAAAGTGCAGTAGACATATTTAGACTTGCAAGATTAATTGTTGATCCATATCACGCTAACATTATTAAACAAGCTTGGCGTGAAGGTAACGAAGGAACTCGTTTAAAGTTATTTGATGGAATAGCAATTAACATTGGTAAGAAATTTGGTCTATCAGACGAGAAAGTAAAAGAACTTTACAGCAGAACTGGTACACAACTTTACGCTGAAGATATGACAATCTTGTCTAGAGGAGCAACTGCTCTAGGTCAAATTGGAAACCTTGGTAGACGTACAGGTTTAACTGAACAAACATTAGCATCTACTGCTGCAGTTACTAAAGGTGCATTAGCAGATCTTAGTCAACAACTTAAAGACGCTTCAGATAACAGAAAAGTTGTAGCTAAAAAAGTTAAAGATCTTAAAGACAAAGGTGTTGTTGGTCCAGAACTGGAAGCAGCACAACGTGAATTAGATACCATTGGTAAAAAAATTGGTGGTATTATCAAGCAACGTAATTACTATAAAAATGTTACTGGTCAAAATGTAACAAATGTAATTCGTCAAGCAATGATTAAATCTGGTATTCCTAAAGATGATGTCAAAGTCTATATGCAAATCCTACAAAAGGGTGTAGTAGACGGAGAAGATCCATATCAATTCCAACAAATACTTGGAACTGTATACGATGTAATTGGCAATGACAATAAATTAGTTAAACAATTTACTAGAAACATAGATGGTTTAGATGTTGTTGACTGGGATATGGTCAACGACTTTGTAGTAAAAGGCTTTCCGACAGTAGAAGAAGTTGCTGCAAAGATAGGTCAAGCTACATATAACCCTGCTCAATTAGGTGATTCACAATATGGTCTTGGTTATTGGCACCTAAGTAGAACTGTTACCCTTCCAAACTTTGCTGAATGGTCACGTAAATCTAACTCTCAGATAGTAGGTAGCGCAAGATATCTTGGTGAATACTTAACTACTGGATGGTCTTGGGCAACCCTTATCCCACGTTTAGGTATAAGATCAGCTATTGAAGAACTAGGTTTGTTCGGTATTGCAGTTCCACTAGGATCATTGCATCAAGCAATTATCGGTAAAGTTATTTCAACTGAATACCGTTATGCTAAGTATGGCGAACAACAATTAGGTCTAGTTAATAGAATGATGGTTCGTTTATTTAGAGATAGTGGCAGAAGAATAACCCCTGCTCAAAGAGAACTATTAAAACAAAATCCAGAATTACTACCTAAATTAGTGGCAAAGAATGTTGCTGCAAGTAAAGCAGTTATTGCTTTAAGTGGATTTGATACCACTACTGTAGAACGTTGGGTTAAAGATTATGTAGATTCACCATACGGTATGGCTGCATTAGATGACATCAATGAAGGTGTCTTAGCCTCATTAAACCTAGGTGAAAGATCAGCAGATCAAGCAGCTATTAAAGCTCAAAAACTATATGGTCCAATTGTAAAATGGAACTATAGAGCTAAAGAAGCAGCAGATAATTTAAGAGCAACTGGTGAATTTGATAACATTAGAACCAATGATTATGGGTTTGATGTTAACTGGTTAACAAGTATTCAATTAAGAGTAGATCATAAAACTAATCTTGGTTGGGGTAAAACAGTATTAGCTCATATCTATAATGAAGAAAAAGCTGTTCAAGCTTTAATGAAACAATACGAAAAGACTCCAGAAATTATGGAACGATTTGTATTGTACAAGACCCTAGGTCCTGAAGAGTTTGCTAGAAGACAATTCAAATTAATCTCTCATCCATTTATTAAATCTAATGGTTTACTAAATGAGAAGTTAATTAACAAAGTTCGTAAGACTATTATAGATCCAAATACTGGGCAAAGAAAACTAGAGATTGATGCTTCTAAGTTAACACTTAGAGATCTAGATGAATTTGATAGATTTGAAAGACCAGAAAGTGTACTAGGTATTAAATACATTCCAGCCCCTACTGGTGCTGCTGGAATTTGGGATGCAGCTAAACGTGGTCCACAAGTTGTTATGAACTGGATGGGTCGACAAATCAGTATACTTGGTCGTGAACCAGCTTTTAATGCTAACTATCTTTTGTATCGTAAAAAGTTAATACAAGCAGAAAACGATATTGTTGCACGCCATATTGAAAATGGTTTAGATAAAACAACAGCAGAAGCAATAGCAAGCAAGTGGGCAAGCAATGTTTCTCTAGATCTATCGATGACTAGAACTTTACAGTATGTAGATAACCCTGCTGTTAGAACTAATATGGCATTTTCTGTGCGTAACTTTGCTCGTTACTACCGTGCAACTGAAGACTTCGGTAGAAGAGTTGGTAGAGTATTTCGTTATGATCCATTAGCTTTAGCCAAGTTTAGACTTGGAGCTAATGCATTAGATCATAGTGGATTTATTCATCAAGATGAAGACGGAGAACTATACTTCGTTTACCCTGGTGATGAGATTATTTATAGCGCAGTGGGTCTTGGATTAAGATTACTTGGCTACGAGAATGCTTTACGTCAACCAATGCCAGCTCAATTTACAGCTAAAGTTTCAATGTTAACACCAGGTTTAGATCCTGAATCTGGTATCCCTACATTGTCTGGTCCAGTATCAGCATTTGGTATTTGGGTTATTGAGAACTGGTTGCCTGATTCTAAACAACAACAATTTAGAAAAGCAATTCTTGGTAAGTATTCAGTGAGCAAAACTCTTCCAGAGTTATTATTGCCTACAACTGTAGCAAGAATAATGAATATGTTTAACTCCGATGAACGTACTTCTCAATATGCTTCTGCTCATCGTAAAGCTATTTCTTTATACGCAGCTAATGGTGTGATGAGAAAGTTTATATCTCAAGCGCTTAAAGGTGGAGCAGAAAAAGATGCTGCTCAACAAAAGTTTTTAAGTTTTGTAGATGCTACTGCAAGAAATATAGTAGTTGCTAGAAACCTTCTTGGACTAATTGCCCCATCATCTCCTCAGCTTGATTTTGGTACAGATGTTCCAGACTGGGTAAGAGAACAAACTAACATTACAAATCTTAAACCACAGTTTCAAAAATTTGTACAACAATACGGAAATGATCCAGAAGCAACTGATAAAGCATTAGCTAAATGGACAAGAATATATCCTGGCAAATCCATATATGCATTAACTGAATCTGAAATGGATGGCATAGGTACAATTAAACCTGCCAAAGAAGCTATACAGTGGATCAAGGAAAACGATAGTTTATTTAAAAAGTATCCTAAAGCCACCAGGTTCATTGTTCCAACAAATGGACAGTATGATTTAGAAGCTTATGCTTTCTTGCAAGATCAAGGTTATCGTGAGATGAAACCTATTGAACAATTTGCAGAAGAAGCATTTGCAGATGAAGGATATTTTTATTGGAGATTAGTTAAGACAGATACTGATAAAAAGATTGCTAATACAACAGATCCAGTAGAAAAACGTTTGTTGCAAAACAAATGGACAGCTTGGTCAGATATGTATAAATCTAGATACACAGGACTTCAATCATACATTGAATCCTTTCCTGCTAAAACAGATTTAAGAAGACAAGCTATAGCGCAAATTTATAATATGTACTCAAATGGTGATATGCCATCTACCGAATCAAATAAAAAATTAATTAGAATGGTTCGAGTATATAATGCATATCAATCACAAATCAATTTAATAAATGGCAGAACAGAAGTTGAATCTAACGCACGCAATGTTCTTATAGATGAAACAAATAATTCATTATTAGAAATAGCTGGTGGAGATGATCAAGCTCTAGCTGCTTATAGAACTTTATTTAGTCCACTCATAGGAGAATAATGGCAGACGGAAACCAAGACAATATTGATGACGTAACGGGGGAACGTGTTTACACTGACGTAAACGGCGATGGAACCGATGACGTTACTGGTGTTCTTATTCCTAGAGAAGCTTCAAATGAAATACAACAACCTACTCTTGCCGAGATCATTGCTGCTGGTCAACAAAAACAATATAGAAGACTTGATCCTAGAGTAAGAAGACCAGGTGAACCTGGCGCATCTATAACAGTTCCTTATGCTGAAGCTATTGGTCAGTTTGTTGTTGGTAGAACTCCTGAAGAAATCAAGAAGATTCAAACACAACTTAAAAAAATACCAGGCAATGAAAAGATTGTTCCTAACGGCAAACTAGATAACGTTGATCAAGTTAATAGTTATGTTGGTGCATTAGAAAAAGCTTGGAGTGCTTACAGTACATTAGTAACTGTTAATCCAAATACAGAGATAACTGATATTGGTACATTCATTGACAATACAGCCAATAATGTAACTGGCAAATCAACCACAACTGTATTTGAAACTCTTTACTTAACTAGCAAACCAGAAGCAATTCAATTCTATAATGATCTATATACAAACTTAACTGGTGGAATACCTGATGCTAAAAAAGCAGAAGAGTTCTACAAGAATTTAAACGCTGCTGAAAGAAAAGCAGTTCAAGTTCAAACAACGACAACTACTGGTAATCGTGTTAGACAAACTATTACTAAAGCTAATGTTGATGAACTAGATAAAGAACAAATTGCTTTAGGTATTATTGGTAAAGAAATAACTACCGATCGATTAGCTTTTGTTGGTGGTCAACTAGGTACAAATCTTAGACAAGTTGATTCTTTATTGTCAGATTACAATGTTAGAATAGATCCTAGAACAAGACTTGAGTATTTAATGTCAACTGTTAAAAGTAAAACTGGATTACAAGATGCAAAAGTAAAGATTCAAAAACTTTCTGCTTTACAAAATCCTGCTTTAGCTCCATTCATTGAAGCGGATTATAAACCTTCTGAAGTTCTTGGTGGATTTAAATCTTTTAAAGAACAGTTCTATGGACAACCATCATTAAGTCCTAACCCTTGGGATGATGAAGATCTAAGATGGATTGGTCAACAACAAAAACTTCCAAGCTATGATCAATGGCAAAGTTATTTAGGTAATAAACCAGGTGCTGAAAATACTCCTGGATTCAGACAAAAAGCTGCAACTTGGGCTGATCAAGTTATAAAAGATTTGATTGGTGGTTAGGGAATAAATGGCTAGCTATAGAGAATATCTAGTAGATCAAAAAACTAATTGGCAAGCTGTTCAAAATGAAATCGCTAAGTCACTTGCTGGTGTAAAAAATCCAGTAAACCCTAATGTTCAAGTTCCTACCCTTGCACAATTATCAGGCAATCCTGCTGCAGGTGCTGGTACATTTGGTGGAACTGTTCCAACAGCAACTACTGGTACTGCAACTATTCCTGATCCATATGCTGCAGCTAAAGAATCTGAACGCCGTAGTGCATTTGCTATATTAGAAGATACATTCAGATTATATAACTTAGAAGAATTAGTTCCAACCATCACACAGTTTCTTAAAGATGGTTTAAGTGCAGCAGAAGCAACATTACAACTTAGACAAACACCAACCTACAAAATCAGATTCCAAGGTAATGAAGGTCGTATTGCTAAAGGTTTAGCTGCTTATTCTCCAGCAGAATATTTAGCTGCAGAAGAATCATATGCAAACTTATTAAAGTCAAATAACCTATCTGGCTTAGCAAATAAACCTGTATTTACAAAACTTATATCTGGAGCAGTATCTCCTCTAGAAGTACAAGACAGAATCAATAAAGTATTTAACAAAATTGATAATGCAAGAGATGATGTTAAAAGAGAATTAGGTAGATACTTTAGTCAATATAATGTTAATGATCCTAATACTCAAAGACTTCAGTTAGCTGAATCAATTTTATCTGGAGAAGATCCAGCAATGAAATTAGAAGAAGGCGTAAAGAAAGCACAACTACGTGCTGGTGCTACTGCTGCTGGATATGTCTTGCCAGAGCAAAGAGTTGAGTCAATTCAAAAACTTCTTTCAGAAGCTGGTGTCTCAGACACCTATGCAGCAGGTCAACAAGGATTCCAAACACTTGCTCAAATAGAACCAACTACAACTAAACTTGCAGACATATATAAAGAAGCTCCAGTAAGTGAAGAAGAACTTCAAAAGGAAGCATTCTTAGGATTAAAATCTGAACGCCGTAAAAAGCTTGGTGAGAAAGAACAAGCCACATTTAGTGGACAAGCTGGCACAACCCAGGTATCTCTAGCCCAACAAGGCAAGGGAACCTTCTAAGACCCCCTAGCAGGATCGACCAGCCCCTGCAGGTGTACAAGACTGGTAGCAAGATCCGCAATATTTTCCCCGATTTATTGTGAGGCTTGCGACTAACCAAAAGAAATGGGAGCGTTGCAATGAGCAACAATTATCAAGACTGGGAAGATGACGAAGATCAAGAACTGGATAACGATAGCCAGGAACCAAACGATCTCGTTAAAAAACTTCGCAAAGTAGATCGCGCAAAAGAAAAGCGAATCAAGGAACTAGAGTCCGAACTTGGACAACTTCGTTCTGTACAACGCGAAAGTACAATCAAATCAGTTTTGGAAAGCAAGGGTGTAAGCCCAAAGATAGCTAAATTCATTCCTTCCGATTTAGAATCAACCCCAGAAGCGGTTGACAATTGGATTAAGGAAAATGCAGATATCTTTGGATTAGTGGCAAAGCAAGATGACAAAGGACCAGATCTATCTGCTCTTCGTCAAATAGATGCTATTACTGCTAATGCTCAATCCCCTGCTGGTTTTGATGACACGATGCTTCGTATTGATCAAGCTTCTTCAGCTGAAGAAATTATCAATATGATTAATCAACAGTCATAATTTAAAACTACTAAACTAAGGAAACCTTAAAATGGCAGATGCCTATTCCGCTCTCTCTGGTGGAACAGCAAATACTAACGGTGGTCTTGGTGGCGGTCAATACTCAAGCGCAAACAACGTAGGAACTTTTACACCATCTAATGGTGCAGGTCTCGTTCAAAAAGCTTATGACCGTCTTGTTGAGTTTGCACTTCGCTCTCAACCATTACTCCGTTCAGTAGCAGATAAGAAACCAGCTAGACAATCAATGCCTGGTTCATCAATTGTATTCCAAATTTACAATGATATGACCAAAGCAACAACTGCTCTATCAGAGCAAGTTGATCCAGATGCAGTAGCAATTGGTACACCAACTGCAGTTACAGTAACTCTTAACGAATACGGTAACGCAGTTCTAACCACACGCAAACTGCAATTAATGTCATTAGCAGATGTTGATCCAGCGATTGCAAATATCGTTGCTTACAATATGGCTGATTCCATTGACGAAATTGTTCAAACAGAACTTCGTGCTGGAACAAACGTAATCTACGCAAGCAATGCTTCAGGTACACGCGCAACAGCAACAACAAACGTTACTGGCGCTCACACCTTGAAAGCTGCAGACATCCGTCTAGCAGTTGCAAAATTGCGTGCAGGAAAAGCAGTTGCTCGTAAGGGCAGCCTATACTGGTGTGCAATACATCCAGAAGTTTCACACGATCTTCGTGCAGAAACAGGCTCAGCCTCTTGGAGATTGCCTCACGAATACCAATCAAACGATGCCATCTGGGCAGGCGAAATTGGAACATTCGAAGGTGCATACTTCATCGAAACACCACGTATGTACAACGCCACCGATGGTGGTTCAAGTGCACGTGTATTCCGTACAATACTTGCTGGTCAACAAGCACTTGCAGAAGCAGTTGCTGAAGAACCACACGTAGTGATCGGAAACGTAACCGACAAATTGATGCGCTTGCGCCCAATCGGTTGGTACGGAGTATTAGGCTTCAAACGCTATCGCGAAGAAGCACTATACCGCATCGAATCAAGCTCCAGCATCAACGCTGCGTAGTTAGAAACAAATGCAATAGCCCCTGGGAAACTGGGGGCTATTACCTATAGGAGATATCAGTTGCCAAAATTCTTTCCACCAACAGTTGATGAAGGACCAGCAGGATTCGGTCTTTTCTATCGCTACAAATTAACACGTGGTGTAAGTGTTTTGAAAACTGGTGGTGTCTACAGAAAACTTAGAGTTCCATCAACAGATCAAATAGATGCTGCTAGTGAATACTATGCAGGAGGTCACGAATATGATGTTACGGAAGCACAAAAGACTGCACTTATTAACGCTGGCATCGGCATTACTGAAAGTAACTTTGAAGGATGATAGAGAACATTCTTGTAGCAGGTGCGACTGCAAGTGCGATTGCTTCTGTGTTTTTTGTGATTGCTCCAACGGTTCGAAAGACTCGTTCTATGATGGAATGGTTGGAAAAATTTCGCCGAGATTGGGAAGGCGAGCCTGGTGGTCCAGGTAGGGATGCTGTTCCTGGTGTAATGGAAAGATTGAATAGACTTGATGGTGAGTTAAGTCATAATGGTGGTTCTTCTATGAAGGACGCTATTGATAGAATTGAAAAAGTGTTAGGGACAAAATGACTTTACATCAATTAAGAAAGCATCCAGAGTATGTTGAGGGATGTTTTGGTTGCAAAGCTGCAACTGTGGATTTGAATGCAGGAGAGGCTTCCACTCGCCTTACTATGTCAGCCAAGAAGTGGGATAATGAACTTGCGTTATATCGTCAAGCTAGATCTCAGGGTATTCAACCTGACTCTACTAAGACTAAAGATATACGCAAAGCAATAGATATCTCAAACAAAACTGGAAAGGCATACGGCGCATAATGTCAATGTATAAAAGCAAAAAAGCTAAAATGAAGCACGAAAAGATGGAAGGCAAGAAAGAACGTAAGATGGAATACGGTAAAAAAGGTATGAAATCTATGAAAAGAATGGGAAAGAAAAAATAATGTGTGCAACTTGTGGATGTAACTATCCTAATCTAGATCACGCTATGGCTAACGCTATGGGCAACAACCCAATGGGTATGCCTATTGCACCAAAGCCATCTAGCATTGTTAAAGCAACACCTAAGAAACCAAAGAAGTAATTATGAAGCCAAAGGACTCACGTTTAAAAAGTGCTGGGGTCTCTGGCTACAACAGACCAAAGCGGACTCCTAACCATCCTACTAAGTCACACGTTGTTGTGGCTAAGTCTGGTTCACAGGTTAAGACAATCCGCTTTGGACAACAAGGTGTTACTGGGGACAGAACACCAACAGCACGTCAAAAATCTTTTAAAGCAAGACACGCAAAAAATATTGCTAAGGGCAAAATGTCTGCAGCTTACTGGGCGAATAAGGTGAAGTGGTGAAACAAAAAGCATTCTGGGACAAGAAGAACCCTAAGAAAACTTCTAAGAAGTTAACACCTACACAGATTAAAAGTGCTAAGGCTCGCGCTAAAGCTGCAGGAAGAAAGTATCCGAATCTAGTAGATAATGCTGCTGTAGCAAGAAAATCTAAATAAAACATATTGGGGACGATATGAAAATAGCAGTATATGCAATTGCATTAAATGAAGCCAAACACGCAAAACGTTGGGCTGATGCAACTAAAGATGCAGATATCAGAATAGTAGCTGATACAGGATCTACAGATGGTACACAAGAACTGTTAAGAGCTGAAGGCGTAATAGTACACGACATAAGTGTCAAACCTTTTAGGTTTGATGATGCTCGCAATGCTTC
>Ga0315906_10006977_pt1 | contig 13831 bp, 8 predicted proteins | sample LakEriMetagenome_4_FD_203526 | JGI IMG/M metagenome (GOLD analysis project Ga0315906, IMG submission 203526) | Freshwater fungal communities from buoy surface, Lake Erie, Ohio, United States - Buoy 2 MA122 | ecosystem: Environmental > Aquatic > Freshwater > Lake > Lake biofilm | place: USA: Lake...
TATCATTGCAATAATTTATATGTTCATTGAAAAATTCTATTGTAGTGAGAATGCCGTTGAAAAAAACCCGAATACTGCAGTTGCAAAATTATGTTGGCAGTAAATTCTTTTACGGCAAGAATGGTAGTGTTTCGAATGTTACTGGTAACACAAATTGGTAATCCATTTTTTAGAAACTTGGGAGAACGCCAAGTTAAAAAGGATAAAAAATTTAGGGGCAAGAGGAACTGATTGAAAATTCCAAAGAAAACTTTGCATTAAATTTAATTTCCGCTAACAATGAAAGAAAAAGGCATGTAATCAATTAAATTCATCAAAGTACCACCCGTATAATTCAAGGTGTGAATTGTAAAACCATTAACAGTTACGCCAGAAACTTTAACGATTTGCATTTCACTCGTGTAAGTAGAGTTGTTAAGATAAACAGAGGCTGTTACGGTTGGAACAGTAGTGAACGGTGTTGTAAAAGTCACCGAATAAGTTCCTGAGCTTGTTCGTGTTACTGTGAAGCCAGAACCATTAATAACAGTTGGAGCAAACCCACCAGAGCTTGTACCACGAACTGTGCTTCCAGCAGAAGAACTTTGCCAAGTTGCATTTCCACTTGCATCAGAAGTTAAAACCTTACCAGCTCCTTGGGTACCATCTGTAATTTTTAAAGTCCCATTCAAATCTAGCGTTGCGGAAGGATTAGAGGTCCCAATTCCTACACGTCCAAGGTTGGAAACATTCGATAAGCGCATTATTTCTACAGCATCATTATTGGTCGAAAAACTAATTGACCCATCATTTGCAGCAGAACCTCTATGAAATCGAATTAATGCACTATTGGTGGTACTAGAATTACCATAAATCATTCCAAATTTAAGGACAGGATCTCCAACATTATTAGTCGAAACACCTTTCGAAGAAACAAGTCTAAAACCACCTTCAAAAATCGAATTTCCTAAATCAGCCATTATTGAATTTGGGGTGTTTAATGAACTTCTTACTGTAAGTGAACTTAATGGGCTTCCTGTGCCAATACCCACCTTTCCATCAGTGGTTACAACAAATGAACTATCTGACCCAATTACATCGTTGTTTACATGAAGTTTTCCTGATGGATTTGTTGTTCCAATTCCAACTTTTCCAAACCCATCAATTAACATAGATGGTCTTCTGATCCCATCATTTCCTCTGTTTGTGAAAACAATCCCGCCATCAGGAGAAACAGAACTCCCATCTTTTTTTTCAATAATTAAATAATCCTTATCCGTATCTGTCAAAATGGTGTTATCGAAATAAATTTTTGCACCCTCATTTCCGTTAGGAGTTGCATTGCCAAATGATTGATCATTAAAGCCTATTCCAAAGTTTCCATTTATTCTAATTCCACCATTTTGAAATTCCATTTTTTCTGTTGGACTGCTCGTCCCGACACCAATATTTCCAGCAGTTGTTACAACAAAGGAACTATCTGAACCACTTACATCGTTATTCACATGGAACTTACCAAGTGGGGAAGATGTTCCGATTCCAAAATTGCCACCGTGATTTTGAAAGTAGCTGCTAAGTCCATCTATTCCAATTAAAGCGGAAACCTGGGTTGTATTATTTCCTCTTAAAAACTCTATTGATTTTGACCCAGTAGTGTTTGTGGTTCGCAAAAATCTGAACTTAACTTGGGATGTATTATCTAATGGAATTGCGTCCATTCGAATATTCGTAAATGCCGTTGAACTATTTCCTTCAACATTAATGTCCAGGCGATTATTATTGTTCACATCAACGATGCCAAATGGTCTTGTTGCGCTAGGATTATTGTCATCTTCGCCACTATCTTTAATAGTTACCCCATAAATTGGACTGCTTGTCCCTACACCAATATTTCCAACTGAAGTTAAACGCATTCGTTCCAAATTGTTTGTTTTGAAAACAACATCATTAGCATCCGTTGTTCCCAGGAAATTGGTCGTTGGGTTTGTTCCTGCATTTCCGGTTGAGTTCCATGCATCTTTAGAACTTCCACTTGTTTTTGCATACAACGCATACGGCACACTCAACAATTGGGTAGTGCCCGAAATGGTGAAGTTTGTTCCACCAGTTGGATCAGCTTCCATTTTCACGAAGTAGGGCCCGTTTGCCCAATTGATTGTGCTAAAGTTTCCGCTGATAAGCGTTCCACCACCGATGGATAAACTTACCAAGCCATTGCTGTTTGTGCTCGTGGAGTGTTCTTCAACATACGCTGCCGTGCCAGTAATTGTTCCTTGCAAAATACTGATTTTCACACGAACGTTTTGGTTGGTAACGAGGGCGTTATTCGTGCCGCGCAAAACGGATTGGTAGCTCATTTTTTCGGGAGCTTGGGAGAAGGAAATCCCAAGAATTGAAATGAATTGAAAAACAAATACTATTTGCTTGATTTTCATAGGTCTTAGTTTAATGATATATGTTAAATATTTTTGAAATTCGAATTTCGTTAAGTGAAATTTAATTAAAACAATATTACGATAAATATTTTATGTTAACGTAAATATATTGTTAGATAGTTCGTGGATTATCTTTAAAATAGGTTCCAAATCATCGGGATTAATTGAATGGCAAATTCAAAAAAGAACAATTCGCTCATCCTTGTGGTCAGCTAGAATTGGAAATTAAATTTACAAGTGTATCTTGACACCTCATTCACTTTCAATAATTTACAAGATTTTAACTATTCGGTAACCCTGAAGAAAAAGAAATCAACGTAGGATCACAATAAAACTTAATATCTTTTTCATTCTGAAAAGCGTTACGTTTTACGAAAATAAAATTACTTAAATTTGATTTGAATCAATTTCCGCACGAATTTTAATGTACTTCCAAAACGCTCTTTTTGCATTTTTTCTTTTAATTGCTAGCGTTCGAGCAACTGCTCAGAATTGTGATTCTTATTTAATGGGCATTAGAGAGGATCTTTCGGTGACGAAACTTTGTCCGGAAAGCATGCTCAATGATTTGCAAAATTTACGTGAAGCTTTGGATAAAATACATCCAGACTTATATCATTACATTGATAAGGAGGAACTCGATTCGGCTTATCACGAAGCCATAAAAAAAGTTTCCAACGATTTAACGGCTTATGAATTTAGCAAAACGATCGCTAAATTTCTTTCCTCTATTAAAGATTCACACACGAATTTTAATCCACAGAATCTTCTTTTTTTAGGGCCAAAAGACAAAGGAACATTGCCATTTTTCTTAATTAAAATTGGAGATAAATTTTTCATAGAATCCATGTATGAAAATGAATATTTAAAAGGAAAAGAAGTTTTGGCATTTAATGATTTATCGGCTCAGGATATTTTTAATGAAAGTATCACGTTTAGCTTAATTGAAGGTTCTTCAAGATCAGCTCAAGAAGAAATTGCAACTAAAGGAATGGCCTTGGTTTTTAGTCAAATGAGCCGTTTCAAAACGTCGGATTCTGTTAAAATCAAATACGTATCTGGCATGGACACAATTACAAAAAAGGTGAAATCGACAAATAGAATGAATCTTTATTTATACAAAGGTTCATTGATTGAAAAATCAGTAAGTTACTTTTTTGACCACGAAAATAAAGGTGTGCTTAAAATTCTCTCTTTTCAACCAAAAGCAATGGGATTGTTTAAAAAAGAGGTTGCAAATTTTTTCAAAGAAGTTGCGAGGCGCGGCTGTTCAGAAATTGTCATTGATTTAAGAAACAATCAAGGTGGATATGTCAAAGCGCATGAATACCTTATGAGTTTTCTCAATATCAATAAAGAGCAATATGTCGTGCAGCATGTTTACAAACGCAGTAAATTCGATCCTTTTTCAAAAATGCCTTATTTTAAAAAAAATCGTTTTAAACGAAAGGCTAAAAGAGAATACCCATTTGGAATTCATAGTAAAGAATATGATTTTATGATCAGTGAATTGGGGAGTACATCTAAAATAACGTTTAATTCTGTTCCAGACAACGAGTATAATTTAACTTATAATGGCAAATGCACACTTGTTGTCAATGGATTATCGATGTCAGCTTCTGTGCTATTTGCAGGGTGGTTTAGAAATACAGGAAGGGGAGAAATTATAGGATGGCCTTGCTTAGGTTCAATAAGTGGCACTTTTGGAACGAATGTCGTTATTGATCTTCCAACAACTGGTTTACCTATAATGATTTCTACTGTGAAATTCAATACGTATAATTCAAATGTTCCTCTATTAGAGCCTATTTCGCCAGATAAATTAATAAATTATTCGATTGAAGATGTTTTATTTAGTCGAGATCCTGTTTGGGAATTCTTAAACATTAAAAACGAAAAGCTTCACTCCTTGAAGTAAAAGAACAATATTATTATTATTCCGTAACGGATAAATTTTCCAATCGCAATAAATAGAAACGATAAAAATGGATTTGTCCTAAAAAATCCAAGCGCTACACCAATTACATCTCCAATAAGCGGAAGCCAAGAGAGCAATGCAAGCCAGACTCCAAAACGATGAACTTTTGCTTTCCATTTATCTATCTTTTCTATCGTAAATCCAAGCTTCAGCAACCATTTCGGATTACCGAGATAGCCGATAAAATAGTTTAGCCAACCTCCAAAAGTATTTCCAGTTCCCGAGACAATCAAACAAATCCACGGATTATAACCAAGAGCTAACATACCTGTTAGAAAAAACTCTGAAGCAATCGGGAGCACCGTAGCTGCCAAGAAGCAGGTTATAAATAAACCTATGTATCCAACTTCAAAATCGAACATAATAAAAAAGCCGAGTAAATCACTCGGCTTAAAGTATAATTAATCGAAATTATTTCTTAATGAATTTTTGAGAGCTTGTGGAGTTATCTGATTTAATCTTTACGGTATAAACACCAGAAGCTAAACTGCTTGCATCAAATGAAGTTAATTTATTACCCGCAGAAGAAAACGCCTCTTCAAAAGAAATTAAAGTTTTCCCTGCTAAATCAACAACTTCGATTGTCGCCTTAGTTCCATCGTTCAACGAATATGCAATCGTTGTTTCTCCTGAAGTTGGATTTGGACTTATCGTGAAGGCTGTACGATTTTCATTTAATTCATTCAAATTAACACTCAGACTAGGGTCAAAGTTTAGAGAAATATGCGGTGAGCTCGGCCAACCCACGTAATAGTTTACAGCATCTCCTTGTCCAAATGGACCGTAACCTATTGTAGAAAAGTCATCATTTCCTTTAGAGGACGATTTCACTTTAAGATCTTGAGTAGAGCTTTGTGTAAATTTTAGTACAACCATATATACTTTACCTGCCTCAAGTTGAATTGGCTCGTCAAAAGGAATATTTGTAGGCGTCGAAGTATTAATTGGAGAAGTAATCGTGTAGAAAGAACCTCCTAAATATAGGTTGTCAGGGTCTTGAATACTACCTGCAACAACCTCTTTAAATTCTACCTCCACTTCTGTTGTTGCTTTTGTACCTGTTCCATACTGAACCTGAATACCGTTTAATTGTTGATTCTGAAAACACGCATAAACATTACCCATACCTACAAGCGCATTTGCACCTGTGAATCCAAAAGTTTGACTACCTGTAGTCGGGTAGTTGTGGCCATAGATAAATTCAGTAATCTTAAATTCATCAGCGAGTGAGTTATTCGTTTGAATGCCCAGGTCTTCTAAATAAACACGGACTTCATAGGTTCCAATCGCATCCGGAGTATAACCATCAACAACCCATATTGTATCTTTCAATCCTGGACTAAGGGAACAAAGTGTTGAATCAAGATAAACAACATTGCTGTTTAGTTTAACCTCATATTTAATGTATTTATCAATAGAGTTAGCACCAAGGTTCTCAAGAATAGCACCATACTTCATTGCAGAAACTTGCGTCAGCGGGGTTGAATAATAGTCATATGCCATTACAACGTCATTTGTATAAACTTTTAAAATACTTATTTCCTCGCTGTAAGGTTCAATCAATTTAACGTCATCAATCATCCAACCATAACCGCTTCCAAAATCGTTAGAGTCAGAATTGCTTATCCATCTGAAACGAAGAATTGTTTGAGCGCTTTGATTCGTTGGTATTAACTTCAAAATCGTATTTTGAACAGCAGGATCGTTTGTAACGATGCCTTCATTTAGAGTATAGGAAACCCAAGTTTGACCACCATCCTCGGAAATTTCAAAATACGTAGAGTCGTAATTTAAATGTCTATATCGCTGGTTAAAACTTAACGTGATGAAATTTAAAGGATAGCCCGACAAATCAATTGTATCTGATTGAACCCAAGAGTCTTGAGGATCAACTGCAAGATTGATAAGGTGTTGCACACCATTGAAAAAAGCAAAACCATTTCCGGCAGTTGTTCCGGTAGTAGACATATTTCCCATGTACAAACCTAATCCGATATCTGGGTCATTCATCTCAGGATGAGTATTAGTTCCTATCACAAAAGAACCTTGACCATTTGAACCGATTGTCCAGTTTGATGAAACTGAAAAGTCATCCTCCCAAATAATGTCGCCTGCAGCTTTGTAATTAACTGACTGGCCCAATTGGGTTAACTTGGATTGATTAATTGATTGCAACGCCTTTTGAGAAAAAGCTGATTGAGCAATCAAAGAAACGAAAAGTAATATTTTCTTCATAATTTTTAAATTTTGTCAAAAATATAAATATTCTTTGAAAAATCATAAACAAAAAATGCTAGCCAATATCTTTTAAAAAAGGAAGGTTTTTTCTAGTTTCGTGTAATCGAATTTTAGATAAATTTTCGGTTAATATAGCTTCTGAATCTAATCGAACTGGCGTTAACTTATCTCCTAGTGCATCGATGATTTGGGAATTTCCCGAATAAAACAATCCATTTCCATCTACTCCAACTCGATTTACTCCAACAACATAACATTGATTTTCTATCGCCCTAGCTTTTAATAAAGCATCCCAATGTAAAATTCGCTTCGCTGGCCAATTCGCAACGTAAATTAATAAATCATAAGCTGGCTCTTCGCTATTATACAGACGATTGCGAATTAATTCCGGAAATCTTAAATCATAGCAAATTTGTAAGTTGATCTTCCAACCTTTATATTCGACAATTTTCTCCTCAATACCGGCAGTGAAAAAGCGATCTTCGCCTCCCAAACCAAAAGATTTTCGTTTGTCATAATATTCCACTCTTCCTTCCGGGAAGACAAAAACACCACGATTGTGAAAACAATTGTCATCTTTAATAATTAAGGATGTGTAAAAGGCTGATTTTAATTTTTTTGACCAATTAAGTAAAAAAGTTAATCCTTCAGAATTGTTCCAGGCTTCAGCGAGTATTGATGCATTCATACTAAAACCTGTATGGAACATTTCCGGCAAAACAATCAAATCAGTTTGTCTTAATTTAGAAAAAACGGCTTCGTATTTAGAGAAATTTGCTTGTTTATCCTCCCAAACTTGGTCAATTTGAAGGATGGTTACACTTAAATCCTGCATAGCCTCTCTGTCGCATTTATCAATGTCTCGTTTTCTTTCGCAAAACAAAATCGAATGAGCCTATAGTCTGCTCCATTGGCATTAAATACAGAAAGCGGGATGGCCGCAACCCCAAATTCTTGAACTAACCTTTTTGTAAAATCAATATCATTTTCATCTGAAATGGCTTTGTATGAGGCAACTTGAAAATAGGTTCCTTCGCATGGAAGTAATTCAAATCGGCTTCTTGAAAGTTTTTCTCTAAAATAATCGCGTTTTGCTTTATAAAAGCTCCCCAATTCGTTTAAGTTGACTTGCTTTAAATACTCAGCTAAAGTTGCTTGTGCGACGCTGTTGACGCAAAACACCAAAAATTGATGAACTTTTTTTAATTCATTCATTATTTCTTTCGGAGCAATTACGTAACCGATTTTCCAACCTGTAATATGAAAGGTTTTTCCAAAGGATGAAACTACAATCGATCGTTCTCTTAAGATTTCACTTGAATTAACTGAAATATGTTTGTTTTCGAATGTAATGAACTCATAAACTTCATCTGAAAGAACCAATAAATTCGGATTTGACTCAACCAACCTTTCCAATTCAGCCAAATCCTCTTTTTTCCAATTTATACCGCTCGGATTATGAGGATTATTGGTTATAATCAATCGTGTTTTCGAATTAACGTTAGAACTTATTAGTTCCCAATCAGGCAAAAAATGCTTGTTCAAGGGAATTCGGATCGGTTTTCCACCAGATAATATAATTGGCGACTCATAACAATCATAACTTGGATCTAAGATTATAACTTCTTCTCCTGAATGAACCAATGCTTGAATCGCAGTGAAAATGGCTTGCGTAGCACCGGCTGTTACTAAAACCTCTGTTTGTTCATCAACTGCACGGTTATATTGGTTTTTCACTAATGTTGAAATTCCATCTAACAATACAGGTAAACCTGCCATTGGAGCGTACTGATGGACATTTTCAGCTGCTTTTTCCTTTAAAGTTTGGGAAAGGGTTTCATCGATTGGGAAATTGGGAAATCCTTGAGACAAATTGATTGCGTTGTAATCCGCAGCCATTTTTGACATGACCGTAAATATGGTTGTTCCAACATGTGGCAATTTACTCGTAACATTCATAGTGTAAATTTATGCAAAGTTCGAATCAATTGTTATGCAAATTATTGTTTAGCTGAGTTTTGAATTAAGTGAATGTAAAAATTAATGCTTTCGTGATAGTTTTTAATTGATATTCGCTCGTTCATTCCATGAATCCTTGAAAGATCATTTTTAGCTAAACGAAGCGGAACAAATCTGTAGATGTTTTTAGTTAGTTTTCTATAATGTCGTGCATCCGTGCTTCCTAAAACAAGATAGGGAGCAACTAAAACGCCGTCAAAAACAGAGGCAATTGTTCGTTGAATTAAACGAAAACTTTTGGAATTTGGGTTCGAAACTAAAGATGATTCATCAGAAAAATGATTTATTTGAGAAATTTTAATTCGCTTATCATTAACTACATCTGATACATATTTTTGAACTGAAGAAATGCTCTCGCTAGGAAGAATTCTAAAATTAACAATTGCCATAGCTTTGGTCGGTAAAACATTCTCCTTATTCCCTCCTGAAATAATTGTTGTTGCGGAAGTAGTATGCAAAAGGGCTCTTGTTGCATTATTTTCATTAAGTTTATTTTCAATAAAAGGAGCAAACAGCCATCGATTGCCAAAAGCGAGTCTGGCCTTAAAACCCATTTCCGGAGCTAAATAGTCGAACATAAGTGAACCAGCACCATCTAACTTATTTGGAAAGGGGTTCGATTCAATTTTAGCCAGCCCGGCAGATAACACACCAATGCATGTTTGTTTCGGTGGCATCGAGCTATGACCACCTTTTTCACTTACTGATAACTTTAAACTAATATATCCCTTTTCTGCAATCCCGACTAGTGCTACTGGTTTTGAAAGTCCTGGAATGGATTCTGAAACTATGGATCCACCCTCATCTAAAACAAAGTCGATTTTTACGTTATGTTTTGATAAAAAACATGCAATTTGTTTGGCTCCATTTTGACCACCAATTTCTTCATCATGCCCATAAGCTAGGTAAATGGTTCTTTGAGGTTTAAATCCACATTTCAAAAGAAATTCAACCGCTTCCAGTTGAGAAATAATTCCAGATTTGACATCCAATGTTCCTCGTCCATAGATGAAGCCATTGTATTCTTTACCTGAAAATGGTTCAAAATCCCACTTGCGAAAATTCGATGGTTCAACGGGAACAACATCTTGATGTGACATCAATAAAATGGGGTTTAAATTTTTATTTGTCCCATCCCATTTGTAAAGCAGACTTAATCCATTAATTTTGCCTAAACGCAGATGCTCATGAACTAATGGATAGGCTTTAGACAGAAAATCATGAAATTTGAAAAATTCCAAAGAATCAATTTGTTTTTCGTCCTGAGAAGTGATTGTTTTGAAACGGATGGCCTTACTCAAGTTATTATCGCTTGAAATATCGAATTGAAATTGTTTAACCTGTTTGATTTTCATCTGTTTGGATCGAAATCGAAAGGTATTAACCAAACAAACTAGAATACAAGCAATTATCAAAAAGAGAATTCCTAGGTTAATTTTTCTTTTTTGTAACACGTTTTTTGAACAAATATTAGAATTACAAGTTTATGAAAAAATTAACTTTGTACTTGAAATGAACATGAGCGACAAAATTCTCAATCTTCAAAATCAAATTAATTCTTTAAAAAACGAATTAATTAACCATCCGCTCTATTCAAAAATTAAAACGTTATCTGATTTCAACGTATTTACTGAACAACATGTTTTCGCAGTTTGGGATTTCATGAGTTTATTAAAGACTCTTCAGCGAAATCTTACTTGCATATCTGTTCCTTGGCGCCCAGTTGGCTCACCAGAGGTTAGGCGGTTCATAAACGAAATCGTGTTGGGCGAAGAATCGGATATCGACCAACATGGTCAAGTTGTAAGTCATTTTGAATTGTATTGTCAAGCCATGAATCAACTTGGTGCTGATTTAAGTCAAATGGAATTATTTACAAATTATCTTTCGTCTGGAGACTCTTTAGAAGTTGCACTAGAGAGAATTAATATATATCCAGAAACGAAGGATTTCGTAAAATTTACTTTCCAAACAATTGAATCCAATGAAATTCATAAAATAGCTTCTGTTTTTACTTTTGGACGCGAGGATTTGATTCCTGATATGTTTATTTCAATCCTAAGAGAAATGAATGATAGTGGCATTAATCAGGTTTCCAAGTTATTATATTATTTAGAGCGACATATTGAAGTAGATGGCGATGATCATGGTCCTATTTCTCTAAAAATGATCCAAGAAATCTGTGGTGATGATGACCAGAAGTGGAATGAGGCATCTGAAGTTGCTATGAAAGCTTTGGAAATGAGAATTCACCTTTGGAATGGAATATTAGCAAGACTTTAATATCAATTCATTAGACTCAAATGGATGAGTCGAAATGGTAGTTTCTCAATTTATTTATAAATTCAACAAAAAATTCCATGATTCGCGGATTTGTTTTGTTCATATTTTTTTTAATTGCTGTTCCTTGTAAAACACAAGTTTATGATGGGACTTACAAAATCAAAAAGCAGAATCCCAAAGCAGCAGGCTGCGCACCTCCTACTGCCACAACGTATCTTGAGTTCAACAATGTTCGAGCGATGGTGCATACTGCAGGTAATCTGTGGCAAGTTCCAAATCAGAATTATTCGCAATATGAAGTTCCTAAAAACTCGGGAATTAATGCTTTATTTACAGCGGCTCTTTGGCTAGGAGGAACAGATGCGAACAACCAACTAAAACTAGCAGCGTTGCGCTACAGAAATGGACAAGATTATTGGACAGGACCACTTTCCAAAGTTCAGGCTGAAACCAACTACGAAAATTGTAATAAATACGATAAACATTTTGTTTCAACCCAAGATGCCATTCGTGAATTCAATGCCTGGTATGAAGCTGGTATTTTCGATCAGCAGAATGGAACAAACACACAAACAGATCTTTTTCCAGATTATAAAGTTCCTGAGATCATAAAAACTTGGCCAGCGCACGGCGATGTTTCACAAGGGCAGGATTATTACCTAGCTCCTTTTTATGATTTTAATGGTGACGGTAATTACAACTGGGAAGACGGCGATTTCCCTTGGCATGATATAAAAAAGATGAAAACGTGTAATGTAGATCGGGCCGTTTCTTTGTACGGAGATATCAATTATTGGTGGGTTATGAATGATCGTGGAAACATTCACTCGGAAACTGGAGCAGATCCAATTGGCATGGAGATTCGCGCGCAGGCTTTTGCTTTTGCTTCCAATGATGAAGTCAATAACATGACATTTTATAATTATGAATTGATTAATCGCGGGACACAAACCCTTTATAATACCTGTTTTGGTTTTTTCACTGATGGCGCACTTGGTGATCCGTATGACGATTATGTAGGATGTGATGTCAATAGAGGTTTAGGATATTACTACAATGGTGATAATTACGATGGTGAAAATTCTGGATTCAAAGGATATGGATATTCACCTCCGGCAGTCGGCGTGGATTTTTTTGAAGGTCCCTATCAAGATGATGATGGAGTCGATAACGCATTCGGAATTGGGGATAATGAAGCATTGAATGGAATTGGATACGGAGATGGTATTATTGATAATGAGCGTTTCGGCATGCGTCGCTTTTTATACTATTCGAATACCACCAATGGTGCAAACCCCAATCAAACGGACCCAATAAATGCATCGGATTATTACAATTATTTGCGAGGCTTTTGGAAAGATGGAACAAAATTCGTTTATGGTGGAAGTGGCCACATTTCTGATCCGGATGCAAATCCATTAGTTCCCTGTGATTTTATGTTTCCAGGTAACACCGATCCACTTGGATGGGGAACAAATGGAGTTCCTCAACCTAATTGGACTGAACAAACAGCCAATAATACGCCAAATGATCGCCGCTTTGTGCAATCTGCAGGGCCATTTATTTTGAAACCAGGTGCCGTAAACAATATTACAGTTGGTGTCGTTTGGGCAAGATCGTCCAAAGGGGAGCCGTTCGAATCAGTCGAATCTCTTCGAACGGCCGATGACAAAGCGCAGGCGTTGTTTGAGAATTGTTTCAAGGTTCTTGACGCGCCTCATGCTCCAGATATGGAAGTCCAAGAGCTGAAAAATGAATTAATCTTAACACTTTCTAATCCAATTAATTCCAATAATTATAATGAGGAATACGAGGAGTTTGATCCATTTATAGCGAGTAATGAACCAAATACTGATAAAACATACAATTTTCAAGGTTATCAAATTTTTCAACTCATAGATGCTGGAGTTGGTTTAGCTGAATTATCAGATCCCAGTAAAGCGCGATTAGCTGCGCAGTGTGATGTAAAAGACGATATTGCAAAAATCATCAACTTTGAATTTAGTAATGAATTAAACGCAAGTATTCCCGTAATGCGTGTTAATGGAGAAAATAAAGGCATTCGACATAGTTTTAGTATTAAAAATGATTTATTTGCACAAGGCTCTCCACGCTTAGTCAACTTTAAGAGATATTATTATTTAGCAGTTGCTTATGCTTATAATAATTATAAAAATTATATCCCAGATGATCCGTTGGCGATTGACGGTCAAAAAAAGCGATACATTGCCAGTCGAAAGGCAGCGGTTGGAGAGATAAAAGCACTTGAAGCCGTTCCGCATAATCCAATGCCTGAATCAGGAGGAACATACCAGAATATTCAATATGGTTCATCACCTCAAATAACACGTTTGGATGGTCATGGAAATGGTAATCGTTCATTAGAGTTTACAGATGAAACGTTAAATACTATTTTAACTCAAGGTTATTTACAAACTCCGACGTATGATTATGGTAAAGGGCCTATCAATATTAAAGTGGTAGATCCGTTGAATTTGGCTTCTGGTTATTTTGAGTGCAGATTTAAAGATTACACAGCTCCGAATATTGGAAACGGAGCGGATACTGCAAATTGGGTTATCTATCGCTTTGACCAAAAGGGAGGTGCGCTTCTAGATTCAGTTGAGTCTGAACGTACAATTTCAAGTGACAATGAGCAGATTATTCCAGAGTGGGGTGTTTCAGTTCAGATTTACCAAACGAGGTATTTCTTCCCGTCTAGTTCAGGCAACATAGCAGCAAAATCTACGGAAATGATAGATGCTTCATTGGCTTTCTCGGATTCATCTAAGCGCTGGCTGACAGGAGTTTCTGATAATGACGCGTTTTTCCCAACAAATTGGATTCGTTCCGGGGATTACGATGATACAAACTCTACACCCGGAGGAGCTGAGTACTT
>Ga0315906_10006978_pt1 | contig 13830 bp, 9 predicted proteins | sample LakEriMetagenome_4_FD_203526 | JGI IMG/M metagenome (GOLD analysis project Ga0315906, IMG submission 203526) | Freshwater fungal communities from buoy surface, Lake Erie, Ohio, United States - Buoy 2 MA122 | ecosystem: Environmental > Aquatic > Freshwater > Lake > Lake biofilm | place: USA: Lake...
ATGTCCTGAATGTCCTTCGGGCTTGAGGTCCTTTTCCAGACCTACAGGAAATCTCAAAATAGAACTGCTCCAGACTCTCTTGGAAGAGACGCGGAAGACTACGGCGTATGTTACGTTCTATTTCCAGGGCGAACCCTTTATCCATCCCGGAATTTTCGAAATGATACGAATTGCTTCTGCAAAGGGAATGTATACAGCCACTTCCACTAATGCTCATTTTCTTGATTCCGAAAGGGCCCGAGAGGTGGTGCTGTCAGGACTGAGCCGTTTAATAATTTCCATAGATGGCACAACTCAGGAGGTATATGAACACTACCGAAAAGGTGGAGAATTGGATAAGGTGCTTAAAGGAACGGCCGAGGTTATTGCCTGGAAAAAACGTCTTGGATCGGCCACGCCGCATATTATTTTCCAGTTTTTGGTGGTAAAGCCAAATCAGCATCAGATACCGGAAGTGAAAAGACTCGCGAAAAATATGGGGGTGGATGAATTGCGCTTTAAAACGGCGCAGGTGTATGATTTTGAAAATGGTAATCATCTAATTCCCGATATACCTCGATACAGCAGGTATAAGCAAAATAATCAAGGTACTTGGGAAATTAAAAACGCTCTTGACAACCATTGCTGGAAAATGTGGCATAGTTGTGTTATTACGCAAAACGGAGAAGTTGTTCCCTGTTGTTTCGATAAAAATGCTTCCAAGAGTTTAGGGAATATAGCGTCTCATGGACTTAAAGTGGTTTGGCAGGGGGAGAAATACCGCGCTTTTAGAGCGGCCATTCTCAGGTCGAGGAAAGAAATAGATATTTGTCGTAACTGCAGCGAAGGGACCAGAGTTTGGGCATAATACGCCGGGTATTTTCGCTTGCTGAATTGTATAGTAATAGAACGCAAAGGAAAAATTGCGGATTCAATTGTTTTCTATTCTTCCGGAATGCTTGGAGGAGCTTCTTCCGTATCTTCGTTAAGTGTTATGTTGTTTTTGCGAGTTCTACATACGGCAGCACTTTTTTTTCTAGCTCTTGTGGCGGTTGCGACTCACAATAGGGCAGGAGAGATTACGTATCGACATATTTCTGGGCTTACGTATGAAATTACCATAACCACTTGTACAAAGACTTCGGTTATTGCCGACAGGGAATGGCTTAAGATCAACTGGGGCGACAATTTTAATCCAAACCTTGTACTTGATTCCCTGCAGCGCGACAGTGTTTATTTTTCGCCAACAGAGGATTGGCAATTAAACTGGTACTCAGGAATACATACGTATCCGGGTCCCGGAGAATATATCTTAAGTATGCAGGATCCTAATCGAAACGACGGGGTGAATAATATTCCCGGTTCCGTTAATGTTCCTTTTTATGTAGAATCGCTCTTGGTTATTTCTCCGCTTGGGCATAACAATTCGGTGTTACTGCTTAATTCCGCGAAGGAGAACTGCTGCCTTAATGCCCTGTGGATTCATAATCCCGGAGCCTACGACGTAGATGGTGATAGCCTTGTATATACGCTTATTCATTGCATGCAGAATGTAGACGAGCCTATTCCCGGGTACCAGTATCCCGACAATTTTACCTCCAGCCCTTCAGATCTGTTTTATATTGATTCCCAAACGGGAGATGTGGTATGGGATGTTCCGAGCCTTCCTGCCGGGGAGTACAATATCGCGTTCCGCATAGATGAATTCCGCAACGGCTTTCGGGTGGGCTATGTTATCCGGGATATGCAGATTACCGTGCAGCTATGCAATAACAACCCTCCCGATGTAGTGGCTATGCTCGATACCTGCGTGGAGGTGGGGCAAAATCTGCAAATCGACGTCGAGGTGAACGATCCCGATGGAAATAATTTTATTCTGGAAGCCATTGGAGGCCCTCTTTCTGAAGTGGAAAATACCGCAACGTTCAATCCCAATAACGGCTTATTTAATTGGACTCCCGGCTGCGAGGAAGTAAGGCCGCAACCCTACCAGGTGCTCTTCCGTGCCGAAGACTTTGGCAACCAAATAGCTTTGGTAGATATTGAATCTGTAAATATTACCGTCGTTGCGCCTGCAGTAGAGAATCCGCAGGCAGAAGCGTTGGGAAACACCGTCACGCTGACTTGGGACGTAAATCCATGCCTGGATGCTGTTGCCAGGCCCGAACTCGGAGAATATAAAATTTACCGTCGTTCCGGATTATATGGTTTCGATCCTTCCTCTTGCGAACTCGGTGTTCCTGCGTACACAGGATATCAGTATATAGGATCGGTGGAAGACCTCCAGAGCACGACCTATACCGACGAGTTCGGTCTGAGCTATGGAGGAATTTATTGTTATATGGTGGTTACCTGTTTTCCCAATGGGGCTATCAGTTACGCCTCCGTAGAATTTTGTGCGGAAATAATGAAGGATGCGCCGGTAATGACCAATGTGAGTGTTGTCGAAACGTCGGCCGAGACAGGAACTAACTACGTTGCCTGGTCTCCTCCGGGCGATTTGGACCTTAATCAGTATCCCGGACCGTATTATTACGAATTGTATTATAGCGAAGGCTTTTCGGGTTCATCCGAATTGATTTATAGCACAACACCCGCCGCAAACTTGTTCGAGGCTGATACGACGTTTAATCATGTGGACATTGATTCTGAAAATAATCCGAATAACTATTCAGTGCTTTTCTATGCCGATGGTATTCCGGTTTCAGTAAGCACCGATGCCTCCTCGTTATTCCTTTCAGCGACGCCGAATGATAATGCGCTATTGCTCTCGTGGACAGCATTAGTCCCCTGGCAAAATACCTCTTTTGAGGTTTACCGCTTCGATGAGAATCTGGGAGATTTTACGCTGATTGGCAGCACAACAGAAACGTCGTTTGCCGATACAGGCCTGCAAAACAATACGGAATATTGCTATTTCGTCCGTTCTTCCGGCACCTTTGCAGCGCCCAACATCATAGATCCTGTTATTAATGATAGTCAGATTTTGTGTGCCGAGCCGTATGACCTGGACCCGCCCTGTGCTCCGGTGCTGAGCATAACGGTTGATTGTGAAAACGAGGTGGCGTGGCTTTCCTGGACCAATCCCAATAACAGTTGTGCCGATGACGTTACTTCCTACACGCTGTATTATGCGCCGGTACTGGGGCAGGAACTATTACCCGTAGCGACAATTTTTTCTTCATCAGATACATCTTTTGCGTTTAATCTCGGCGTGAAAAACGGATCTATTGCTGGCTGTTATGCCGTTGCGGCTTTGGACTCCCTGCTCCCGGGACCGGAGGGAGTACCCAACCAAAACGAAAGCGAGTTCAGTAATGTATTGTGCGCTGATAATTGCCCATTATACTTTCTTCCTAATGTTTTTACTCCTAACAGCGACGGCGTAAACGATCTGTTTATTCCCCTTCCCTATAAGTTCATTGAAAGTGTTGACTTTAAAGTGTTTAATCGCTGGGGTGGTCTTGTTTTCGAAACCGCCGATCCTTCTTTGAATTGGAATGGCGCGTCGATGGATTCCGGAGAGGTGGTTTCTGATGGCGTCTATTTTTACGTGGCTACAGTTAATACGATTCGGCTTACGGGTATTGAGCCAGTTTATTTGAAAGGTACCCTAACCATTTTGGGAGGAGACTCCAATAATAAGATAAGCAAGTAGTGTTTACAGGAATCATCGAATCTCTCGGAAAGGTTTCCCGGGTGAACCCGGAAGCAGATAATATCCATTTCACCATTGAAAGCGAGATATCCGGAAAGCTAAAAATCGATCAAAGCATAGCTCATAATGGAGTATGTCTTACAGTGGTTGAAATAGGCCCCCACTTCCATGTGGTTACTGCGGTTAGGGAAACTTTGGAGAAAAGCAACCTGGGCAGCCTTACACCCGGATCTATTGTTAATCTTGAGCGATGTATGCAAATGGGAGACAGGCTAGATGGGCATATTGTGCAAGGGCATGTTGATACTACCGGCAGGGTGGTGGAGGTGTCTGAATCCGGGGGGAGCTGGAAATTTGTGTTTTCCTTTCCCGAACATTTTAAAGGCATGATCGTACCCAAAGGGTCGATATGCGTTAACGGAGTGAGCTTAACCGTGGTGGATGCCGGCGATGCTGTTTTTTCTGTTGCGATAATACCCTACACCTACGAACACACTACCTTCTCTTCCATGAAGAAGGATGATATGATAAACCTCGAGTTCGACATTATTGGAAAATATGTGGCTCGAATACTGGAGGCAAGGGCTTTATAGAAAACTTTATTGGTAGTGTTTTCGCAGAACGAAGTTTTGTCCTAGATATACACGTCTAACTTGTTCGTCGTCGGCCAGTTCTTCGGCGGTTCCGGCCTTTAAAATCCGGCCTTCGAAAAGAAGGTAAGCACGATCGGTAATAGACAATGTTTCCTGAACGTTGTGGTCAGTGATAAGTATGCCGATATTGCGGTCCTTCAGTTGGGCTACTATGCGTTGAATATCCTCAACGGCAATAGGATCTACACCCGCGAAGGGTTCGTCCAGAAGAATGAACTTCGGATCGGTAGCAAGTGCCCGGGCGATTTCTGTGCGCCGCCGTTCTCCGCCGGAAAGCCGAATGCCGAGGTTCTTCCGCACTTTTTCCAATTTAAATTCGGCGATAAGCGACTCCAATTTTTCAGCTTGTTCCGACGCGCTTAAACGGGTCATTTCAAGCACGGCCTTAATATTGTCTTCCACGCTGAGTTTTCGGAACACAGAAGCTTCCTGCGGAAGATATCCTACGCCTTCCTGAGCCCTTCGGTACATTGGTTCCCGGGTAATATCCGTATCGTCCAGGTATATTCGTCCTTCTTCCGGACGCACAAGCCCTACGATCATATAAAAACTCGTAGTTTTTCCAGCTCCATTGGGCCCTAGGAGCCCCACAATCTCGCCCTGCTTTACTTCCAGAGAAACATCGTTGACTACCAACCGTTTTTTATAGCGTTTTATGAGGCCTTCGGCGCGAAGAATCATTGGTACAAGTTGTGGTGTAAAATTACGTCAAATTCATGGGGATTGATGAACGTGCCGAAAGTGGCAAAGACAATGCTGAAAAATCAGAAATCTACCTGGAACTTAGCCCGAAGTCCAAAGCGCACAATATTAGGATTATCCAGGTACGACAATCGGTAAAGAACATCCATCCGGAAAAATTTGAATATGTTCTCTACCCCGATAGCTGCCTCTGCAAAAGGCTTGCTAAGGGTAAAGGTGTTTTCAGGAAGCACGAGTTCATCTTCGTTGCCGGGGTTGAAATTGCCAATAACTCCTTTGGCGCTAATTACTTCCCGCCACTTTAACTTCCGAAATAAGGGGATTTTATTTAGGAAAAAACCATCCAGGTGATAAGTTGCCGAAGCACTAATCCACTCATCGCTCACGAATTCGAAAAAATTCATGGTATTAAAGGCTGTTTCGTCGTAAATAAATGTTTCGTTGCCTTGATGCAACTCTAATAGAGGGAAGGGGAGAAAACCCCAAATTTTCCCTGCTTCTATGCGGAAATTGGTATAACCAAATGGCCCGATTCTAATTTTATCTTTGAGTCTTACGATAGCTTTTTGATACGTGTAGTCTGCCCCCCACAGATCAGGTATTCCCACTGAATAAGCTACTTCCAGAATGGGATAGCGGGTACCGAGGCTAACGCGCTCAAATTCGCCGGAGAGATACTTCTCTTTATAGGCGAATCTTGTGTAGAACGTTAGTTCGCTGGTTACCAAATCATTCACCCGAATCCGTACGCTGGGGTCTTCAGCGAAGCGTTCATAAGATAGAGAGCCCAGTGGCCGAAGGGTTCGATGTGTAAAGATAAGTTGATTGGAAAGCCCATAGAACCACTCGTGCTCATAAAACGATTTATATTGCGTAACGCCGGTGAGTTTATTGGCGGGGTTTCTGCGAAAAACAGAGGATAAAATGTTTTCTTCGCGAAAAGCTCCTTCCGCCTGTCCCAGTTGTTCCACATCGAGTTTGGCACTCGCTCCGAAAACCTGTCTGGGTTTTTTCGAAATCATATAATTTACTCCGCCCCCGTATTTGAGCTTTTGATCACGGAACCCATACGCTAAATAACCTTCCATTAAAACACGGGTGCTGAAGGCATTGCTCGAACGCCCCCCTAGTCGCAGCCGGTGACCTTCTACCGGATTGAAACTGTAAAAAGAAGAATAGGGGCCAAGCTCGAAGTTTCCTACAATGTGATATCCGGTTACGAAAAGGGTGATGAGATCTGCCACCGTTCGGAATTGAGGCACATTGCGTATGCTGTCGACCATGGCGTAGACCGACGCCTCCGTTTCGCTGAGCTTTTCATGCCTGGCCTCCTCCCAGAATTCTTCGGTTTGATCATATGCTTCATCGGTAACCTCAATGTCACTTATCCCTGAGTAAAACTCTTCGCCGCGCGGATCATTAATTACGAAATTTCGGTAAGTAGTTGTTTTTCGGCCGTAAAAACCCATGGTTTTATCCATTAGGTTAAAATCAACAACCAGTTGGTCCTTCGTGAGCATCCAAACTTCTTTTTCGACCTCATCGTATTCCTGCCTTACACGAAAGCTGTGAATGAAATTAATATTGGCATCCTCGGCGATGGCGGCCTCAATCTCTTTTATCGCGAATGTGGTGTCATTAACCCAAAACTCCCCGTTAAACGTGAGTTCCTGCTTTCTGCGAGGTTGGAATTTTATGAGGTAACACCAGTCGTTTTCGATAAATGCACTGTCCAGCAGATAATATTTGTAAAAAAGAAATCCCGAATTCGATATAGGACTAATGAAACTTTTATTAAAAATAATTATGTTATTATCATAAATATTAACGTTTTGATACATGTCTCCAAGGAACTGCGCTACACTTTGATTTTCAACTCCTGAAATTTTTGATGCCCGAATAACTTCTTTTTCATGTTTTGGCTCTTTACGATAATAAAAATTACTAATTGATTCCGTCATGAAAACGGGCAGGAACACTTTCTCTTCACTGGAGTCCAGATGATCCCAGATGAAATCAAATGCTTTCAACATTTTCTTCTCCGTAAACTCTTCAGTAATATTATTCAGGTCGAATTCTACTTTGTTGTACAACTCGTATTCATAACCATCCAGTTTTTCCCGGTTATTGGCATCCTTATTTCGAAGGATATTCCGAACAATGGGATGTGCCGGATTTTCGTCTTCCCCGGGTTTTACGACGGCAGCTTCGAGTTCTATGCTGCCGGTACTTAATACGATATCGACACGCTGCTCCTTATCCTTTTTAATAGCAATGGATTTTGATTGGTAACCGATAAACGACGCCACGAGGGTATCACTGGCGTAGTAAGATTCCAGCCTGTAGTTACCATTTAGATCCGCGGTGGTTCCTATTTTGGTTCCCCGGAACTGGAGGTTAACAAACGGCAATGGCTCACCCGTATCGCCATCGGTAATGGTTCCAAAGACCACGGTCTTTTGTGCCTCGGCCAAAAAGCCCGAGGCAAGCAGAAATAATATGGACAGCAAGCGCCCGGACATTCTACTGTTTAAAGTCTTCGAATAAACAACACAACGGCCTAACTTTTACAGCCGGGTCTTTTTTTTTTCACGGGGGACTTGTGAGTACCTCGGCGAGAGGGGGCGTATCTATACCACGTGTGTCTTTTCCTTATTGAGGCCTCGATTTTTCTACCCTTTTGGCAATTACAATACTAACTTCGTATAGTATCAGTAGCGGAATAGAAACCAATATCTGACTCATTAGGTCCGGTGGTGTGATAATCGCCGCAACGATTAACACGACCACTATTGCATGCTTGCGGTATTTCTTAAGAAATGTCGAACTTATTAAGCCAATTTTACTTAGAAAGTAAACCACTATGGGCAACTGAAAAACCAGTCCAGTAGCCAGCGTCGTGGATACAACTGTTTTCATGTACGAACCTATGGCAATTCGGGAGGCGACATCACCAACCTGATAACTGCCTAAAAACTGAAGGGATAAAGGAGTAATGATATAATAACCAAAGAGAACACCCATAAAAAAGAGCATGCTCACAAAAAAGGTTATGCCCCGAACGGTTTTCTTTTCCTTTTCCCGAAGGCCAGGCTTTATAAAGCTCCAAATTTCCCAGAATAAATATGGAAAGGCAATTACGATACCACCGATAAATGAAACCATAAGGTGGGCGGTAAACTGACCCACCATGGTCGTGCTGATTATTTCGTAACTAATTTCTTTGATACATAACTCATCTGCCATTCCCAGCCATTGTCCAAGGGAACACCACCACCTGTACGTAATAAAATCTAATTTGCGCGGAGCAAAAATTACATCATCAAATACAAAGTCCTTCAGAAAGAAGAGGGTTACCGCCCCGGCAAAAATTGCGATAGCAGATCGCATCAGTCGGAAACGAAGTTCTTCGAGATGCTCTAAAAACGACATATCCTTATCTTCCGACATCAGTAGATCCCTTCTTTAAGAATATCATGCAGGTGAATAAATCCCGCGTAATTCCCTTCGCGCAGCACCGGTAACTGGGTAATTTTATGCCTTTCCATCAGTTCAAATGCTTCAACGGCAAGCGCATCGTAGTCGATTGTCTTTGCGCCTGTCGTCATAATATCTTTCGCCTGAAGATGGGAAAATGACGGGGTTTTTTCCAACATTCTTCGAAGGTCGCCATCGGTTACAATTCCGACGAGCTTGCCTCCTTCTACAACAGCCGTGGCACCAAGACGTTTCGCTGAAATCTCCACAATCAACGCGCTAATGCCGGCTCCGGGTTCAACCTGTGGGGTTCTGCTGCTGTCGGTTAACTCGCCGGCCCGAAGGTATAATTTCTTGCCTAAGGCTCCCCCGGGATGGTAGCGGGCAAAGTCGCTGGCCTTAAATCCCTTCAGTTCCATGATGCAAATAGCCATCGCATCGCCCATAGCTAGCTGGGCGCTGGTACTTGTTGTGGGAGCGAGATTATGGGGGCAGGCCTCCCGATCAACACTGGTATTTAAAACGAAGTCGCTCTGAGCCGCCAGATACGATTCGGTATTGCCTACCATGCCTACCAGTTTATTTCCCATGCTCTTTACCAAAGGAACCAACACTTTTATTTCCGGCGAACTACCGCTCTTGGAAATGAAAATAACCAGATCCTCTCGTTGAACATTGCCAAGATCGCCGTGAATCGCATCTCCGGCATGCATAAATACGGATGCTGTTCCAGTAGAATTAAGCGTTGCTACCAATTTTTGAGCAATAATAGCACTCTTGCCAATGCCCGTTATAACTACGCGGCCTTTCATGGCGGCTATTTCGCGCACGACAGACTCAAAGTCAGCACCGACATGATTTGCTTGTTTTGCAACCATTTCGGCCTGTAATCGTATGCTCTCCTGTGCTGTTCTAAGGATGTCCATTGCGTTTATTTGCCTTTTTCTTTCGTGGAAGTGAAAAAAGCGCTTGGATTATTCAACCAATGCCTTAATTTTATAGAGCAAAAGTAACTATTTAATGACGACGCTAGACCTGGAGCCGAAAGAGGCACTTAAGAAGTTTTTTGGATTTGATTCGTTTAAAGGCGATCAGGAAGCCATTATTCAAAATGTATTGGAGGGCAATGATACTTTCGTAATCATGCCTACCGGAGGTGGTAAGTCGCTCTGTTATCAGCTTCCTGCCCTTATGAGCGAAGGAACGGCTATTATCGTTTCTCCCCTTATCGCTCTCATGAAAAATCAAGTAGATGCGCTAAGAGGGTTCTCCAATGAAGAAGGGGTAGCACACTTCCTGAATTCCTCTTTGAATAAATCTGAGATAGCGCAAGTAAAAAGCGACATTATCGAAGGTAAAACAAAGCTGTTATATGTTGCTCCGGAATCCCTAACCAAGGAAGATAATATCGCCTTCTTTTCCGGAGTAAAGATTTCTTTTGTCGCTATCGACGAAGCGCACTGCATTTCCGAGTGGGGTCATGATTTCAGGCCGGAATACCGCCGTCTGAAACCTATCATTTCTGAAATTGCCAAGGTGCCGGTAATTGCTCTTACTGCTACGGCGACACCCAAGGTTCAACAGGATATCCAGAAGAACTTGGGTATGACGGATGCCAAGGCATTCAAAGACTCCTTTAACAGGCCGAATTTGTATTATGAGGTTCGCCCTAAAAAAAATGCCCTCAAACAGGTAATCCAATACATTAAAGCAAACGAAGGCAAAAGTGGGATTATCTATTGCCTAAGCCGCAAAAAAGTAGAGGAGCTCGCAAATACACTGCAGGCCAACGGCATTAAAGCCTTGCCATATCATGCCGGTATGGATGGCGGACAGCGAAGCAGGGTTCAGGATCAGTTCCTTATGCAGGACGTTGATGTGATTGTCGCCACCATCGCTTTCGGAATGGGTATAGATAAGCCAGACGTGCGCTTTGTTATTCATTATGATATGCCCAAAAGTCTTGAAAGCTATTACCAGGAAACGGGAAGGGCAGGGCGAGATGGCGGCGAAGGAGTCTGTATCGCTTTTTACAGCCACAAAGACATCGAAAAGCTGGAAAAGTTTCTCCACGGCAAACCACTTGGGGAGTTGGAAGTAGGCATGCAGCTATTGCAGGAAGTTATTGCCTATGCTGAAACATCTATGTCCCGCAGAAAATATCTGCTCCATTATTTCGGAGAAGAATTCGATGAAATTAATGGTCCTGGAGCGAATATGGATGATAATTCACGATTCCCGAAAGAGCAGATTGAGGGGATGGAAATGGTGCATCTCATGCTTCAGGTAGTCGATGCGTTTAGAGAAAGCCACAAAAACCGCTTTATAGTAGCCGTGCTTGCCGGGGCTGAATCTTCTGAAATTTGTAATTACAAAGCTGATAAGCACGAGTTGTTTGGAAGCGGTTCAGAATTTTCTGATCGCTTTTGGTATGCCGTAATAAGGCAGTCGGTTGTTAAGGGACTTCTTCGCAAGGAAGTAGAGAGCTATGGCTTGCTGAAAATAACTGAAGAAGGAAGGAAATTTCTTAGCAACCCCTGGAGTTTTCCGATTATCAGGGAAATGGATTATTCCGATGTCGATGATGAAGATGGTCTTATTGTCAATGCTCGGGATGGGGGAGGAGCTCTCGACGAAACATTGCTCAATCACCTCAAGGATCTTCGTAAAAAAGTCGCGAAAGAGAAAAATCTTCCGCCCTATGTTATTTTTCAGGATCCCTCGCTGGAAGAAATGGCCAGCGTTTATCCAATTAACATTGATGAGCTGGCCCAGGTTAGCGGGGTAGGTCGGGGAAAGGCGCAAAAATTTGGAGAGCCCTTTATTCAATTCATCTCTTCGTACGTGGAAGAGAATGAAATAGATCGGCCTCAGGATTTCCTTGTAAAGTCTATCGTAAATAAGTCAGGAATTAAAGTCCAGATTATTCAAAACATAGATAAGAAAATCCCGCTGGAAGATATCGCTTCGTCCAAAGGGCTTTCTTTCGATGAACTCCTTATAGAGCTTGAAGCTATCGTAAATTCGGGTACTCGCATCGATATTAATTATTACCTGGACGATCTTCTGGACGCTGATTCCATGGATCAGATCTTTCAATCTTTGCGCGAAACCGAGTCAGAATCGATTGTAGATATCTATCATGCCTGCGATGGTGAATTTACGGAGGAAGAAATTCGACTGGCGCGCCTTAAGTTTCTAAGCGATGTCGCCAATTAATAAAGAGACATATGTTTCGGGTGAACCCGAAATGATGTTTTTGTAATCGCTGCAGTACCGAGGAAATTATTCTTTAAGCCTGCTCAAGGCAAGCCAGGACATAAGTGCAGTTCCGGTTTCCAACGCGCCTTCATCGATGTTGAACTGGGGATGATGCACCGGGTAGCTGTTTCGGCCATCTATCGATGCTGTTCCCAACCTCCAAAATGAGGCGGGGACCACATGGCTGTAGTAGGCGAAGTCTTCCGCAGTCATTCGGGGTTCAAGCTTTACTACTTTTTCCTTGCCCAACAGGTCTTCCGCCTTTTCCTTGACCCACTTCGTTAAGTCCCCATGATTATTTAATACCGGATAGCCTTTGCGTATTTCCGGAACAATTGATACGCTATATGTTTCACCGGTGTATCGGCATATTTTTTCAATCTCTGCGTGAGCAGCGTTGCGCCAGGCCTCATCAAAAGTGCGGAAGGTGCCTGCAAGGTCCACTTTCGAGGGGATAACGTTGGTGGCTCCCTCAGCCATAAACCGGCCAAAAGAGAGAACACTCGGGATGAGTGGATTGGTCTTCCGGGAAACAACTTGTTGCAGAGCTAAGATAAGGGCGCTAGCGGCCAATACAGGGTCTTTAAGACGATGCGGCATGGCGGCATGACCTCCTCTTCCTTCAACCCGAATATAGAGCTCGTCGGAAGAAGCCATAAATGCCCCGGCACAATAACCCATGCTGCCCACCGGCAATTCAGGATGAACATGTTGACCGAAAATACTCTCTGGCACAGGACGCTCCAGAACGCCCGCGGCAATCATCTTGCTGGCGCCACCAGGAAGTAATTCCTCACCAGGTTGAAAAATCAGGCGAACCTCGCCGTCCAGTTCCTCTCGGATGCGGTTCAGCACCAAAGCGGCACCAATAAGACAGGCCGTATGGGCATCATGGCCGCAGGCATGCATAACTCCTTCATTCAAGGATGAATATGGAGCTCCAGTAGCTTCGCGGATAGGAAGGGCGTCCATATCTGCCCGAAGGGCAATGGTTTTACTTCCGACCTTTCCTATTCGGGCTACGATGCCTTCACCACCAACGCCTGCCTGAAATTCAATTCCTTCCTCGCTCAGAATTTCACATATAAATGTCGCGGTGGCTTTTTCTTCGAATGAAAGCTCGGGATATTGGTGTATATGGTGACGAACCTTAAGAACTTTCTCAAAGACTTCCCGGCTCAGATGTTGAATAATTGACTTATCCGCCATTATTTTCAAAGAAAAGACTCTGCCCGGAAGCCCATAGCATGCGGCAGGCAGAATAAAACATTATAAGACCAAAAGCGAATTTTACTTTGGTTGGGGAGATTCTCAATGCGATTTTAGATCCGAAATAACCGCCAATTATAAAAGTTAGCGCTATTATAAGAGCGTATACAAGATTGACGTTTCCTGATTTGTAATAATTCATTACAGCCATTATGCCAATAGGTGGCAACATGATGGCAAGACTTGTTCCCTGGGCTTGCAACTGGCTAAATCCCATAAAATAAATAAGGGCAGGCACAATAATTATACCTCCCCCAAGGCCTATAAATCCGCTTAAGATTCCAGCAGCGATGCCGATAAGCACAAGAATTATTAAGGTACTGATATCCATTTTCATCGAACCCTGAAAATCCCTGCCAAGGTACACAATCCTATCGTTTGGTGAATCGAACGGGTAGTTAGAAGTCGAGGTTAAGTGATAAATAAAACACCCGCGGCAATTGTACCCCATCATCTACCCCCCAAGCCCAGTCAGCTCTCACGAAATAGCCGAGTACCCGTGAGCGAAGACCGAAACCATAGCCATACACTATCGGCTCTCGATTGTTTTCTATGGTTACTGTAATTGGATTGCCTTCATATACCTGGGTGTTGAAGCGGTTATCCTCGGAATAAGGATGTAGCCCCGTCCAGGCAGAGCCAACATCGGAAAATCCGACAAGCTGAAAATTTTCTACGAAATCACTTTTTATAGGTTTATTTAAGAAGTACTTGAAAATTGGCCATCTCAGCTCTGTGTTTATTGTTGCGAATGAATTGCCATTTCTGCTGTTTACGAAAAATCCGCGCATAGGGCTAGCTAAAGCCTGGTAAACATAATTCTGGTCGTCG
>Ga0315906_10006979_pt1 | contig 13829 bp, 8 predicted proteins | sample LakEriMetagenome_4_FD_203526 | JGI IMG/M metagenome (GOLD analysis project Ga0315906, IMG submission 203526) | Freshwater fungal communities from buoy surface, Lake Erie, Ohio, United States - Buoy 2 MA122 | ecosystem: Environmental > Aquatic > Freshwater > Lake > Lake biofilm | place: USA: Lake...
GCATGGTGATTTGCATTTTGTCCTCCACCTTTCCGGAGTTGGCTTTCTTTTCCAGATCGTAGAAACTATCAATTCTGGCTTTCTGCTTGGTTCCTCTTGCTTTGGGTTGTCTACGCATCCATTCCAATTCGGTTCGTAGCAGGTTGTTTGCCTTATCGATCTCCCTACCCTCTCGGAACTCACGCTCCTCCTTTTTTTCCAGATAATAGGCATAGTTGCCTTGGTAGGTATGGATCTTGTTTGCCGTTAATTCAAGGATGGTGTCGCACACTCCCTCAATGAAGTACCTGTCATGGGAAATAAGCAAAATGGTTTTATTGAGTCTTTTAAGATAACTCTCAAGCCACTCAATCATGTCCAGGTCCAAATGGTTGGTTGGTTCATCCAGCAACAAAAGGTCGGGTTCCTCGACTAGCAATCTGGCCAAGGCCACTCGCTTTTTTTGTCCGCCCGACAATGTACCAATTGTCCTATCCAGTTCATGAATACCTAACTTGGATAGTATTTCCCTTGCTTTGGATTCATGGTCCCATGCTCCTAGTGAATCAATCAGGTCAATGGTGGATTGCAGTTCATTTTTATCAGCTGAATCGCCTAGACCTACAAGCGTTTCATACCTTCCCAATGCTTCCAAAACAGGAGATGTGGAGTCGAATATGACATCCATTATACCAGCATTCGGGTCCAATGCGGGCTCCTGTTCCAAATAACCCATGGTAACCGAGTTCCTGATACTGACTTTACCTTGATCAGGGGTTTCCTTGCCAGCTATGATTTTCAGTAGTGTGGATTTTCCAAATCCATTTGCTGCAATCAACGCTGATTTCTGGTTTTTTTGAAGGGATATGCTGATTCCTTCGAATAGTGATTTCTCAGAATAGGATTTACCTAGTGATTCGCCAGCAAGGATGTTCATGCCGCTAAATTACGACATCTGCTCGCACCTATTGCTTTTTGTTTTCTTGTTTTCAAAGCCATGTTTGCCGTATACTGGCAATTGGGGTTCCCTGGTCATGGATGGTGATCTTTTCTTACGGTAATCGTTGTGATATGAGTTTTTACAATCAGCATCACAGAATTTCTTGTCTGTTCGACCGATTAATTTTTTGCCGCATTGGCAACATACTGTTTTCATGAAAAGCGGTTTTAGTGAAAATGAAAAATTAAACGTTTAAGTTGCCCCTTTTTTTTGACTAATTCAAAAGGGTTCAGTTTTTTTGCGTGGTCAGAAAGCGCTTTAAAACTGGCAAAAGCACCAAATCATTTTTCAAATTAAAATCATTTTTCAATTAAAATCAAAAAAAAACATGAATGCACTTCGCAATAAGGTTACTCTCATCGGTAACCTGGGAAACGATCCCGAACTCAAAGAGACCGATGGCGGATACAAACTGGCCAAAGCCTCACTTGCCACTAACGAATCCTATAAAAACAGCAAAGGCGAAAAAGTCACAGAAACCATTTGGCACAATTTGGTAGCTTGGGGCAAAACAGCCGAGTTCATGACCAAGTATCTGCAAAAAGGATCGGAAATTGTGGTTGAAGGTAAACTGATTAATCGCAACTACACCGACAAAGCAGGTGTTAAGAAGTATGTTTCCGAGATTGAGGTCAACGACATGTTGATCATTGGTCCCAAGAAGAACTGATTAGTTGGATTGTACCCCTCCTACCGGTTTCTGTGGGAGGGGTCATTCAATCAAACTGAATGCAATAGCTTCCCTTTCTTTGTATGGGAAGGGGTTTCATGGCCATTGCGACATTGCTTAGTTCCATTCCTGTGAAACTGAAATCAATGCCGCTCTTTTCGGTAAGTTTATGAATTATTTTTTCTGTTGTGGGTGATGACAAACAGTCGATTAAGGCCTTCCTAATGGCATGTGGATTTCGGCTTTCCCTCTCATCAATGAATCCGAATCCTTGATATACCTGGTTAGAGATAAGAACAAAGGATACCTCACCTGATTCCCGTCCTTTGCCGAAAAACAAATCATATCGGGTCTGTCCAAGCTCCTCTTCCATCATTTTCTTGAACCCTCCCTGATGGGATTCAGTATCGATTTCCCTGTTGAATGGAACATTGCATAGCGCACCATTCAGGTCCCATTTACGAACCCGATCGGATATATGACCTATTGCGTCTGGATAGCTGTGGAAATGGATGCCTTTGTGGTGGTATGACTTCCGAGTTACAACCGACATCCTCCAACGCTCTTGTTGATCCAGGTAGTATTCAACTGAGAATTTAAGAGGTTTCGATTTTTGTGCACGATTCAGCACGGGCCAATAAGAACGAATACGATGATCTTCAAGCAGTGAAGCTATAGTGGAATTGCCCGTCAATTCCCATTTTAAAAAATGAATCCACTGACTATGTCTAGTTAAAATACCATCATTCGCATAGTCGTGTGTTAGAATTCGCTTTCGGATATTGGTCGCCTTTCCAATATACAATGGCTTTCCATAGCGATCCAGGAACTGATAAATCCCCGGCTTTTCCGGAATGGATGTTGGAAAGCCTTTTTCCTTGGTTATAGGTATCGGTTTCGACTCCATGTAAATGAAAAACGGAGACCTGAAATCAAGGTCTCCGTTATCGCTAATGTTTATTTTAAATGATTACCACTTTGATGGTTTTGGTGGATTGTCCGTCGTTAATTCTAAGCTGGTACACGCCTTTCGGATATCCCGTCAAGTCGAGCTGGCGACGGTTCAAACCCCTTGTCATGTTATACTGGCTATCAATGATAATTGAACCCTTTGAATCCATTAACACAACTTGGATTTCAGCTGAACGATCCATCATAACATCCAAGTTGAACAATCCACTTCCAGGATTGGGAAACACGGAAATACCCGTGCTGTAGTTGGCTGCTCCATCTATGCCTGTTGATAGGTCGACATTGATGTTGTCGATGAATAGAGAATTACCATAGCCGGTTATGCTTACGAATTTGATTATGATTTCTGAATTCACATAACCACTCAGGTCCAAAGTGTCTTTACGCCAAGCACTGGCATTTGCTGGAGCAAAAATTGAAGTTTGGTCCGGTACCGTTGCCAAAGTTGATCCTTGTTTGAGGTACCCGGAAGGTATGAATGTTGCACCGCAATCAGTTGAAATGTCAATTCGAAGAGCATCTTCATAGGCGGCCGAATACCTGGCATGGGCCACGTCGAAGGTCATAAATCCTGTTGATACGCCATTCAAATCAATCTGCTCAGTTAGGATGCCGTCCTCTTGTCCAGCAGCATTGTAATTGAAATTATCAATGTAGGAGGAAATGGTCGGATTTCCATCAATTCCGGTTATGGATGTGGACTGGCTCCATGTAATGGAATTGTCAGGATTTTCGACATTCCAATTAGCAGGTGGGAAAGTTGGGGCTTGGAATGTTTCCACAACTGGAAGAGTTGATGCAATTCCTACCGACACCGCAGATGATTGGGTGGTGCTTCCGGATCCGAAGCTATTAGAAACAGTGAGTTGCACATCATAGACACCATTTGTAGTGAATTGTATAACCGGATTTTGTGATGTAGCTGACGTACCGTTGATGTATGTGAAACCGGTATTGGGTGTCAGTGACCAGTTCCAAGAGTTAGGTAAATTGCTGGATTGGTCGTTTAATGTCACAGATTGGTTTACGCATACATTACTTGGCGAGACTGTGAATGATGCAGCTGGAGGTGCACTGGTATCATAAATATTGATGTCATCAATAGCCATGTCACTGGTGTAATCAGGACCTGTGACTCCCCTGAACCTTACATTGATTATTTGTCCGATGTAGGATGTCAGATTGATTGAGCCCAATTGCCAAGCGGTACCCAAGTTACCGCTGAGGACGGGATATGCGTCCAGTATCCAGCTACCATTTACATAGATGTCAGTATGTAATTCACCCATATCAGCTCCGAACATGTGGTACCAAAATTCAAACACAGGATTGTTGGCACCATTCAAATTGATGCAAGGTGATATCACTATGGCCACTTGGGTGAAACATGCAGATGCCTCTGTATATAGATACTTGCCGGTGTTTGTGCCGGGGTTGTGGTCGATATCAGGTCCGGTGTTGTTGGATGGGGTTGCTCCTGCGCTTGTTCTCCAGTCGATATCATCTCCATCCCCATTGGTCAAGTTCACCCATCCATTAGACAAGTTACAAATGGTTGCTGCGCAATTGTTGGTGGTGGCGCAATTGGTGAAGGACTCAAAATCTTCAGTATAAGGAAGGTTTACGATGGTTCCTAAATTAACTTGTATGGATGTGTTGGACGAATCATTATAAAGATTGCCGTCACCACTTAATCCAGTCCATACATCCAGGGTGTAATTGCCAGGAGTCGAAAGGTCAATCGTAGCGTTAAAGGTATAGTTGATGTTTCCTCCTGGAGCAATGGTTGAAGTTGCAGTCTCTGTGACTACAGGTCCTCCGTTTAAAGTGTAGGACACTGGAATGTTGGATACCGCAGATAGTCCATCATTGTCGATTCGAACAGTAACCGGTACATTAGTAAGGCCTTGGCAGGATTGTAGTGCACTTGCTGGACTCACCAGTTGGTTGAGCGACGCGTCGATTGCAATGGGACATGAGAAAACGCCTGGTGCCTTATAAACGGCATTTGCCCTTCTGCCCTTGGTGTTATCAGGGGTGATGGCACGAACGCTGAACCAATGACCTGTGTTTGGGTTTGTTCCGGTAACAACAGCCGAAGTTGTAGTGGAATATGCTACTGAATCCATATACATTGATCCAAGCATGCTCACTTCATACGCCACAGCACCTGTTACAGGATTCCAAACCAATCGTACAGAGTCTGGACAAGCCCAGTCCACTGAAATTCCAGCAGGAAGTCCGATGATGCTGAATGTTTCAGGTGTTTGTCCGGATATTGCACCCCTGCTGATTCTAACTTTGGCTTGACCGGTCAGGGCAGTAGGAACGGTCCAGTTGTAGTATCGTTGGGCGGCAGGTATGGTCGAAGAAACCGTGTTCCAATTAGAACCATTATCGATGGAGTATTCCATAGTAAACGTTCCGTTTACGCCATAAGCATCCCAGCGAATGGTTTCGGTTTCGCCGGGAACAAATCCCTCTGAACCGATTGGATACGTAACTGTGATTGATTCATCCACGAACTCGTAAACCAAATAGTATTTCTGTGGGCCTTGAGGAATTAAAAATCCATCAATGGAGATGGTATACACTCCAGCCACTGGATCGTTGATGGTGACCTGTTCCATGTTATTCAAATCATCCACACCACGTACCGCATTTGCATTAAGAGTAGTTGCATTGGGAGCAGGATTCAAAACCCATGGCTCTGTATTGTTGGATGACGGGTCTGAAACAATGAAATTCAGATCGTTTACCAGAGCTTTAGAAGCCAAAGGGTCCCCTTCCACATCATTCCAATAAAGCATCACTCGTAATTGTTTGGTGTTTGCCGGAACTGTGATGTTGTGTGTTAGTGTAGTACCTTGTGTGATGAGTCCTGAAACATACCTGTTATCCTCAAGCGTGGTTACTGCACGTAAGGCATTCACCCTACCCCATCCAAACCTGTAGTCTGGGCCAGGATTACCTAAATCATCGGCGGTGTTCAGCAGACAGGCTTTTAGCAGTGCTCCCTCGGCATTCTGACCTCCGTTGAGGTCCCTGTATGCTTGGTGCAGTTGTGTGATGATGCCGGCAACCCCCGGACAGGCAGCTGAAGTGCCACCGCCAGTTTGGTAAGTATTAGGGCCGTTGGTGGAAAGTTGACCAACACCATTTGCACAAATATCCGGTTTGATACGTCCGTCCTCCGAAGGCCCACGGCTTGAACTGGATTCCAGCACGTCCAAATAACTAAGATTGCCACAAGCAATGACATTCTTACCTTGCTTATAACCTCCGGTGATATTACCCCAACCACTTCCTGCTCCATAGTTGCAATTGCCAGTTCCGTTGTTGCCGCCTGAGTAAACGTGGATCAAAGTGGGGTTTTGATTCAGTATCTGATCACCGGTTTGAGTGTCTGTTGAGTAGTCGTTACATCCTTGGGAATAGGAAGTTGAGGTTACCATTACCCCTAGTGTTTGGTTGGTGGTGGGAGAATTCAAAACGTGGTTGTACCCACCGATATCATAAATGTAGATAAATGCTCCGGTGCCCATTCCCCGTATGGTGGGATTCAAATTACCTGCACCCATCAGGATACCTGCGGTCATGTCGCCGTGGGTACCGGAGTTGGCAGTTGTATTCGATTGGTCAATTCGTCCCTGGTAATCGATGTGTGGCCCAACGGGTCCATCATCGGCCAAAGCAACAGAAACGCCATTGCCGTCATAATGACGACCCATGGGCGAATCACTATTGAGTACATTGGAACGGTGCAAGGTTCTTCCTTTTTCATCATCGGCAACTGGTGGAGGAGCAATGGGTTCCAAGCCGTTCACAAAAGGTAACGAAGCGATCTCCATATGCCTACCTTCATCGATTCGGATCTCAGCCCATCTGCCGTAGTCATACCTGCGCAGCAAGGTCGCACCCTTGCTTACAAGTGATTCAATCACCAAATCAGCATTCAAGCCCTTGTGATACCGAACCACCAAGTCGACTTTTCCAGTTTGCTTCAAGGACCAGGCTGGATAACTTCCTGAAAATAGATCCTTGTTCAATTTCCAGTTAGGGTCAAAGGAAATTATAGATTGGATACTTGCAGAACGGAGCTGTTCCAGATTTGCGTTCACCGCAATTCCTGCCATGTATGTACGATCTGGTAAATAGTTGTAAAGAAAAATTCCAGCGCTTTCCAATGAGACTCTGACGTTTTCAGAAGGAATCTCGTTGAAGGTGATCAGACGGAAGTATTTGTTTTCAAATACTTCATCGCCAAGCACATTGGGACTATTGATAAACGACTCCAGATTGGCTGCAGGCTGAATGCTTCCTGTTTTCAGTTTAATGGTTGCCTGTCCAAATAGGACGGTTGGCACAATCAAAAGACCAGCCCAGATAATGGCGATTAGGGTTTTGGATTTTAGATTCATTTTTAGTTGGTTGATAAGTTACTAAAGTAATTCAAACGCATCAAAAGAACAACTGGACAAATTGTTATTTGTCAACCAATAATCAGATTTAATTAGCTGATAATCAGTATTGATTCAGGAAAAATATTCAAGTTTCAAGACCTCTCCATCAAAGGAAGCGTAGCTGCAATGCTTAATCCACTCACCGAGATTAATATACCTGCCTTTGCCGTCGATTACCATGTCAATTGGAAGATGTCTATGTCCAAAAACCATGAAGTCGAATTCATTGGTTTGCTGCAGTTGCTTACAATACTGAACCAGCCATTCCTGGTCATCTCCAAGATATTTTTCATCAGAATTGCCGGTGTTTACTCGGCTCCGTTTGGAGAAGAAATTGGCGATTGGAATTCCGATATCGGGATGCAGCCATCTGAATAGCCACTTGCAAACAGGGTTGGCAAAGACCGCTTTAATGAACTTATAGCCATGATCACCAGGACCCAGCCCGTCTCCATGTCCGATGTGGAATTTTTTGCCGTTTATTTCCCTATTGATCGGGTTCCTGTAGATTACACACCCGAACTCTTTCTGAAAATAATCGAAAACCCACATGTCGTGATTGCCTATGAAATAATGCAATTTGATACCTCGATCGGATAGCTCGGCCAGTTTACCAAGCAATCGTGTATATCCTTTTGGAACGGCATTTTTGTATTCGAACCAAAAGTCAAAAACATCACCTAAAAGGTAAATTTCGGAGGCATCATTTGAAATGAAGTCTAGGAATTTCACGACCTTCTTTTCCCTCTCAAGACTGCTTTGGGCATCGGGAACACCCAAGTGGAAGTCAGACAAAAAATAAATCTTATTCCTTTCACCCATTATCTGAGACCATTAATTGCCTTTGTGCGTAGTGAATCAAAAGACAGTTGTGATAAATCCAATACAAATCGTATCCTATCTGCAAACTTAACATTATTTGTATCGAATGTGCGTTGAATATTTCCAGACTGGAAAACCGGTACATGAATCTCGGCAATTCCTTTGATCAAGGAAAGGGATACGCCGCCTTCGTACATGAATGGTCCGTTGATGTCAAGGAAAATATCCCTGATGCCATCAAAGGTTCCGATATTGAAAAAGAATCTTAATGGTATCGGCGTTGGGTTGTCGGTGGAAAGATGTAGCGCACCAATCCATTTGTTTGTTTGACCCAAAGGAGTCGGTGAAATGAAACCACCATCCCTGATTAGCATTTGTCTGCTCCAAAGCCCCGAGGTTTCATTCCTTGCAGCAAATATTTCATTGAAAAGGTAGTCATTTGCACCAGTCCACGAACTCATTCTGAAGTTGACATTATCCGAAGATTGGTTTTTAACGAATCCTCCAGCAAATAAACGCACGTCAAATCCTTTCCTGGGCTTTCTATAAGTGAACCGGTATTTGAATTCTCCGGATAGCTTGGCATAACGCGTTCCGTTTTCCAATCTGATATGGTATGAAAATGGATCGATAATTCTCGAATTGGTAAAGTTATAGTTGATTGATCCATGATACCTGTCGACGGTTTTGAATTCCCTTTGAACCGAAGAGCCATTCATGGTGAAAACCGGTTCAACAGCATAGATTCCTGTTGCTTGAAAATCAACCCTACGTCTAATGGGCGACCATGCGACATGCTCTCTGAATTCGAATCCCAATATTCCATTCCATTTGGAATATGACAATGTTTTTATAAGCGCGAACTCCGATGGGGTTCGGTTCTCATAAAGATCATATCCGAATCTCTTACCATTGACTTCTAATGCAATCCCATTGAAAATTCCTTTTATAGGCCACTTTTTCAATCGAACGGATGCAAAGCCCACCAGGTTGTTAAGTTCTTCAGAATACATCGGGGTAAATGAGAACTCAAAAGGAGCCGGAACAAGTTCCATGTTGGATATGGTTACACCCGCCATTAATCCGTCATATTCGTTCCAACCTACGGCTGGCATTAAAAACATATTGTCGCTGCCGAAAGAGTCATATAAGGAAGGAAACAACCTGAGTTTGGGAGATCGCCATTTTCCATGACCATTTTCATTGAAAACCTGATGACGGTTTTTCAGTATGAAATGGTAAGGTCTGTTGATTGTGAACTCGTTTTTTGAAATTTCACTAGCAAGCAATGTGTCGTTCTCAAAATGGTTTATCCAGATCGCTCCCCCATTTTTCCATTCAAGGTACAATGGAACCTTTGGGCCGGAGTTTTGCCTTATTCGAAGCATTGGTGTTTCTCCATCAATATTTTTCACACAGACGGAATGTGGTGAATTGGTCATCAGGAAATCATCAAAAAACCAGTCAAGGTCCTGACCGGAGGATTTTTCAAATGATGCTTGCAAATCTTTTGGATCCGGATGCCTGTAAGACCATGTTGAATAATAATCCTTGATACATCGTTCTGATAGGTCTTCCCCCAAGTAATCAAAAAGGAAATCGAATGCAAACGCTGTTTTGGTATAGGCAATAACCCCATAATTCAGGCGATTGAAATCCTCTGATCGAGTTGTTATGGGTTGGTCACTGTTGTCATATGATGCTAACAATATCGAGAGGTCATTTATGGAATCAATGCTTAAGGATCCAACTCCCAATGCCTTGGATAAGAGTCTGGTGATACCGTTGGTGGTGATATTGTCGGGGCTTTTTCGTGATTCACTCATATATCGGTATTCGTAATATGAATTCATCCCTTCGTCCATCCAAGGATGTTCACGTTCATTGCTTGCCAACGCACCATAAAACCAATTATGACCAAGTTCATGAACAAGTACCCGCTCCAAATCGGATGCTGATGCTGGCGTGTTCAGAATGGTGATTCCTGGGTACTCCATGCCTCCACCGGCTGAAATCCTACCATCGACCACGGCAAAGGATTCATAAGGATAGTCGCCTATTTCATTTGAAAGGAAAACAAGTCCACTTTTTGAGTAGCTCAAGGCATCTTTCCATAAATCATTTCGTTGGTTTCCAAAAAAAGCTGATGTACCGACTTTTTTGCCGGACTCCAATACCACCGTATCCAACATCACCTGATAATATTTGCTGGCAAACCATGCGAAATCATGTGCGTTTCTTAGTTCGTATCGAACCGTCTTTTTGTCGATTGCCGAGGCAATGAGTCCGAATTCATTTTTGGGGTAAATTACTGCATCCGATAATTTCTTTCTGGTTTTTGCATCCAACTGTAACAATCTGTTCCTCTCCGATTCAGTCATCAATTCCCCTGAGGCAGCTATGGTGTAGTTGGAAGGAACGGTAAGTTCCACTTCGAAGTCACCGAACTCCGAATAAAATTCGCCCCTGCTCAGATAGCTCATACAGTGCCAACCTCCTTTATCAAAAACAGCTGGCTTTGGAAACCATTGAGTCAAATTGTATGAGTAGTTATCCCTGCCCATTCTTGAAAAACGTGCGTCTGGTATAGCTACTTGAAAGGGAGTTTCTATGGTAATCTGGCCTCCTGGTTCTAGTTTTGAATCCAGCAAGAGTCCAACGATTTCCGGGGAATCCCCATCCTTGTAAATCTTGACTGCTGATCCGTTAATTGAGAATTGGTAATCGGTTATGCGCCCGAGGTCATTCGGATTTGAGAAATACAATGAGTTGTCGCGGTCTATCAACAATTGCTTGCATAATGGGGTGTTACTTCCGCTGTATGCGTTGGGCCATAGGTGAAACCAAATGGTGTCCAATGCCTGGTCTGAATTGTTTTCATAAATGATGCGGATGCTTCCAATTACTCTATGGTTCAGGTCATCCAGTTCGGCTTTGATCTCATATTTTAATTTCTGCTGGAAATAGATTTCCGGATTCCCGGCTTGAACGATACCTGTGAATAGCAATGAATAAAAGAAAAAAAGTATCGTTGTCTTCCTCATGGTTGTTAATAATGTGGGTAACAAAATTGCAAATAAATGTCGATTTGAAGCTCTAATTACGAGCGACAACATTAGCTTTGTCCATATCGGAATAAAAATTCAAATCATTTTAGTATGAAGAATACAAGTAATTGTAGTTCAATTAGAAGCATAAGTTTTTTGGATTGGTCAACGAGCGCCTTTTTGGGGAGCTTTTTAGCATTTATCGTCTGCATATCGATCGTGTCATGCGATAATGATATATCAGAAACCAAAGACCCGATGGTTGAGGATACCACAAAGGGCTCCGTTAAAAGAGAAATTGTGAAAAGTATACCTGAAAACGGCACTTTTGATGGTGATACACTCAACGTTACTGGAAAACATGTATTGTTCTTTTATCCATCGTCATCCAAGGCAAAATCCCTGAACTTGAATGACCAGGAAATTGGTCGTTTTAAATCGACTGCCCAGTCCATCATCGACTCTATTGGGGTCATTTCTCCAGGAGTAACCGCGTCCATGACTGAATTGGGACATGTTCGCATATTTGGACGAAAAGGTTCACCAATGATCATATCCTTGACCACATTTTCAGAACCCTTCGGGATGGTAATCAGTGATGGTACCCAAATGGCTCCTATCACCAAAGGTGCAAGACCTCGTGAAGCGTACTTAGAGCAGATTCGTAGGGTATTGAATTTTGAAACATCCGGTACCCGATGAAATTCACTGTTGAAACTGCTGAAATCCCGAATCCATCATGTGTGGGATAAACGGTATTATTTCTTTTTCGGCTGCTGGGTCTGAAAAGCTTGGCCTCATTTCAAAAATGAATGGATGCCTATCCAGCAGAGGACCTGATCACGATGGTTTTTGGACAACTAATGGTTTGGCATTAGGGCATCGTCGATTATCCATCATCGACACATCCCCCTCCGGCAACCAACCTATGGTTGATTCAACAGACCGCTTTGTCATAGTATTCAATGGTGAGTTCTTCAATTTCAAAGAGCATCGTCAGAGGCTTGAATCGGATGGATATCGATTTCGATCAACTACGGACACTGAAGTTCTATTAATGCTTTATTCATTGGAGGGTCCTTCCTGCTTAAGCAAGGTTAATGGTTTTTTTGCTCTTGCCATATTTGATAAAGTTGAAAACACCTTGTTCCTAGCCAGAGATAGGTTTGGTATCAAACCCTTGTTGGTTTATGAGGATCAAGACCGATTGTTGTTTTCAAGTGAGATGAAATCATTGATTGCAGGTGAAATTAAAAAGGAGATTGATCGCATTTCACTTGTGAATTACCTGCAATTGAATTATGTACCCGGGCTTCAAACGATATTTAAAAATGTTTGTCGATTAGAGCCGGGGTCTTGGCTCCTAGTGAAGCCAGGCGACATAAAGTTTCGTCAAAAGGGCAGATATTATGAAATGCCTTCGCCAGATCCTCCTTTTTTTGAAGGCAGTTTTGATGAAGCAGCAAATCAGTTACGCGGATTATTGGAAGATTCAGTTCGATTAAGGCTTGTCTCAGATGTTCCATTGGGAGCATTCTTGAGTGGTGGCATCGATTCATCTGTGGTGGTTTCCTTGGCTTCAAAAATGGTTTCAAAACTGAATACTTTTTCTATCGGTTTTAAGGATGAGCCATATTACGATGAGACTGCATATGCACGGATGGTCGCCAAACATTGTGGAACCGAACACACTGAATTCCGGCTCACTACCGATGATCTGTTTGAACAACTGCATCGAGTGTTGGATTATTTGGATGAACCATTTGCCGATTCATCGGCATTAGCCGTACAAATACTTTGTAATCAAACAGCAAAGCATGTAAAGGTTGCCCTTTCGGGCGATGGTGCCGACGAGATGCTTGGGGGTTATAACAAACACAGGGCTGAGCTCTGGTTCAAGTCAAAACCATTAACAACTCAATTGTTGAAATTGGCCTCACCTGCCCTTTCACCCTTTAAAGGTGGTCGTGATAATGGACTCTCTAACATGATCCGAAAGGTTCATCGATTCTCAGAGGGCGCCTCAATGAGTAATCTTGATCGGTATTGGCGATGGTGTGGTCATGCATCTGAAAAGGATGTTTTTCAATTGATAGGATTTGATGAAGGTTATAACGATTATTCAGCTCGCAAAAATGAGATTTTGAAACCGCTCGGCGATGGATCAAGGATGGAGCAGATTTTCAGGATGGATATGGGTATGGTTTTGCCTGGAGACATGTTGGTGAAGGTCGATTTGATGTCGATGGCCAATTCTCTAGAGGTCAGGGTGCCGTTTTTGGATTATCGCCTAGTGAATCATGTGATGCGCCTTCCACACAAATACAGGATCGCCAGCAATAAGGGTAAACTCGCACTTAGGGAAGCGTTCAAAAACGATTTACCCTCTGAAATATTCGAAAGACCAAAGCATGGATTTGAAGTTCCATTGTTGAAATGGTTCAGAAAAGAACTGCGTTCCATGATAGAGGATGAACTTTTAAGTGATCAATTCATACTTGACCAGGGCATTTTTGATTTGAATTCGATCAGGGAAACCCGTAATCGGCTTTTCTCCGATAAGCCCGGAGATATCGGGTCACGCGTATGGGGTTTGATTGTTTTTCAATATTGGTGGAAGCGATTCATGTAATTTGATTTACCATGGCTAAAGTTTTGCGAATCATAAATCGATTGAATCTGGGCGGTCCTACTTACAACGCCGCCTACCTGACTCGCTATCTGCAACCGGAATTCGAAACCATGTTGGTGGCCGGCATGAAGGATGAAAGCGAGGAGAGTTCTGAATTCATTGTTCGTGAAATGGGAATCACGCCGGTCTACATCACCGACATGAGGCGAGAAATCAGTCCTGTTGCAGATTACAAGGCATATAA
>Ga0315906_10006980_pt1 | contig 13829 bp, 14 predicted proteins | sample LakEriMetagenome_4_FD_203526 | JGI IMG/M metagenome (GOLD analysis project Ga0315906, IMG submission 203526) | Freshwater fungal communities from buoy surface, Lake Erie, Ohio, United States - Buoy 2 MA122 | ecosystem: Environmental > Aquatic > Freshwater > Lake > Lake biofilm | place: USA...
TATGATGGAGAATGTCTGATTCATCCCTTTATTAATTATTATTCATATCTATTCGGCTTTTTCGTTCTTCTGTTAACATCATTTTTAAATTCTGTTAGAATATGTTTAACAATCGATTGAAAATATGGGCAAATCGTTCCTTTTGTTAGGAATATTTTCACATAAAAAGCTACCTACTTATTTGATCGCCTGATATCTTTGACTTCATAAACCAAAACAAACCAACATGAAAAAAGTTATTTTCAGTTTCGTAATGATCGCTACAGCTTTCGTTTCAAATGCACAAGACGGGTTCTCTAAAGGAAGTAAATTCCTTTCAGGTAATTTCGGAATTTCCTCTTCTGACAATAAAGATGAGGTTACTAAGACTAGTTCTTTTTCAGTAAATCCATCAGTTGGCTATTTTATTTCTGATAATTTGGCAGTTGGAGTGGGATTAGGTATCGGATCAAACAAGGTGACTGTTGACGGAGATACAGAGTCTGAATCAAGCACAATGAGTTTCGGCGGCTTTGGTAGGTATTATTTTAGCCCTAAAAGCAAATTCACAATGTTTGGTCATTTAGGAGTTAACTATAATTCCTCTGATGAAAAGGTTGCAGATTTCAAAACAACCGGAATTGAAGCATTTGTTGCTCCAGGATTCAACTATTGGATTTCTAACAAATTGGCTTTAGAGGCTGTAATCGGAAAGATCGGATACTCTACCTCAAAAGCTGATTTTGATGGAGCTGAGAGCAGCTCAAACTTTGATTTTGGTTTGAATCTCTCCAGCATTTCTTTCGGAATGGTGATGAAATTCTGATAATAAAACTTATAATTTTCAAGGGGCACCTATGGTGTCCCTTTTTTTTGAGATTATTTTGAAAGCACATCTTTCATATTCCAGATTCCATCCTTATCAAAAACATACTCCGCCGCCAACACCGCCCCTGCTGCAAATCCCTTTCTGCTATGTGCTGTATGCCTGATCTCAATATCATCTATTGCTGATGTATAACTTACGGTATGTGTGCCGGGAGCGGGATCAACCCGCTTGCTGATAATGCTTAATTCGTCGGGTGATTGCATTTCTTTATTGACCCAGGATTTCTTTCTGTCTACTTCATCGATGATTTGTTCTGCAAGGCTGATGGCCGTTCCGCTTGGAGCATCCAGTTTTTGAGTATGATGAATTTCCTCAATGCTGATATCATACTCGGCATGATTATTCATCAACTTTGCCAGCTTCCTGTTCAATTCAAAAAACAGATTAACACCAATGCTGAAATTGCTGGCATAGAGAAATGATCCATTCAGTTCCAGGCATAATTTCTCTACCTCCGGTTTGCGCTCCAGCCAACCCGTACTGCCCGATACTACCGGTACTCCCGCTCTCAGGCAGGTGCAGATATTTTCAAATGCAGATTCCGGACCGGTGAATTCAATAGCAACATCTGCCAGTTTCAAATTGGCCTCATTAAGATCGTGCGGATTTTCTTTGTCTATTTTAAGTACGATCTCATGCCCCTTCTCTATGGCAATCTCTTCGATAGCCTTTCCCATCTTGCCATATCCGATCAATACAATTTTCATGTTTAATCTGCTTTATTTTTATACAATGAGTGAAAATGTTACTGCTATTTGCTTAGGCTGATCTTTAATCCTATGCCGGGATGACCTGACATTTCGGAGGCACCGGCCTTAATTTGTAAGCTCAAATCATCACTAATGTCAAAGCTCTTTAAATGAGCATCTACAGCGGCATCCGCTACGTTAAGTCCCCAGAAAACAACAAAGAATAGCACACAGTAATCCATATTCTGTCTTACCGCATTTCTGAAATTCCTGATACGTTCAGGTTGACTGCGTACATTGTAGTAAGGCTGCTTGATCTGTAAGTCATTAGATGCATCTCCATCTGTTGCCAGCCTGTAAGCATCCCTGGAGTCCTGGTATTGAGTATAATTCTGAAAAAACAAGTAACCTGTTGTCCCCAGGGCGCCCCAAACCAGCGGAACTTTCCATATTTTCTTATTGGTGATCTGACCCCAACCCGGCAGAATGGCTGATCGGATGCTGGCCTTTCTGACCATGGCTTTCGCTGCATCAGCATCATATACGGTAAAATTCAAATTCTTTTTAAGGGAATCCACCTGCTGTCCCCTGATTTCGGAAGCGACCATACAAATGGCGAATAAGCATAGAAGACTTCTGATCATTGGCATCAGCTTACCTTGACATGCAATTTATCCAAAAGGCTGTTGAGCTCATCCAGTGAATAATATTCAAAAGTGATGGAGCCATAACCTTTCTTCTGATGTTGCAGTTTCACCTTGGTGCCAAATTGCGAGGCTATATTATCCTCGATCTTCTTGAAAGCGGGCGGAAGAGATGTTTTTGCGGCAGGTTTGGAAATAGGTCCGGTTTTCATTTTTCTGACCAGTTCTTCCGTTTGCCTTACAGATAAACCATGTTTCTTTATCTCCGAAAAGACGTACCATTGCTTATCTACTTCCTCCATATTGATGATGGCACGGGCATGGCCCATGGTGATGATACTATTACGAACCGCAATTTGTATATCGGGAGGCAGTTTCAGAAGTCGCACATAATTAGAAACGGTGGCTCTTTCCTTACCCATGCGCTCTGCCACCTGCTCCTGTGTATAGCCGAGTTCGTCAATCAGCCGCTGATAGCTAAGACCTATTTCTATGGCGTTTAGGTTCTCCCTCTGCAGGTTTTCCAGCAGGGCGAGTTCCAGCAATTCATTGTCTTTCGTCTGGCGAATGTAAACGGGAACATCTTTCAGGCCGGCCAGTTTGGCCGCACGAAATCTTCTCTCACCCGCTATTAGCCTGTATCTGCCGCCGGGAGTGGCCGAAACGGTGAGCGGTTGAATGATATTGTGGATCTTGATGGAAGCTGCCAGCTCCTTGAGGGCTGTCTCATCGAAATCCTTCCTGGGCTGATCGGGGTTAGTATCGATCAGGTCTAATGGTACGCGGTTGGTGGCGATCGTCTTTTCTGCAATTTCAGGATTAAGATTTCCGATATTGCTTTTCAGATCGCTATCCATACTTTGCAGCAGACTTCTGATGCCCTTGCCCAGTGCGTCCTTCTTATTGGGTGTGTTCATCTTGAAAGATTCGTTTATGCCTGATAGTTATAATTATTCCATGATCTTGTCTTCCTGCCTGATTCTGGTGAGATTGTTCTTTTGCAGGATCTCCTTTGCCAGATTCAGGTAGTTTACAGCTCCCTTGCTGTCAGAGTCATACAGTATCACCGGCTTTCCGAAGCTGGGGGCTTCACTCAAGCGGGTATTGCGATGTATGATGCTGTTGAAAACCATGTCGTCAAAATGTCTCCTTACTTCACTAACCACCTGATTGCAAAGTCTCAGCCTTCCATCATACATGGTCATCAGTATACCTTCTATTTTTAGTGCGGGATTGAGTCTGTTTTGAACAATCTTTACGGTATTCAATAATTTACCGAGCCCTTCCAGTGCAAAAAATTCTGTTTGAACAGGAACGACCACACTGTCTGCAGCTACCAGTGCATTAACAGTGATCAATCCCAAGGAAGGAGAACAATCTATCACAATGAAATCATAATCCTCTCTTAATGGTGTCAGTATTTTTTTCAATACTGATTCCCTGTTGGGATAGTTGATCATTTCAATTTCCGCTCCCACCAGGTCGATATGCGAGGGGATGAGGTCGAGATAGGGGAGTGAAGTTTTCAATATCACCTGACCGGCCTCGGCATCATTAACCATGCAATCATAGAGGCTTTTAGTTACATTATGCAGATCAAAACCCACGCCGGTTGTACTATTTGCCTGGGGATCCGCATCCACCAGCAATGTTTTGTACTCCAGAATTGCAAAACTTGCAGCCAGATTGATGGCTGTGGTGGTCTTTCCGACCCCTCCTTTCTGATTCGCTATGCCGATTATCCTCGCCATGTATGTTTATTTCAATGTAATAGTTTCTCCCACAGAAGGAAGCAACAATGTAATTCCATTTTTATCAAAAACGGCCTTTGCTTCCTCCTTGTTGATCCTTATCGGCTCAAAAGTGTCATAGTGTATTCCTACCACCTTGTTACAATTCACCATTTGAGCTGCCTTTGCGGCATCTTCCGCGTCCATGGTGAAGTTACCTCCTATTGGCAAAACTGAAAAATCTAAATGATACTGCTCGGCGATTAGCTTCATGTCCAGGGTTAGACCCGTATCTCCGGCATAATATAAACTTCCGGCATCCCCGCTGATGACAAATCCCATGGGATTGCCGCCATAACTGCCATCCGGAAGCTGAGAGGAATGCAGGGCATTTACGCATTTGACTGATCCGAAGTCAAATGATCGTCGGCCGCCAATGTTCATGGGATGCGTTTTTTCCACTCCCTGTGCGGCGATCCAGTTAATCACTTCATAAGCGCCAATTACCATCGCGCCGGTTCTCTTCGCAATGGAAGGGCAATCCAACAGATGATCTACATGTCCATGGCTGAGCAGAATGTAGTCCGCTTCAATTTGATCGGGATTGATGGAAGCGGCCAGTGGATTGCCGCTGATGAATGGGTCAAACAAAAGCGTCTTTCCGTCAATTTTTACTGCAAAGCAGGCATGTCCGTAATAAGTTAGTTCCATGTTGAAATAGGGTTGAGAATGAGGTAGATAGGTCTTTTCCCGTCTATCTTTTCGCAAAGTTAATTAAACAGGCATAGATAGAATCAGTCTTGCCGGCTAATTAATTGAATGTTAATAAACTCTTTAAGTCAGTTGTATTCTAAGTTGCAGGGTCTGCTTCGGTTACCTTTGCATTATATCCTTTGAATAATTATGCGTTCTACTCTTGGTTTCACCTTTTTCTGTCTGATCTTATTCCTATTGGACCTATATGTGTTTAAGGCCGTGAAACATGTGATCTCTGCCAACTCAGTCAGGTCGCGCTTCTGGATCACGTTCACTTATTGGTCCGTATCTGTGGTCATGCTAATATCCTTGTTCTTTTTTCTGAATACAACACCCGATCTTGGAGGACGAAAATTACGCAGTTATCTTTTTGCCATGATAGCAGGCATATTATTGGCAAAGCTGACCGCCTCTGTTTTTCTTTTAATTGATGATGGCAGAAGATTCATACAATGGATCTATGTCAGATTTTCCAAGGTAGGTATTATAGCGGGGGCATCCTCACCCGATATTTTGAGTCGTTCCACTTTTATCAGTTGGATCGGATTCGCAGCAGGTTCCAGCCTGTTTGGCAGCTTGGTATATGGCTTCGGTAATAAATACAGTTACCGTGTCAGAAACCTGAAAATTAAAGATGAAAAACTGCCCGAATCCTTCAGGGGTCTCAAAATAATTCAGATCAGCGATATCCATGCCGGTAGTTTTACGGATCAGGCCGCTGTTGAAAGCGGCGTTCAAAAGATCATGGATCAGCAGCCTGACCTGATCTTATTTACGGGAGACCTTGTCAATGATATGGCAACTGAAATGGCAGGATACATGGAAGTGTTCGGTAAGTTGAAAGCGCCGATGGGCGTTTATTCCATTTTGGGTAATCATGATTATGGAGATTATGTGAAGTGGCCGGTCAAGGGTGTATCCAAGGAGCAAAATTTGCTGGATCTTCAAAAAATTCATGCAGATCTGGGATGGAGACTTTTAATGAATGAGCATGTGGTGTTGGAGCACGGAGATGACAAGATCGCTTTGATAGGTGTGGAGAACTGGAGTGCAAAATCTGCCTTTCCCAAGCGTGGGGTCCTTTCCCGGGCTTACGAAGGATGTGAATCCTATCCATTCAAGATATTGATGACACACGATCCCAGTCATTGGGAGGCGGAGGTGCAGACAAATTATTCGGATATCAATCTTTCGCTCAGCGGCCATACCCATGGTATGCAGTTCGGTGTGGAAATGCCCGGTTTCAGGTGGAGCCCGGTGCAATACGTATACAAGCAATGGGCAGGCCTATATGAGAGTAAAGGACAGAAACTTTATGTCAACAGGGGTTTCGGCTTCATTGGTTATCCCGGCAGAGTGGGGATCATGCCTGAGATCACGGTGCTGGAGCTTACCTGATCCGATTCAATTTGCCGAATTTCCTGTTAGACTTAGAAGTTTCTGAAAGATCAGTAATTCCTGTTTCTGCTATTTTGAAACCCTCTGGCCCTTCTTCCTTCTCCTCCGTCACTGCGACGCTGCACACTATCGGCCTCATTCATGCGTATAGCTCTGCCATTGAATTTCTTGCCATTCAATGCTTTGACCATCTTTGTCGCCGAGGCGCGGTCAACTTCTACCCAGCTGTTCATTTCGCGCATGTCGATTCTGCCAAGAACATCTTTTTTCAAATTACTTTCATCCAGGATGAACTGCAGGAAAGAGGCTTTATAAAAGCCGTCTTTGGTTCCAACGTTGATAAATAGACGCGAAAAGCCGGTATCGCGGCTGTTGAAGCGATCCCGGGAAACATTGTTCCTTTCTCTGGATTCCTGTCTCGTATTGAGGTCTTCCGCGTTTTCGTAATATTTAAGAAAATGGTTGAATTCAAGGGCGGCTACGCGCTGTAATACTTCTTCCTTACTCATATGCTCGAATTTGCTGATGAGGTCGGGGAGATAGGTTTCATAGTCGCCGTGGGAAATGTCGGCCTGACAGAGTTTATCCATAAAATGGAAGAACTGTTTCCGGCAAACTTCTTTTCCTCCGGGTATGTCATGGCGATGAAAGGTGGCATTGATCATTTTCTCCAGTTGCCTGATCTTATAAGTTTCCCTGGAATGACAGATAGAAATACAAATGCCGCTTCTGCCGGCACGGGCGGTTCTTCCGCTGCGGTGGGTATAAACTTCCATATCATCCGGCAATTCATAATTGATCACATGTGTGATGCCGTCTACGTCTATTCCGCGTGCCGCAACATCTGTGGCAATGAGCAATTGCAATGACTTCACGCGAAAACGTCCCATTACTTTATCGCGTTGTTGCTGTGTGAGGTCACCATGGAGGGCCTCAATATCATATCCGGATTTGGCCAGTTTTTCTGAGATTTCCTGCGCATCGATCTTGGTTCTGGTGAAAATGATGCCGTACATGCCGGGATTGAAATCGATGAGTCTTTTGAGCGTCTCATAGCGCTTGTTAGCAGGCGCCATGAAGTACTGATGGTCTATATTGACGTTGCCACTGTTTTTCTTTCCTACCGTCACCTCTTTGGGCGACTCCATGAAATTTTTGGCGATGGCCCTAACTTCCGGCGGCATAGTGGCGCTGAATAACCAAATGCTTTCACGGTTAATGGTATTTTTGAGTACAAAGTCGATGTCATCCCGGAAGCCCATATTCAGCATTTCATCGGCTTCATCAAGCACTACATATTTCACTTTTTGAAGGTCTATTGCTTTCCTTTCAATGAGGTCGATCAGTCTGCCCGGCGTTGCTACTACGATTTGCACCCCTTCTCTAAGGGTACGAATCTGCATGCTGATGGATGCGCCTCCGTAAACTGCGACAGCGGCAGCCTTCTTTTTATATTTCTTGAATTGCAGCAAATCATTGGTGATTTGCAGACAGAGTTCTCTGGTGGGGCAGATGATCAGCGCCTGAGGAAATCGTTGGTCCGTATCAATCAATTGCATCAGGGGCAATCCGAATGCTGCGGTTTTTCCTGTTCCTGTTTGGGCAAGTCCGACAAAGTCGGTGGTACCCGATAGTAAAATGGGAATGGCTTTCTCCTGAATGGGAGTGGGGTTTTCAAATCCAAGATCAGCGATGGCTTTGGTCATGTGCTCATCAAGTCCTAATGCTTCAAATGCGTTCATTTTATTTCTTTTTAGATAATAAATCACTGGCCGGCAGAATGCCGAATCCGGTCATGTTAACATGTAATGCTACCGGCCGTTGGAAAGAGTGATCTTTAGCTGAGGAGAAAAAGATGTAACTAACTGTGATAATCAACAGCAACTGAGCATTTCATGTAATTTCTCAGTTTTAATGCTGCAAAGGTACGATAAATTTTCGTCATTGCAAAACTTAGCCGAAACCTTTATGAATCAAGGCTTTCCAAGTAGCTGCCATTTGTTTTCAGAGCAATTGGTCTTATATTGTGGTATAAACAATTCGTATGAAAAAGTTCTCCTTCCAATTTTTATTTACACTGACAGCAATTCTTTTTTTGATTTCCGGAAATACGATCGCTCAGGGTTTCAGGCTGGGTGTGAAGGCCGGCGCAGATATGCATAAGCTTCAGGGCACGGCTTTTGATCAAGAATTCAATTTTGGATATCATGCTGGCGGTTTTGTGCAGATCAGGCTTTCTGATAAGTTGATGCTTAATCCCGAAGTTTATTTTAGTCAGTTGAATCTTACCTCTGCCAATAATATCGCTCAACTGATACCTGATGCTGATTCATTGAAGGATATCAGTCTGAAATATCTCAATATTCCTGTGTTGCTAGGTTATAAGATCGCTAAATCTATCAGCCTGGTGGGCGGTCCTCAATACGGCATACTGATGTCAGAGGGAAGTCTCTTGTCCAATGGGAAGAAGGCTTTCAAAACCGGGGATTTTAGTATCGTAGGAGGTATTCAGATAGGTTTTGCAGGTATTTCTGTGTATGGACGCTATGTGATCGGGTTGAACGATATCAATGACGCTACAGAAAAAGAATCCTGGAAAAACCAGATCGTGCATTTTGGAATCGCCTTCCCGTTGTTATAATCATGGTCTGATTATATCGTAACCTCCATCTTCTTTTACCCTGATGATGGTGCTGGGTTCTGCCTGTGTGCAATCATCCTGTCTATGTTCCACTACATAATCGACGCCTTTTTTGATAACAGCGTCTATGTCTGAGAATATTTTGGGTGTAGGATAACCTGAAAGGTTAGACGAAGTCGATACGATCGGCTTTCCAAACTTTTTTAGCAATTGTCGGCAGAAAGGATCGTTCGGAATTCTTATAGCAATACTTCCATCCGCTCCAATGAGGTTAGTAGCCAGGTTTTTTGCGCCACCATAGATCATAGTAGTCGGCTTGTGAATGCCTTTGATATAATCGAATATCAGTGCGTTAGGTTGTGAAATAAAGTTTGGTATGACTTTTTCATCTTGAAGCAGTATGATCATACTCTTTTCCTCGCTTCTTTGCTTCAGGTGGTAGATCCTCGCGACTGCTTCCGGGTTGGTTGCGTCGCAGCCAATGCCCCATACGGTGTCGGTAGGGTATAAGATCAGTCCTCCGGATCTCAATACTACCAGGCAGTTCTCTATATCGTTATCAAATTGCATCATGTTTCAACGTTTCCAACAATTGATTGGTATCGATGCCATAGGCGCAGGAAAAATGTTTTCTCGGACATGATTTTCTGCCGTGAACACCGCATGGTCTGCAAGATAATTTTTCCCTAGTTTCCACCACAAAAGATCTTTTTGACAGCGGGCCAAAGCCAAAATCCGGGGAAGTGGAGCAAAATACAGAAGTTACCGGGGCGTTGAGTGCAGAACAGAAATGCAAGGGGGCGCTGTCGTTGACATAATTCATTTCTGCAGTGCGCATCAGTGCGAAGGATTCTCCAAAGCTTTGCTTTCCTGCGAGGTTATGAACCTCCGGACGGCTACATTGCTTGAGTATTTGCTCATTGAGTACCTGCTCATCCTTACCTCCCAACAGATAGATATTATAATGAGTGGGTACTTTATTGATGAAATCAATCCATTTTTCAATAGGCAACCGCTTGGTAAACCATACGCTTCCTGCCGTGATCGTGATGTAAGGCTTTTTACGGTAGCAGCTGATAGTTTGCTCTGATTCAGCATCCACAGGCAGCATGGGCATGGAAGGTAATTCGTCTGTGATGTCGGCTATTAGGTTCTGGTTCCGATATATTTCATGTCTCGCAGTGGATGGGTCAAAGTCATGCGAGTATGATTTTGTAAAGAGAAAGCTCATGGGGTTGGAGCTAAAGCCACGGGTTTCCCTCGCGCCGGAGAAAGCGGTCAGAAAGCCGGTAGCCCAATAACGCTGCAGGTTGATCAACAAGTCGTATCGCTCTGCTCTTACCTGTTTCCATAAACCAATAAGGTTTCCGTATTTATTTGACTTTTTGTTCCAGATGAGCACACGGCTGATCATTGGATGATGCTTCAATAATCCCTCATTTCCTTTCCTTAGGAGGAAATCGATTTTCGCTTCAGGGAAATATTTGTTGAGTTTCACCGCAAGGGCAGTTGCCAAAACGGTATCTCCCATGAAGGCTGTTTGTATGATCAGGATTTTTTTCACCCTCTCAAAGATAATGGGAAAGCTTGTTTCATGGGATTTTATGGTATGAAGTCATTTAACTAAGCCTTTGTACATTTGCCCAAATTTTGATCATGGAGTTGAGAAATCTAATTGAAAAAGTATGGGCTGATAGAAGTCTGCTCGCAGATGCCGGTTACATAAGTGCCATCGAGTCTGTGATCGAGGATGTAGATAAAGGCAGATTGAGAACAGCTGAGCCCACTGCAGGAGGTTGGGTGGTAAATGAATGGGTGAAGCAGGCTATTCTAATGTATTTCGCCATTCGTCCTATGGAGACTCATCATTTGCCTCCTTTTGAGTTTTATGATAAGATGAAACTGAAGTCGGGTTACAAGGAGCTCGGGGTTCGTGCTGTTCCGCATGCTATCGCTCGTTATGGAGCATATCTGGCAAGGAATGTGGTCATGATGCCTTCCTATGTGAATATCGGTGCTTATGTAGATGAGGGCACCATGGTAGATACCTGGGCGACGGTAGGCAGTTGCGCGCAAATAGGCAAGCAGGTGCACCTTAGTGGAGGTGTTGGCATAGGTGGTGTGTTAGAGCCATTGCAAGCCTCACCGGTTATTATAGAAGACGGTTGTTTCATTGGGAGCAGATGCATTGTGGTAGAAGGAGTGATCGTAGAGAAGGAAGCGGTCCTCGGAGCCAATGTGGTGTTGACGCAATCCACAAAAATCATTGATGTTAGTGGTACTGAACCTGTGGAGTATAAGGGTAGGGTGCCCGCACGCAGTGTAGTGATCCCGGGTACCTACAACAAAAAATTTGCTGCAGGTGAATATGGCGTGGGCTGTGCCCTTATCATTGGTCAGAGAAAAGAATCTACTGATCTCAAAACAAGTTTGAACGATGCATTGAGGGATTTTAATGTGAGTATTTGATACGATCAGGATCAATGCTTCGGGCAATGTAAGAATAAGATTGGGGAGTAGGTTGGATCTTTTGGGTGGGGATTAATCACTTTTTACATGACTCATTTTTGCGCTTTCAATTATTGACCTTGAAAGCGATGTTTTCTATATAAGGCGCAGTTTTCCACATATTCACATCTGCAGTAATCCGGCTAAAACTATTGAGTATTTTTAAGCCGCTGTAAATTTATTTTGGCAGTCTTTTTGATTGTATAAAATCCTTTTGCAGATCCTTCAAAACCGGAACTATGCTCAAACGATCCAAGATTCTTATTTTTATTGGTTTGCTCTTGCAGGCTAATATAGCTTTTTCTCAGTCCAAGCCCAGGGTATTCGCACAGTTACCAGACAAGATCTATTGCTCTGCTGAAAAGTTTGATGCCATGTTTCAGTCACTCGCCGGTCAGAATATCACATTTTCTCCCGGTGGCAAGCTTACGGTTTATGGCAATGTAATGAGCAATGTTCAGAAGGGAAAAAATCTACAGTCTGTCATTGTTCGTGCCGCCAATTTCGAAGGTGCTGTTATGCAAATCAGTCGTCAGATACATCCTGATGGTTCTGTACAATTTGTGGGGCGTATAGTGCATGATAAGAAGTCGGACGGCTACAGGTTGATGCGTGATAGTGACGGATTGTATTATTTCTCCAAATTTGAGGTGGGTGATCTAGTGCAAGAGTGTGCTCCCAAAAATAGATAGCGCCTGTATCCTTTCAGGCCTATCTCATTTATCGTTGGAATTCGATTATGCTCTTAGAGCAATAGTTAGGTAATTGGGCTGTAAATGCCACTGTTTATTTTATTCAATACACGCTCCATTTTCTTTGTGGCTCAGGATTCAATAACACTCTGCTGGTGTAAGAATCCTTTAAACTATCCCAACCTATATGAAGCCCATTGATGCCCAACGATTCATTAATAAATAGATATGTTTCCCGCACAAGTTTTATTTCACTCAAATCAGGGCGCATTTCAAAAGGTATAAAAAATAGATAATCAATAAGTTGCAAGGCGTTATTCATATATTTATTAAATACAAATTAAATTATTTATATTTGTAACCTCTTACCTCTCGATTATCCTAAGTCTAAGACCAGGGCTCATTATTCAGTCCCGACTTCCACTATCCTTTCAACATCGGCCACTTTGCTGTTTGTATTTTCTGAGTTAAAAAATTGAATATTTCAAGTCACGTTCTAAACGTACTATGATTATTTGTTTACAAGAAGAAAGCATGAAAAAGTCATTTACCCCCTTGAAGTCTGTCCGTATTTTTCAGAAGTTATCAAGATTTCTTGTTGTCTTGATTACTTTAGCAATAATGAGCAATTCTCTATTTGCTCAAAGGTGTCTTAATTCTATAACTGCTACAGGTAATCAGTCCCCTTGCCAAAATCAGACTGCTACCACAATAACTACCTCAACTACCACAGGATTGACGGGTTCGGGTCTAACTCTTACTTATCAATGGTATGTCAATTTAATCAATTCAAATACGGGAGGTACATTAATTACCGGGGCAACAGCAAGCTCCTATTTGCCTCCTACTAATGTTGCAGATACTTTCTATTACTATTGTGTTGCGACCAATACTAATGGTTCCGGAACTTGTGCCGCAGGCAGTAATATTTCCAATGCAGTCAGTGTAAATGTTCGCCCACCGGTTCCTTTTTCTGTTGATGCTGGCTCTGGTCAGAGTATTTGCGGTACCTCTGCGACTCTTGCTGCCCAAGCCCTTACTGCCGGACAAACTGGGTTATGGACAATTATGACCGGTGGAACAGGAACATTTGGTAGCAGCACTAGTCCCACCAGTACATTCGCCGGAACTGCCGGCGCCACTTATTTGCTGAAATGGACTGTTACCGGAGATTGTTTTTCTACCTATGACAGCGTAACAATTTCATTCAAACAAAATCCTACCACCGCCAATGCCGGTGCCGATCAGACAGGTGTTTCCACCTGCGGGTTGACGACCGTTACCCTTGCAGGAAATGCTCCTACCATTGGTACAGGTCAATGGTCCGTGGCTTCGGGCACAGGAGGTAGTTTTTCGAATGCTACCAGTAGAACATCTACTTTCAGTGGTGTTGCGGGAAGCAGTTATACTTTAGTGTGGACCATATCCAACAGCCCTTGTGCATCTTCCACTGATACGATGCTGGTGAAGTTTAATGTAACTACCAATATCATTGCCAATGCGGGAGCGGATCAGAATATATGTGCAGCTACTTCATTGACGGCTACTCTTGCCGCCAACACTCCTTCTGCTGGAGAAACAGGTCTTTGGAGTCTGATCGTAGGATCTGCTGCCGGTACTTCTTTTAGTAATACGGGAAGTCCTGCCAGTACATTTACGGGAAGAGCGGGTACCACCTATACATTGCGTTGGCAGGTGAGTGGATTGTGTAATTCGAATGCAGATACAGTGATCATCTCCTTCAAGGAAAATCCTACCGTCGCCAATGCGGGTGTAGATCAAACAGGTGTTTCCACCTGCGGGTTGACGACCGTCACCCTTGCAGGCAATGCTCCTACCATTGGTACAGGTCAATGGTCCGCGGTTTCTGGCACAGGAGGTAGTTTTTCGGATGCTACCAGTA
>Ga0315906_10006982_pt1 | contig 13826 bp, 12 predicted proteins | sample LakEriMetagenome_4_FD_203526 | JGI IMG/M metagenome (GOLD analysis project Ga0315906, IMG submission 203526) | Freshwater fungal communities from buoy surface, Lake Erie, Ohio, United States - Buoy 2 MA122 | ecosystem: Environmental > Aquatic > Freshwater > Lake > Lake biofilm | place: USA...
ATATTGTCATGTCCAGACTATCACTTGCAACAGTTAAAACCAAGTTTCAAACAGGAGATCGTCCTACACAAACAGACTATGAGGATTTAATTGACTCAACATCTGCTCAGGCTACAGATCTTGGTTCGTATGGTAATAATGAAAATACAATCACTGGTATTGAAAGCGCTACAGTAATTGATAGTTTTTCGGCAACAGACTGGAGAATGGTTAAATACATTATCTCAATTGCTAAAACATCAGCAGGAGATAATAAATACTATGCTACAGAAATGACCATACTTATTGACGGAACAGATGTTAATGTTAGCGAGTATGGAACTATAGACAATGATGGGAATATTGGAACCATTAGCGTCTCTAAAGTAGGAGGGACTGTAAGTATTACAGTAACCCCACAAGTTGGAATAACACCAGTCACTGTGCGATTTGCTCGCATGGGACTTAAGGCCTAGTCCAAAAGGAGATAAAAAATGGCAACAGTCAACAAAGACTTTAAAATTAAAAACGGTTTAATTGTTGAAGGTTCAACTGCAACCGTTAATGGCCACGATGTTCTCACAGAATCAATCGTGGACGCAAAAGGTGATTTGCTAGTAGCCTCTGGAGCAGATGAAGTAACTAAACTTACCGTTGGCACAGATAACTACATTCTTACTGCAGATTCAAGTACAGCAACTGGAGTTAAGTGGGCAGCCCCACAAGCAGTTGGCGAATTTGGTGCAAGTATTACATTTGAAGGTGCAACCGCAAACGCATACGAGACAACTCTTGAAGTAGTTGATCCAACCGCAGATCGTACAATTACATTACCAAACGCAAGCGGTACTGTAACTCTTAATGATGCAACACAAACATTAAGCAATAAGACAATTTCTTATACAGATAATACAATAACAGTTCAGGTAGCAAATGTTTCTGATTTGTCAGCATCTGCATCAGAACTTAACACACTTGATGGAATGACTGCTTCAACAGCAGAACTTAACATTCTTGATGGTGTAACTGCTTCAACAGCAGAAATCAACCTTCTTGATGGAGTTACAGCAACAACTGCTGAACTTAATATCCTTGATGGTGTTACAGCAACAGCAGCAGAACTCAACATTCTTGATGGTGCAACACTTACTACAACAGAACTTAACTATGTTGATGGTGTTACCTCAGCGATTCAAACTCAGTTGGATGGTAAGGCATCATCAACTGACTTAAGTAATCACATTTCAGATACATCTACTCACGGAGTTACTGGAGCAATTGTTGGCACTTCAGATGCACAAACAATTTCTAATAAGACTCTTGGTAGCGATTTAAATGCTGGTAATTATAAGATTACAAGTCTTGCAACTCCAACAAATTCAACTGATGCTGCAAACAAAGCATATGTTGACTCTGTTACAGAAGGTCTTCATATCCACGCATCAGCAGTTGCTGCTACAACAGCAAATATCAGCATATCAAATGATCTTGAAGTAGGAGATGTTATTGATGGTGTAACACTTGCTGCAACTGATCGTGTTCTTGTTAAGAATCAGAGCACAGCATCTGAAAATGGTATTTATGTTGTTCAAGCAACTGGTGCAGCAGTACGTGCATTAGACTTTGATCAACCAGCAGAAGTAGATGGCGGTGACTTTATCTTCGTAACTGGAGGTACAGTTAACGATAATACAGGATGGGTTCAAACATCAACTGGTGTAACAACAATTGGAACAGATCCAATTTACTTTACACAGTTTTCTGGTGCAGGAACATATCTTGCAGGTAACGGTTTAACATTAACTGGTAATACATTTACAATTGATACAACTGTTACAACAGATCTTACTAGTTCTCAAACACTTACCAATAAAACACTTACAAGCCCAGTAATTACTGGAGCAGTGTTTAATGATGGTTCTGTAGTATTTGAAGGTTCAAGTGCAGATGCACATGAAACAACACTTCAAGTAACTAATCCTACTGCAGATCGCACCATTACATTTAAAGATGCAAGCGGTACAGTAGCATTTACATCTGATATTCCTTCTACAACAGATGGACTATCAGAAGGTTCTTCAAATCTATATTTCACAGATGAACGTGCACAGGATGCAGTTGCAGCAGCAATCGCTGCAGGAACTCATTCAAACATAACAATCACATATGATGATTCTACAAATAAGTTCACGTTTGCAGCAGAAAATGGAGTTGCTGATTCTACTACAGATAATCTTACAGAAGGATCAACAAATCAATACTTTACAGCAGAAAGAGCACAAGATGCTATAGCAGATGCTATTGCAGCAGGAACTCATTCAAATATCACCATTACATATGATGATAACTTAAATAAGTTTACTTTTGCAGCAGAAAATGGTGTAGCAGATTCTACAACAACCGATTTGGCTGAAGGAACAAATCTATACTTCACAAATCAACGTGCAATCGATGCTCTTGAGGCGGTAGTTCCAGATTTTACTGAAATTGATATTAACTCAGTTGCAACACAAATTGCTTCTGCAACATCAGTTGCTACAGCAAGCACAGTAACTGCATATCAATTTGCTAAGGCAGACTATCGTTCAGGTAAGTTCTTAGTAAAGGCTGAAACATCTAGCCACACAGAGGTATCAGAAATTCTTGTAACTCTTGATGGCTCTGATAACGTTGCAATTACAGAATATGCAATTGTCGGAACAAACGGCAACCTAGTTGATGTAACTGCAGATGTTTCTGGCTCAAACGTAAGAATTCGTGTAACAACAATAAATAACAGCACAGATGTTACTGTTGTTGGAACACTTATTGCGTAATAAAATAAATTAAAAAGGGGTACCAATGGCAACAGTAAACAAAGACTTTAAGGTAAAAAATGGTCTGATCGTAACAAACGGCGGAACATTTGGAGGAGAAGTCACAGTTGCAACACCAACTGTAGGAACTTCTGCTGCTACTAAAGACTATGTTGACACTGCTGTTAGTACCCCTACAATTCCAGTAGGAAGCACACCACCAACATCTCCAGGAAATGGAGATTTATGGTTTGATACATTAACAGAGAGAGTTCATGTATATTATGGATCTGTTTGGGTAGCAATCGCAACCCTTGAAGATGCAGAAGTATTACAAGATCACATTCATGATACATCAATTGATGGATCTGGATTAATAGTAAGTACATTTGTTTCTGGAGGTGCTTATAATGAACCAGGTGTTCTTGTAAGCGCAGGAGACTATAGCACATCATCATGGGAAAATACGTATGATGGTGGGACAGCAATTGATAATTTTAATTAATTGTCTGTTATAATATAAAAAGAAATTTCTGTAGGAGGAAATTAATATGGCAACAAGAATGCAACAGCGCAGAGGTACTGCAGCACAATGGACATCAGCAAACCCAATTTTAAATGCTGGTGAAATGGGGTGGGAGTCAGATACCAATAAATTTAAGATTGGTGATGGCACAAACCACTGGGCAGACCTTGATTACTTTATTGACCAATCCTCCACAGTAAACCCTGCATTTGGTTCTAGCATTACCTTTGAAGGTGCTACGGCAAATGCTTTTGAAACAACCCTACAGGTTACTGATCCTACCGCAGACCGCACAATTACTCTTCCAGATTCAACAGGTACTGTTGTTGTAGCAGATGGAAGCGGCAATGTTACGGTTTCTGGTAATTTAACTGTACAAGGAACTACTACAACAGTAGATTCAACAACAATTAATGTTGTTAATTCTTTTACTTTTGAAGGCGCAACTGCAAATGCTTATGAAACTACTCTTACAGTAACAGATCCTACAGCAGATCGTACAATTACACTTCCAGATGCAAGCGGTACTCTTGCTATTGAAGCAGACGTTACATCTGCACTATCAGGTAAATTAAATATATCTGGTGGAACAATGACAGGCATATTGTCAATGGGTGGTCATAAAATAAGTTCAGTTGCAGAACCAGCAGATAATGGTGATGCAACTACAAAAAATTATGTAGATACATCAGTATCTAATCATACATCAGACACAACAAATGTTCATGGAATTTCTGATACGTCTAAAGTTGTTATTACAGATACTGCTCAAACACTTACAAGTAAAACAATTTCATCTGCAAATAATACAATTACTATCACTTCTGCAGAAATCACTGACTTTACAGAAGTAGTACAAGATGCAATTGGAAACTCTGTTGGAACAGGACTTTCTTATAATGACACTACAGGTGCAGTTTCTGTAGATACAACAGCAATTCAAGCAAGAGTTGCAGATGTATCTGATACAGAAATTGGATATCTTAATGGTGTAACTTCTGCAATTCAAACACAGATTGATAGCAAGGCCTCAAGCGTTCATACTCATTCACTTACAGACGTTACTGACGTTACAGCATCTGCAGCAGAAGTAAATATCCTTGATGGAGTTACTGCCTCAACAGCAGAACTCAATATTCTTGATGGTGTAACATCTTCTGCAGCAGAACTTAATATTCTTGATGGTGCAACACTTTCAACAACTGAATTAAATTATGTTGATGGTGTAACTTCGGCCATTCAGACACAGTTAGATGCCAAGTTAGCATTGGCTGGTGGAACAATGACGGGTGCTATTGCAATGGGCACCAATAAGATCACAGGTCTTGGAGATCCAACAGCAGATCAAGATGCAGCAACAAAAGCATATGTTGATGCTGCTACGGCTGGATTAAATGTTCACGCTTCAGTAAAGGCTGCAACAACTGCAAATATTACTCTTGCAAGTGATGTTGAAAACGGAGATACTCTTGATGGAGTAACCCTTGCAACAGGAAATAGAATTCTTGTTAAAAATCAAACAACTAAATCACAAAATGGTGTTTATATTGTTGCAGCATCTGGTGCTCCAACTCGTGCAACAGATTATGACTCAACACCAGAAGTAGATGCTGGAGATTTTATTTTCGTTGAAAGTGGTACAGTTAACGGAAAAACTGGTTGGGTACAAACAAATAATATTAGCACAATTGGATCAGACAATATTGAGTTTACTCAATTTTCTGGTTCAGGTACATATTCTGCAGGTACAGGATTAACACTAACTGGCAGCACGTTTGCAATTGATTCAACAGTTTCAACATTAACAGGTTCACAAACATTAACAAATAAAACAATTGCTCTTGGAAGCAATACAGTTTCTGGAACAACAGCACAGTTTAACAGTGCTCTTACAGATGGCGATTTTGCAACATTGGCAGGAACAGAAACCCTTACCAACAAAACACTAACATCTCCATCTATGACAACACCAACTGTATCTTCGGGTACCTTGACTGTTTCTGCAAGCGGTATTGTATTTACTGATGGTACACAAACAAAAGAAGGCGTTCCATCAAGGACTCCAATTAATCAACAATCAGGAACTACATATACAACAGTCCTAACTGACCGTGATACACTAATAGAATGCAGCAATGCTTCAGCAATTACAGTAACAGTTCCACCAAATAGTTCTGTTGCTTATCCAATAGGAACATCTATTGATATATTACAAACTGGAGCAGGTCAGGTTACCATTGCTGCAGGATCTGGTGTTACAGTAAACTCAACTCCAGGACTAAAACTACGTGCTCAATGGTCTTCTGCAACTCTTTTCAAACGAGGAACAGATACTTGGGTAGTAATGGGCGACTTGTCGGCATAAGGTTAAATAATAAAAAGGAGAATATAAAATGGTTCTAAAGAAAGTAAAAGGCGAACATGGTAGAAGAAAGGTAACTGTTCCCAATGTTGTTAATGCAACAAGATCTACTGCACAAAGCACTTTAACTAATTTAGGACTAACATATACTGAAACTGCAGAAAATACTTCAGACAGTTCTCTCGATCAAAAAATTAAAACACAAAGCGTTTCATCTGGAGCAACCGCTCTAATTGGTAGTAACGTAAGTTTAACATATTATAATTATGTTTATCCAGGATTTTCACACTACGGTGGATTTTATCATGGATTCTATCACTCATTTGCACATTATGGAGGATTTTCACACTATGGTGGATTTTCACATTACGCTGGTTTTGGTCATTATTATGATCCATACTTCATGTCAGTTTCTGGAACTACTGGAATTGTTACTCCAGAAGGAAGAAAAAATGCAGCAGATATTGAAGTTGGAGACATACTTATTGGTTTAGACTTTAATGGTGCAGATACTAACATTGATCCAAATACGTGGAGCACTACAGATTTTTCTAGCAATGGTCAAGTTCAAACAACCGTTGTTTCAGTAAACAGTCGTGTTGTCACAAAGGCTTATGAGATAAATGGAGATATTTATTCAGAAAGTCACTGGGTCTTGTGCAGAAAAGATGGTGTTGTAAGTTTTAAGATGGCAAAAGACTTATCAGCAGAATATGAAATATTTGCATATGGATCAACACCTGGCATAAGAGATGAAGACTCTTGGAGTCCAATTCTTACATTTAATGAAATTGAATTTATTGATACAGTTTATTCTATTAACTGTGAACCATATGACAATTTCTTCACAGAAAACATGTTAGTTTTTGATTATAATCCACCAGAATAGGAATAATTTTTAATGGAAAAACCAAATAATCATTTTTTTCCAGAACAAGAAGAACTTATAATGCCGTTAAAAAAAGTATCTTTAAATAAAGTTAATACTAATACTCCATTTTTAATTAGTCCTAATGTTGCAGAAAGAACACATTCGTATGGTCAAAAGGTTTTACTAAATAAAAAAACAACTCCAGAATATCATTATATTATGAATAATTGGGAAAAAGAATATGAAGATAAATCAAAATTTTTTGTTCCTGAAAATAGATGGACTCATGAAGTAACAAGAGAGCCAGAGTTGATTGAAGAGTTTAAATATAAAATTTACTTAGATGCAGATGTTAAAGTTCAGTCATCTAATGAAGGAATGCAATTAGTTACTAGAACGTTGCATCCATATGTTGAAATAAATAAAAATCCAAGCGAAGATTATTTAAATTTTTATGAATTAAACAAAGATAAATATGTTCATTTTTTTTATAATTGGATTTTCAGATGGACTCCAAAAAGAAACTGCAAACTTTTATTTTATTCAAATGAAGAAATTGAAAAACAAACCTTAACAAAAGTGCCTAAATTTATTGTAGAATATGAAAATAGTATGCCAACTATTAAAGTTCCATTTTTTGTATCTAAAGAGTTATTTCCTAAAAAAACTCTTATAGTTCATGATTCTGCTATAATGTATTTAGAGGTTATTGAAGAGGGGTAATATTTATGTTAAAAAAAACAAAGATAGCGTTTATTCCAAAAACAGAATATGTTCCAGCGTACTGCCCTCAGCCAGAACCAATGTCAAAAAATTTACCACTTTGGTGGAGAAAACAAGAAGCATATGTTGATGGAGTTAAAGAGCCTGGAAATGGACAGTGGAATGAAACTGTAAAAAAATGTCCAGGAATTTTTGATTTGTTAACTACTGGATATCTTTTAAAAACTCCTTGTGATTTTCATGTTAACACAACTGGAGATGAGATGGTTATAAAATATCATGAAGTACATCAACTTTCTTTTGGGCAACATAGTAGAAAACAAGTTGATGCTTGGAATTTTGATAAAGATATGTATATGGAAGATGTTTTTAGAATAAATCCTATGTGGGTTGTAAAAACACCACCAGGATATAGCACTTTGTTTATTCATCCATCTTTTAATGAAGATCTTCCATTTCAAATTGTTCCTGCAATTATAGATACAGATAAATATGTTTCAGATGGACCATATTCAGTTTTAATGAAACGTGGAATTAATCAGATTGTAGAACAAGGAACTCCATTAGTTCAATGTATTCCTTTTAAGAGAGAAGAATACAATATGGAAATTCTTCAAAATCCAGATAATAGTATTTTTGGACCACTTAGATATGTTATTAGAGCAAAATTTGGTGGATCGTATAAAAAGTTTTTACATAGCAAAAAGGTATATAAGTAAAGTGGATAAAAAAGAACATCTATATAAAAATAATAAAAATAATGATTTAAATTTAAATATAGATTTTTGGACATCAGAAATTTATATTGATACAACATTATCTCCAGTTCCAGCAATAGAAAATTTACCAAAATGGTGGAAAGACAGGCCACTTTATCAAATTTCTGATGATCCATTAGATTTACGTGTTATGACAAATAATGGCGCTGATAGCGCAAATATAAGTGTTAAACACTGTATGCCATATTTTGATGCATTAACAGCAGGATATCACTATAGACTTCCAACCAATGTATATGTTAAAAAAACTGATGATGAGAATCTTCCAAGCGTTACCTGGGATGAAGACGATCCAAGACCAATTGAGATGAGGGGTCATCTAGAAATTCCAGTTCCAAGTGGGTGTTATCCAATTCATTTTGTTTGGGACATGAGGTGGGGAACTAAAACTCCAGAAGGTTGGTCAGTAATGATAACTCATCCAGTTGGAAGATGGGATCTTCCTTTTATTACAATGACAGCAATTCAAGATTCAGATGTATGGTTTACAAATAATGTTGTAACATTCTTTTTAAGAAAAGATTTTGAAGGAGTAATTCCTAAAGGAACTCCAATTATGAGTTTAATACCATATAAAAGAGCAAACTGGGAAATGAATATAGATCACAAGTTATCTAATGAAGGAACATGGGACCTAGAAAGAAAAAGAAATTATATATATGGGTTTTATAAAAAACATAGATGGATAAGAAAAAAATATAGATGAAAGGAAATAAATAATGTACGGTCAAAAACAAGAAAGTAAAAGTTTATCTAAAATTCCTCATAAGTTTTTTGAAAGACATTTAAATAATGACTTAAAACTTTTAGAAGAATTTTTAACTTCTCAATATAAAAGAATTGAAAGTGGAGAGGTTATTAAAGGCAACTTAAATGAAGCAACACCTTGGGATTCTTCTGGAAGTACAACAACTATTAATTGGAATAAGTATAATGTTTTTCAGTTTTATATTCCACAAGTTTATGATTTATTTAAAGCAGTAAGAGATATGACAGTAGAAGCCTGTGATTATTATGGGTTAGACTTTAAAAAAGAAAGGTTTATGGCACAGTCTTGGTTCAATATTAACTATAATCATATTGGTAAACTAGACTGGCATGAGCATGGTGGAAATGGTGCTCCATTTTTTCATGGCTACTACTGTGTAAAAGCAGAACCATCAACAACTCATTATCAAGTTTTTGATAAACAGATAGAGAATATTAATAAAAATAATCGTGCAATTTTATCAGAAACTGGTCACCCACATGCTATGGGAGATTGGTCTTGGGATGGACCAAGAATTACTATTGCCTACGATGTAATTCCATTAAAGCATATTGCAAGAGAATGGGAACAACATTGGGTGCCATTGATATAATTTTTATCTTTATAATACTTTCTTTTATTTTATATTTTATAAATTTAAAGATAACTATAAAAGTATTAAAAAAAGAAATTTTTAGATATAAAAAAATTATAGTTAATTATCAAATAAAAGAAAAAAATTTTATAAATAATACTACAGGTAATGAAAAATATAATAGCCTTAGAAAAAATATCAATGACTTAAAATTAGATCTTGTAGAAACAGATTTTTCAGATTTTGATAATGTTAAAAATGATTTACTGTTAGCATTAGAAAATATTGATATTTATGATGAATTATAAACATATTATTAATATATTTTATATGGTATTATTATAAAATGATAAAAGTAATAATTGATAAATCTTGTCAGGCTTGGGGACAGTGCGTTTTTGATGCTCCAGAGGTTTTTGATCTTGTTAATTCAGAAAGAAAAACATGGCAGTATGTAGTTAATGATAATTTAGAAGAAAAGGTTATGATTGCATCTAGACATTGTCCTAATGAAGCAATTTCATTTATAAAGGTTGATGATGAATAAACTAAAAACTATTATTTGTTTTATTAAACGCCGTCATTTAATTAATGAGGAGTTTTGTCCATATACAAAAAAAATATATCAAACTTGTTTAGTTTGTAGTAAAACTGGTGTAAAAAGTCAATGAAGATAGCAGTATATGGTGTAGCCAGAGATGAGGAAAATAATGTTAAAGAGTGGTTTGAATCATCTAAAGATGCAGACTTTCATTTAATTCTTGACACTGGTTCAAAAGATAATACAGTATCTATTGCTAAAGATCTAGGTGTTTCTGTTCATGAAGCATTTTTTTCTCCTTGGGATGAAAGTATGGCAAAAAATGTTGCTATGTCTTTATTACCAAAAGATATAGACTTGTGTATTTTATTAGATTTAGATCAAAGAATACATACAGAAAATTGGAAAAATATTTTAATTGATAACCTATATAATAAAAACTATAATATTATTCAGCATGAACTTATAGATCAAATTGATTTTGTTAATGACAATTTAAATAGAATTAAAATTCAAAATATACATTCTAGAAAAAATTGTTTTTGGTATAAATATAGACCAAGATTAAATGTTATTCTAGAATCAGAATCATATCCTATTTTTTATGTTCCAATTTCTTTTCGCAATGTAATTGGCAATGAAGAAAGGTTTATTGATAGAGAATCTGTATATTTAAATTCGTGGGAAAATGAATATAAAAAGATAAAAGATTTACTTAGTTTTGATCAAAATCTTTTTCTTATGGAATATCTTTTTGATATCATTGCTCATCAAGCATATGTATTATTTGAAACAAACAAAATAAATGAATTTTTAAAAAAACAAAATGAGTATTTTGAACTAAAACAAAAGTATTTTAATTTAACAGGAGAAGTTAATAATCTAAGATTTGAACATTTTGAAACAAGATTTATTTTTATCAATTCGTTATTATATCCAAAACATGCTGAAAAATATTTAAATTTTATTAATCAAGACTCTCCATACTATTTAAATTCTATTGTTAAATTAGACATAATTAATTTTTGGAAAAATGGAATTATTTCAGATAATATTAAAAATATGAGTAGTTTTGAAAAAATATATGCTTATTCAGATAGTAAAACAGGTAGGCATAGTATAGAATTAGCAAAAAAGGCATATAAGTATTTTTCTGGTAAAGAATACACAAATGAAGAAAAGTAGTTTATCTATTTTAAAAACTCTACCTAATCTATACATATAGAGTTTACAAAAATTAAAAACTCTGCTACAATTAGGTATCATTTAAATTCAATTTATTAGGAGATTTTGCTTATGTCAGATGTTTTTTCTTTTCGTCTTTCAGATGAATTTGTTAACAAATATGTAGGAATTGAGCCACCTTTTGGCTTTAAGGATGCTGGTCTTAATTCACTTGGAGAGATTACTTTTATTCGTACATATTCAAGAGTAAAAGAAGACGGTAAAAAAGAAAGATGGCATGAGGTTTGTAAAAGAGTAATCGAAGGCATGTACTCAGTACAAAAGAATCATGCTAAGGAAAACAGACTACCTTGGAATGACTATAAGGCTCAAAAGTCTGCACAAGAAGCCTTTGATCGTATGTTTAATCTTAAGTGGACTCCGCCAGGACGAGGACTCTGGGCATTTGGAACACCAATGACTATGGAAAAGCGTAATTCTGCTGCTCTTCAAAACTGTGCAATGGTATCAACAAGAGATATTGATAGAAATGATCCAGGCGCACTATTTGCTTGGGTAATGGATGCATTAATGCTTGGAGTTGGAGTTGGATTCGATACAATTGGTCAAGATAAGGAGATGCCAATTTATGGCCCCACAGAGCCAGTTGTTATTTATGAAATTCCAGATACCCGCGAAGGTTGGGTAGAATCTGTAAGACTTCTTCTTAATTCAATGTTAAGACCAAATCAAAATATACAAGAGTTTAAGTATGATTTGATAAGACCACTAGGAGCACCCATTAAAGGCTTTGGAGGCGTTTCTAGCGGTCCACAACCATTGTTTGATCTACATCAAAGGATAAGAAAAGTTATTGGCTCTAGAGTCGGAGAGACCCTAGATTCAAGAGCAATAGTTGATATTGTAAACTTAATTGGAACTTGTGTTGTTTCTGGAAATGTAAGAAGATCAGCAACGCTTGCGCTTGGTTCTGCTGGAGACGATGATTTTATTAATTTAAAAAATTCTGAAGTGTTTCCAGAAAGAAATTCATTTGATTCAGAAAATCCAGGTTGGGCATGGATGAGCAATAACTCTATTGCAGCAACTGTTGGAACAAAGTATGAAGATTATGTTGATTTAATATCTAATAATGGAGAGCCAGGATTTATTTGGTTAGATGTTGCAAGAAACTATGGTCGTCTTGCAGATCCTGCAGATGGAAAAGATTATCGTGTAATGGGCTTTAATCCATGTGCAGAACAACCATTAGAGTCGTATGAACTTTGCACACTTGTTGAGGTTCATTTAAATCGTCATACAGATAAAGAAGACTTTTTACGTACTTTAAAGTTTGCTTATCTTTATGGAAAAACAGTAACTCTTGTTCCAACACACTGGCAGATTACAAATGGAATTATGCAACGGAATCGTAGAATTGGAACATCATTGACTGGCATTGCATCTTTTGCAGATACTCATGGACTTCCAGCAACTCGTGATTGGATGGATGAAGGATATCAAACAATTCGTAAATATGATAAGCAATATTCAGAATGGCTTTGTGTTCGTGAATCAATTCGTGTAACAACAGTTAAACCATCTGGATCTGTATCGTTACTTTCTGGTGCATCACCAGGAGTTCACTGGCCAGTTGGAGGAGAGTACTTCCTTCGTGCAATTAGATTTAGTGATCAAGATCCAATGATGCATTTATTTAAGGCAGCAGGATATAAAATTGAGCCAGACTTAGTTTCAGCCAACACAATGGTTGTTTATTTTCCAGTACATTCTGGACATCCAAGATCAGAAAAAGATGTAACATTATTTGAAAAAATTGGTCTGGCTGCAACAACACAAAAGTACTGGTCTGATAATGGTGTTTCTGTAACGTTGTCATTTGATAAAGATTCAGAAACAAAGCATATTGCTCCAGCACTTCATATGTATGAGGGTCAACTAAAGGCTGTTTCATTCTTGCCAATGGGCAATACTGTGTATCCTCAACAGCCATATCAACAAATTACACAAGAAGAATATGATAACTATGTTGGACAAATTGCAAAAATTGATTGGTCTGCAATTTATGATGGTATAGAGAATCTAGATTCTGTCGGTGAAATGTATTGCACAACAGACTATTGTGAAATTAAAACTGGTTCCTGATATAATAGGGATAGGTGAAAAATGACTATCCCTTCTAATTTATATGCCGAAAAAATATATGGAGAGCATCCTTTAGCAACTTGGCATTTTGACGATGAGGCCTATTATGTTTCTTTTTTAACAAATAATCGTAGAAATTTTCTTGGAGCACATAATTGGACAGCATCTGCAAACACTATAGTCTACGATCCAGAAACAGATGGAGATATTGATTTAATTTCACCACTGCCGTTTGATTTTGATATTGCTGGACTTAGTTATTGTAGGTTAGCAGATGCTACTAATAGTGAAACAATAACATCTAGCAATTTAGTTAAATTTTCACATTTAAATCAAGAGATAGGAACTTTTGCAGTAGGTTGTTGGGTATATACAACAAGCGAATATTTAACATCTATGTCAATAGGATATACATATGATGCAGGAACTCCAGTCTATAATGACTTTGTCACATCAGTTAAAGATAAATGGTTTTTTATTTCTGGAACATTTGATATTCCAGCAGGCGTTGACAATGATGATTATATAAAAATTATAGTTAAAATTAATGCAGAAAATACAAGCATTGATGAAATGG
>Ga0315906_10006987_pt1 | contig 13824 bp, 12 predicted proteins | sample LakEriMetagenome_4_FD_203526 | JGI IMG/M metagenome (GOLD analysis project Ga0315906, IMG submission 203526) | Freshwater fungal communities from buoy surface, Lake Erie, Ohio, United States - Buoy 2 MA122 | ecosystem: Environmental > Aquatic > Freshwater > Lake > Lake biofilm | place: USA...
GACCGCAAGCGACTCCTCCGCCGAGAGCTTCTGGGCTTCGCCCATGATGCCGAGAATGGTGAGGCCATCGATCCCGAAGCTCATGTAGAAATCGGTGAGCGTATCGATGCTTTCGTAGTCGACCTCGCCCGCATCGGTAAACGGGGTGGCGGCGATAATGAATACGCCGCGGGTCTGCGGGCTGATCAGGTGCGCCATCAGTCTCTCACCTCGAAGAGTGCTTCGATTTCAACCGGTATGTCGCGATAGAGTTCGGCCACGCCGATCGCCGAGCGCGTGTGCCGGCCGATCTCGCCAAACACCTCCACCATCAGGTCGGAAAACCCGTTGAGCACCAGAGAGGGCGTGTTGAAGCCCGGTGCGCAGTTGATGAAGCCAATCGCATGCACCACCCGCACCACGCGGTCCAGCGACCCGATACAGCCCTTGAGCGTACCCAGGATATAGAGCCCGGTTTCGCGGGCAGCCACAGCGCCCTGGGCCTCGTTGAGTTCGCGGCCGAGCTTGCCGGTGATGACCGGCGTGTCGGTGAGCGGCTCGATCGGGCCATGGCCGCTCATATGCACATGGATGCCCGAGCGTAGCGCGCGCACGCGGTTGGGTTTATCGATCCAGGCGGGCGGCAGCACGATACCCAGCTGCTTTAACCGCGCCTCGGGGGACATCCCGGGTGGGCAGGCACCCGCGCTCATCGCGAACACCATTCTTGCTCGCACCCCTTGAACAGCGGCAACATTTGCATAACCCGACCCATGCGCTGGCACTCCTCTGAGCATCAATCGAAAATCGCCGACCCGGCGCATCGCGAACCGGTTCGGCCGGACGGGCCCACCCGTGGGCGGGCCGGGGCCAATGTTGCCTGATCCGGGGCAAAAGTGAAATCGGCCCAGCAAGCGGAGTTTGCGCTCGGCAGGCATACTCGACCTGAAGACTGAACGCCACCGACGCCCGCACTCATCCCCACGCCCACCCAGACCATGGCCGACCCTCGCCCGATGACCCCGTCCGACGTCGCGCGTGCCCATGCGCGTGCGCTCGCGAACGAGCACGCGCGAGACACCCGGTTTCCAAAGCTCTTTTCGCCGGTATCGCTGGGTGCGCGCCTGAGCAAAAACCGCGTCATGCGGGTCGCCACCACCTCCAACCTGGCCGAGCAGGGCCGGGTGGGCGCACGGATGCTCGCGTTTTACCGCACCGTCGCCGAGGGCGGCGCTGGCGTGCTGGTGAGCGAGGCCATGCGGCTGCACCCGCTGGAGGGCGTGGTTCCCCATGCGCTCCCGCTCTTTGACCCAGGCGTCGTGCCCGGCCTGCGGCGGATCAGCGACGCAATTCACGAGCAGGGCGCACTTTTCATCGTGCAGCTCAACCAGGGCGGGCGGCAGCACCTGGGCCGGCGCGTCGGCACACTGGTGGCCCCGTCCGAGATTGCGTGCCCTCGAAGCGGGGGCGTGCCGCATGCGCTCTCCACCCGCGAGGTGGGCGAGATGGTCGAATACTTCGTGGCGGCCGCGGTGAACGCGCGCGACGCCGAGGCGGACGGGGTCGAGATCCATGGCGCCCAGGGCCATCTCATCGGTCAGTTTGTCTCGCCATTTAGCAACACCCGCGACGACCACTACGGCGGCAGCCTGGAAAACCGGCTCCGCTTCGCGCTCGAGATCATTGAAGGCGCACGCAGGCGTCTGGGCGAAAGCGCGATCATCGGCTATCGCATGGGCGTTGAGGAATTTACCGCCGGCGGGGTCACGATCGAGCTGGCCTGCGAGGCCGCCTCACTTTTGTCCCGCAGCGGTCTGATCAATTACATCTCGCTCAGCCAGGGTAACTTCAACACCATCGAAACCCATCTGCCCGACCGGCACTGGCCCCAGGTCACCTATCGCGACATTCAGCGGCAAATCAAGCAGGCGGTGGGCGATCTGGTGGTGGTGCAAAGCACGCGCATCCAAATGCCCGAGCAGGCCGAGGACATCCTCGCCGCAGGCGACGGCGACATGGTGGGCCTGTGCCGCGCGCTGATCGTGGATCCCGACTGGCCACGCAAGGCACGCACCGGTCGCGAGCACGAGATCCGCCGCTGCATCGCCTGTAACCAGTGCTGGGACTGGATCACCGGACCCGAGCCCGTCGGTTGCGCGACCAATCCGATGGCCGGCCGCGAGCACCAGTTCGGGCGCTTAAAGCCCGCCGCAGAGCGCCGGCGCGTCGCAGTGATCGGCGGCGGCCCGGCGGGTCTCGAGGCCGCGCGCATTGCCGCCGAGCGAGGCCATCAGGTCACCTTGTTCGAGAAGTCCAGCATGCTGGGCGGAAAGATGGCGCACGCGCCGGGGCTTCCTCACGGAGCCGAACTCAGGCACCTACTTGATTTTCTGATTCCAGCGGTAAAGCGTCTTCCGGTCACCATCGAGTTCGACGCAAGCCCCGATGCCGACCTGCTGATTGCGCGCGGTTTCGAGGCATTTGTGGTTGCTACCGGAGCTGCGCCCACCGTGCCTGCGCTCGAAGGCGATCAATCGGTGCCGGCCGTGGCTGTGGCCGGCCCCGACGATCTGCAGGCGATCGATCGGGAGGGCCGTGTGCTGATCGTGATGGACGAAGACGGCTATTTCTGGGGCTCGGCCGCTTCGGAAGCTGCGCTTCAGGTAGCGCAGAAGCGCGGCCAGACGCTTCACGTGGTCACGCGATTTTTCGAGCTCTTTCGCGAGCTGCCGATGGTCTCGCGCATCGCGGCGCTCCGAGCACTCGATCTGGGCGGCGCGGTGCTCCACACTTCGATGGCGGTTGCGGGCTCGCGACACGGGGCTGCGGTGCTCCGCCACTATCTCACCGGACGCGAACTCGTGCTCGAGGAGGCCGCGGGCATCGTGTGGGTCGGACACCAGCGAGCGCTCGGTGCGCCGCTCTATGAGAGCTTGCGCGCACGCGGCTTCGAAACCACCACCTGGATCGCAGGCGACGCGTTCTCCCCGAGACGGCTTCCGCACGCGCTCACCGAGGCTCACCATGCGGCACGCCAGATCTGATCAACCAATCCCAAAAGGAGTTCACCCATGAGCATCGTCAAACGCACCATCGACGCCCTGAGTGTTCGGCGCATGCTCGATGCGGCGATCGACAAGTCCAATGAGATGAAAAAGGCGATGTGTATCGCCATCACTAATGAGGCCGGGCAATTGAAGGCCTTTCATGCCATGGACGGCGCACCGCATCTTTCAATCGACATCGCCCAGAACAAGGCCTGGACCGCGAGCGCCTTCGGCATCGCAACCCACACCTGGTTTGATTTCATCAAGAACGACCCGCCGCTTCTTGCCGGCATCACGCACACGCCGCGGCTGGTCGTGTTTGGCGGTGGCTATCCGATTCTCGAAAACGGGCAGCTGATCGGCGCAATCGGTGTAAGCGGCGGCCACTACTCCGAAGATATGGAAGTCGCACGCGCCGCGCTCGATGCGATCAACGCGCCGGTGCAGTAACCGCCATGGAACTCACGCTTGCACCACTGCCCTGGGCAATCGACGCGCTCGAGCCGCATCTGTCTGCGGAGTCGATGCGGTTTCATTACGGCAAGCATCATCAGAACTACGTCACGCAACTGAACCGACTGATCCAGGGCACCGAATTCCACGACCGCCCGCTCGATACCATCGTTCGCGAATCACGCGGCGCAATCTTCAACAACGCGGCTCAGATCTGGAACCACAGCTTCTACTGGGAAAGCATGTGCCCGGGCGGAGGCGGCATGCCGGAAGGAGCGCTCCTCACCTCGATCGAGCAGCAGTTCGGTTCGTTCGCAGGATTTCGCGAGGCGTTCATCCAACGGGCCACCGGCAACTTCGGCGCTGGCTGGACTTGGCTGATACGAAGGCGGACCGGCGAGGTCGGCCTCATCAATACGGCTAACGCAGAGACGCCGCTCGTCTCGGCGCACCGCCCGCTCATCACCCTTGATGTGTGGGAACACGCCTATTACATCGACTATCGGAACGCGCGCCAACGCTTTGTCGAGACCTACCTCGATCATCTGGTGAACTGGCGGTTCGCGCAGGCGAATTTCGAGGCGGGCTGAGCAGCTGATTGCCCGGGCTGGCGAGCCCGGGCGCTGGCCGGGCCCGCGCGAGGCGGGCCCGATCCGTTTGCGTGCTGCTTAGCGGCCGATCACGCCCCCGTCGGTGCGCGTGATCACGATCGTCGCAGAACGAGGCCGACCTGCCGGACCATAGCCCGCCACACCGGTCACCACGCCATTACCCGGCCACTGACTCTGGAAGGTGAAGTTCGCGCCTGCCCCGATGGCAGCGGTATCTTCCCCGGGATGCTGGATGTTGACCAGAAGCGTCTTGCCGTCGGCGGTTTCGGTGATGCCCGTCACCTCAGCCCCCTTGGGTCCGACGAGGAAGCGACGCAACCGCGACTCACCGAGCAGGCCGCCCACGAACGTGGTCTGGGTTGCGGTGGTGCCCGCCATCGAATTGGGCACCGCCCAGATTCCGCCATCACCCACTGCGCCGGGTACCGAGGCGAGCAGCATGCAGTTGGTCTCGTCAGTGAACGCGCCATCATCGGTCTGGATCCAGAGAATGCCGGTCACGGGGCTGAACCAGAGTCCGTCGGGTGAGGAGAACGAATTGTTGGCGGTGAGCTTTGACAGGTTGACGGAATCCTTATTCGCGTCTTCCTCCGAGCCGAACACAAAGATGTCCCACTGGAAGCTGGTCGCAGTCGAGGCGTTGTTCGATTCGCGGAAGCGGATAATGTGGCCGTTGGGGTTGCCTGATCCCTTGTTGCCGTCCGGATCCTCATAAGCGCGCGGGTTGGCGGCGTTGGTCGTACCGGGCTTGCGGTTGCTGGAGCTATTGTTGGTGAGGCAGAAGTACACCTCGCCATTGGCCGGGTTGACCGACCCCCACTCCGGGCGGTCCATTTTGGTGGCACCGACCGCGTCAGCCGCATGGCGGGTAAAGACCAGCACTTCGGCCTGATTGGTGAACGCAAACGCCGTGTAGTTCTTGATGGCGGCAACCGAGATATCAAGCTCCAGCCACTGACCGGTACCGTCATCGTTGAACTTCGCAGCGTAGAGCTTACCTTCGTTCAGGTACTTGTCACCGGCGGCCATACCACCGCCCGCATCAGCAGGATTCCAGTTCTCTTTCGAAACGAATTTGTAGATGTATTCGTTACGCGAATCGCACCCCATGTAAAACGCAATGGGTTGGCCGGCCACGAGCTTGGAGTAAACCGCTGCTTCATGGGCGAAGCGCCCCATCGACACACGCTTGGCGGGCACCGAGTTCGGGTTGGCGGGGTCGATCTCGAGGTTGTAGCCAAAGGTGTGCGGTTCGTTACGGAAATCGTCTGCCGCGGTAGCGCCCGATGCCGCAACGTTCCAGCGCGCAAACGTGGTCTCACCGGCCGCATCGACCGGTGTGTGCCAGCCCTGTCCGAGGAGCTTGCCTGCGCCGCCAGCCAGTGCGGTGGAGGCCACGCCGTAGCGCGTGCGTCCAGCGAGCGTCTTGGCGTCAGGCAGCGTTGCGTTCGCAGGCATGTTGAAATAGACCGCCCAATTTTCCTCGCAGGTGAGGAAGGTTCCCCAAGGGGTGGGCCCTGAGCCGCAGTTGTTCAGCGTGCCGCGCGCCTTCGAACCATCGGTACTGAACTTGGTCCGGAAGAGGGTCTTGATCCCTGCAAGGTGCGCGGCCGGTCCGGTCACTGCCACCTCGGTATTGGGCGTGACGCGGCGGTTGAGCGCGCCGTTCAGCTTGTAGCCGTTGATACCACCACCCGCCGCCATGTCGAGTTCGACCAGCGACACACCGTGGTGGTTGATTTCTTTCAGCACTTCGAGAGCAGGACGTGCACCACCATCCCAAGCACCGAACTGGCTGAACTTGAGCCCGGTCTTCGCCCCCGAGGTCTGTCCGTTCGCGTGGAAGAAGTGCGCATCGGCGGAACTCTCGTGATTCACGGCGAGCACGGCGCGGGTCTGCGCCGTACTGCTCACCTTGCCGGCGCCATCAATGTAGAAGAGTTCCATCCCATCGTGATGGTCACCAATCCGCTTGGACCAGTCGTCGGCCTCTGTCCCCGCGTTGGAGTAGGCACCGACCGTGGCGTCAATTGGGTCGCCGGTGGCATGGAGCACCTTCGCGGTGTAGCCCGCCGGCAGAACCACCGAATCAGCGATGGATTTTGCGACCGCGTTGAATTTGATCTGAGCGGCTGCGATTGGCTCGGCAAGCGTCTTCATCTGCGTTGCATCGGTGCTTCCGCAGGCCGACATGACGGGCAGCATGGTGGCGGCCGAGAGACCGACGCCACCGCGCAGAATCGAGCGCCGCGACGGGTTTGCCAGTCCGCGCGCAAGCACGTCCTGAAAATGTTCGTTGTTCGAGGTGTTCTCGACGGGAAGGGAGTTATCCGAATGCGACATTGCGTTGGCTCCTGATTGAGGATCCACTAGTGTCGAAAGCGAATATGTCGTGCAGATTACTGCAACATGAAAATTTGATGACAGCGCGGTGCGCCCGCGCCACTTGAATCAGCCCGCGAGCCGCCTCATGAGTTCGCGCTGCGAGTGATATCCACGCCTGCGACCCTTCGGCGCGCTCCGCTGGTAACTGCCGTCGCCATCCATCAGCCAGGCGTCAGCGTTGTCACCGAGATGAACGGTAATCGCCTCGACGATCACCCGCTCGCGCAGTTTCGGATCGCGCACCGGAAAGGCCACTTCGACGCGCCTTAGCAGATTGCGATCCATCCAGTCTGCGGACGCAAGCCAGACTGCGGGATCACCCGCGTTATGGAACACGAATACGCGGCTGTGTTCCAGAAATCGGCCCACGATGGAGCGCACACGGATGTTGTCGCTCAACCCAGGCACACCGGGCTTGAGCGCGCAGACCCCGCGAATGATCAGGTCGATCTGCACGCCCGCTGCGCTCGCTTCGTAGAGCGCATCAATGACCTGCTGCGACAGGAGCGCATTGATCTTGGCCGAGATCGCGGCAGGGCGTCCCGCCTTCGCATGATCGATCTCGCCTCTGATCGACGCGAGCACCATCTCGAGCAGCGTAAAGGGCGACTGGGCGAGCGCTCGCAGTCGACCGCGTTCGCCAAGCCCCGTGAGCCGCTGAAACACCTGATGGACGTCTGCGCAGATATCCTCATCAGCAGTAAACAGCCCGAAGTCTTCATAGAGACGCGCTGTCCGCGGATGGTAGTTACCCGTTCCCAGATGAACATAGCGACGGAGCACCGTCTGCCCGTTGCGGGCACGTTCGCGCCTGAGCACCATCGCCATCTTGGCGTGGGTCTTATGCCCCACCACGCCGTAGACCACATGCGCGCCAACCTCTTCGAGGCGCGCGGCCCAGTTGATGTTGGTGAGTTCGTCAAATCGCGCCATCAATTCCACCACCACCGTGACTTCTTTACCCGCGCGCGCAGCCTCGATCAGCGCCTGCATGAGGGCTGAGTCGTCCCCGGTCCGGTAGACCGTTTGCTTGATTGCCACCACGTCGGGGTCACGCGCTGCGCTGGTAAGGAATCGCATGACCGGTGCAAAGGACTCATACGGGTGATGCAGCAGGATGTCGTGCTTGCGGATGGCGGCGAACAGGTCACGCCCGCGGAGCGCGGCAGCCACTGGCGGCTCGAACGCAGGAAACAGCAGATCAGGACGGTTGGCGAGGCTGATCACCTGCTGGAGCCGCACCAGATTGACCGGCCCCTTGGAGCGACAACAATCACGCTCATCAAGCTCGAACTCCTTCAGCAGGCGGGCTACCAACCGGTCGGGTGCGTCGGCTGATACCTCCAACCTCACCTCGTCGCCAAACTGGCGCTGCAATAGTTCGCCCTGAAGCGCCTCGCGCAGGTCGGTGACTTCCTCGTCGTCGACGAACAGATCACTGTTCCGGGTGAGCCTGAACTGGTGAACTTCCCGCACCTCCATGCCGGGGAAGAGCCTGCCCACGAACCCCTGTACGATCGAAGTGAGCAGCATCATGCCGTGCGGATGGCCCGACACCTCGGTCGGCACGGACAGCACCCGGGGTAGCGCACGAGGCGCCTGGACGATTGCGATGCCGGCACGGCGGCCGAAAGCATCTTCGCCGTCGAGCTCAACAATGAAGTTCAAGCTCTTGTTCAGGATTCGCGGAAAAGGATGCGCGGGATCAAGCGCGATCGGCGTGAGGAGCGGCTCGACCTCGCGGTCGAACACTTCGCTTGCCCACTGCCGCTGGGCATCGCTCCAGTCCACCATCAGGTGTATCACGATGCCTTCGGCTGCGAGCAGCGGCTTGAGCGTGTCATTGAGGAGCGTGTACTGCCGGTCGACCAATGCGCGCGCAGAGCGACTGATGGCCTCCAGGCTTGCGGAAGCGGCGGGAGAATCCTCTCGTCCCAGGCGGGCAATCTGCTGTAGCTCCGCGACCCTGATCTCGAACAGCTCATCCAGATTGTTGCTGACGATGGTCACATACCGCAGGCGCTCAAGGAGCGGCACGGACGCATCATCGGCCATTGCAAGCACGCGTTCATTGAACCGCAGGATGCCCTGCTCGCGGTTAAGCAGCCGGCTGCAGAGATCGGAGGAGAGCGTATTCATGGCGCGTCCGGCCGATGGCCAGTTCCTTTTCACGGTGACCAAATAGTGTGGCCGCCGAGAATGACGGTTTGATGACGGGATGCTGCATGACAGTCAAGGCGCTGTCATACTCGCGCCCGATCATCGTCAAGGTGCTTTCACCGATGTCGGAGTCTTCCCTGCTTGCCGCAATCGATCTTGGATCGAACAGCTTCCGGTTGCTGATCGCCCGCACCATGGGCAATGGTGTTGCACCATCGGTGCGCGCCATTGACAGCGTCAAGCGCAGCGTCCGGCTCGCGGCCGGGCTCGATACCGAGCGCCGGCTGGATGCTGACTCGCGGATGCGGGGCCTCGAGGCATTGAGCGTCTTCAGCGACCGGCTGCGCGCCTTCGCGCCGCAAGCGGTTCGGGCGGTTGCCACCAACACGCTTCGGGTGGCGCAAAATTCAGCCGATTTTCTTGCCGACGCTCAGGCCGTTCTCGGCTACCCGATCGAGGTGATCACGGGTCATGAGGAAGCACGCCTGATCTGGGTGGGGGCCTCGCACGCCCTGGGTGATGGCCGCCGGCGCCTGGTGATTGATATCGGGGGCGGATCGACCGAATGCATTCTGGGTGTGCATGATGATCCGCTGATGCTTGATTCGATCGACGTGGGTTGTATCAACACGACGCTTGCGCATTTCGAAGGCGGCGTGGCAGACGAGCGCAGGTTTGATCGGGCGCTACGCCAGCTCAAGCAGCGCTTCGCGCCGGTTGCGCGCCGGGCGCGGGCGTTAGGCTGGGATCACGCGGTCGGCACTTCGGGTACCGCCAAGGCGCTTTCGCAACTTGCGCGCTACGCGTTGGGCTCACCCGTTCTGGACCGACTCGCCCTGGCTCAGTTGCGCCGGGCCTTGCTTGCCGCACCGATCAATGAGTCCCCGGTTTTTGCACAGATCAAGCCCGATCGCCGCGCGGTGATTGCGGGCGGCCTCGCCGTGATGACAGCCGTGTTCGACGAGTTCGGTATCGAGACCATCGACTACTGCGAGGCGGCGTTGCGCGACGGGATCCTGATTGAGCTCTGGTCAGAGCTTGCCGGCGCCGACATTCGCGAGCAGACGGTGACGCGACTGCAGAGCCGATACCAGATTGATCCGGCGCAAAGCCGGCGGGTCGCAGAGATGGCCTGCGCGCTCTACGACCAGGCGGCGCGCGCGGTGCGCGAGGAGCGCCTGGAGCGCCGTGCGCTGCTTGGTTGGGCGGCTCGCCTGGCCGATGCAGGTCGAATCATCGCCGACGAGAATTACCACCGGCACGCAGCCTACATGCTGCGCCATGCTGAGATGCCTGGCTTCAACGATGCCGAACAGGGCGCCCTGTCGGCGCTCGTCCTGGCACAGACCGGTGGGCTGCGCAAGCTCCGCGGACTGGTGGCGGGCGAGCTCGCATGGTTGTCTGTGCTCGCCCTGCGACTCGCAGTGCTGCTCGAGCGCCATTCCACGGGCGATGAGCGCGCACCACCACTGCCAGCCCTGTTCTTTCGCCAGGGCTCGGCGCGAATCGAGATTGCGCGCGACTGGCTGGACGCCCACCCCGAGGCTCGCGAAGATTTCGCTGACGAATCAGCTCGCTGGACCGAGCAGCGGCTACTCACCCAGCTTGAGATCCGCGAGCTGTAGGCAGGCGGCGGTGCTCTTCAGGCGAGTTCAGGCCCGATCGCTGCGCGCAGGTACACCGACGACTCTCCGCCCGTCGTGCGGCTCACCACCCACACTAGCGAGCCCTTGCGGATTGTCCATCGCGCGGCCTGCCCAGATAGCGCAAGACCGAACGCCTCACCAAGAGAGGGCTGATGGCCGATGATCAGCACATGCCCGTTCTTGCCGTCACTACCATCCTTGCCGGGCCAGCCCGCCACCTGAAGCACCGTTTCCCCGCCTGTACCGGGAGCCAGGCGCTCATCGACCCGCACCTTGACCCCGAGCGCCTCGGCGGTCTCTCGCGCCCGCGGTGCCGGACTGCTGTAGACCACGCAGCGATCAGGCAGCCGCGATTCGAGCCAGCGCGCAACCCGGGACGCCTGACGGCGACCGCGGTCGGTCAGACGACGTTCCAGGTCCTCCAGCGGATCCGCCACCGAATCGCCTGCATCGGCATGCCGCCACAAAATAAGCTCCATCCCCGAACCCGTATCAGAAGAGCTCAAAGCCTCAGCCCGGTCCGTTACAACTTTGTGACATCGCCCTGTAGCACGCGGTATTTCGCCATCAGCTGATCACGCGTTTCACGCCACTCAGGGTTGAACGGGATGCAGGCCACCGGACAGACCTGCTGGCACTGCGGCTCGTTGAAATGGCCCACGCACTCGGTACAGCGGGCGGGATCAATCTGGTAGATCTCGGCGCCCATCGAAATGGCCTGATTGGGGCACTCGGGCTCGCACACATCACAGTTGATGCATTCGTCGGTGATCATCAGGGCCACGGCCTGCGCTCCGGAAAGTCGACTTCAGCCCGCCGGGCCTCGGCCGGACGAGGCGAGCTTGCGCTGAATCCAGGCGAGAACCGGCGGCGCAACAAAGCGGCTTACGTCTCCTCCCATCATCGCGATCTCGCGCACCAACGTGCCCGAGACAAACATCTGGCCCTCGGTGGGCACCATGAAGAGCGTCTCGCAATCGGCCATCATCTGCCGATTCATGCCCGCCATCTGGAACTCGTAATCAAAGTCGCTCACGCTGCGAACCCCTCGCAGCACCACCCGCGCATCATGCTCGCGCAGAAAATTGATCAGGAGACCCGAGAAGCTGGTGATGCGGACATTGGCGCAGTCGGCGAGCGCCTCGCGCGCGATCTCGATTCGTTCGTCGACACTGAAGATAGGGTTCTTGCCGCGGCTCGCCGCCACACCGACCACCACCGAATCGAACAGCGATGCGCCGCGACGGATGATGTCTTCGTGTCCGCGGGTGAGCGGATCAAAGGTTCCCGGATAGACGGCTCTCACCATGACGCAATTCCTCATTCGGTTCCATACGGCGCAGCAGATGATAATGGACCTGCCCCGCGCAGCCCGCGCGCTCGAGCCGCCAGCCGGCGCGCGGATGACCAATCGGCCGTCCCGCCTCGACATAAACCAGCCCGGCGCGGCTCACCGCGGCCTCCAGGTCCGGCCAGAGACGCTCGATCCAGTCTTCGGAAAACGGCGGATCGAGAAAAATGAGGTCAAACGGTGGCTCGCCGCGGCGCCTGAGGGCCTTGAGCGCGCGCTGCGCGTCGCCTTCGATCAGTTCGACGCGCCCGCCCGCTGAGAGCCGGGTCATCACATCGGCGATGCTTCGGCAGGCGGCGCGATCGCGCTCCACCATCACCACCCGGCGAGCGCCGCGCGAGGCGGCCTCCAGCCCCAGCGCGCCGGTGCCTGCAAACAGGTCCAGACAACGCCAGCCATCGAGCGACTGGCCCAGCCAGTTGAAGAGGGTTTCGCGCACCCGATCGGGCGTGGGTCGGAGCCCCGGTACCGTCGGCACATCGAGCGGGGTGCGCTTCCACTGCCCGCCGATGATGCGGATGCGTCCGGGCGCAGACGCCGGCCCGCGCGGCGAACGCTCGCCGGCGCGCGCTGCCGGCGATCGTCTCGGACCGGGGGGCATGACCTCTCCGCTCAACGCGCCGACGCACCCGCCGGGGGCGCACCGACCACCACGGTGACCATCGCATCGGGCCGGATGTGGCGTCCGAATGCAGCTCGCACATCGTCCAGCGTCACCGCAGCGACCCGGTCGGTCCAGCGTTCAAGCCAGTCGAGCGGCAGGCCGTAGAACCCAATGGCCGACAGCTGCGCGAGGATCTTGCCGTTGGAATCGATACGCAGGGCAAAACCGCCGATGAGGTTCGATTTGGCCGCGGCCAGTTCTTCAGCGGTCGGGCCTTCCCTCACGAAACGCTCGAGCACTTCACGCACCACGCCGAGGGCCTGATCGGCCTGGTCTTTGCGGGTTTGCAGGCCGATCACAAACGGCCCGGGCTGAATCTGCGGCGAAAAATAGGACGAGACGCTGTAGACAAGACCGCGCTTTTCACGCACTTCGCCATAGAGCCGCGACACGAACCCGCCCCCGCCCAGCACATAGTTGCCCACGGTGAGCGCGAAGAAATCGGGGTCGCCTCGCGCGATGCCGCGTTGCCCGACCAGTACGTGGCTTTGCGAGGCCGGGTGCTCAATGCGTCGCTCGGCGCGACCTGGGGCACTAGGCAGCGGGGCAAGGGGCGGCGAGTCAGTGCCTTCCGGCAGCCCGCGCGTGAGCTCCTCGGCGATGGCGGCTGCGCGCTCGCGGGTGACCGCACCGATCATCGAGATCACCGCGCGACGGGCCGAATAATGCGCGGCATGAAAGCGAACCAGGTCATCGCGCCCGATCGCAGCGACGGTCTCGGGATCGGCATGGCGACCGTAGGGATGTGCACCGTAGAGAAGGGCGCCAAAATTTCGCCGCACCAGGGTCTCGGGACGCGTGGCTGACTCGCGAAGACTCGCGATCACCCGCGCCTTTTCGCGCTCGAGCACCGGCTGGGGAAAAGTAGGTTTTGCGAGGAGGAGCGCAAGCAGTTCGACCGCGCGCGACAACTGCGGCTCGCTGGTGAGACTGCGTAGCGATACCGAGGCGCTGTCATCGCCCGCGCCGCCTCCGCGGCCCGCGCCGGTGAGCGCAAAGCGCTCGGCGATGGCCGCCTCGTCGAGCTCACCCGCGCCCTTGGCGAGCATGGCATTGACCATCGAGGCAAGACCCAGACGCTCGGGTGCGACCAGCCGGCCGCCGGCATCGAAATCGATCTGCAGATCGAGCATCGGGATGGCATCGGCGCGCACAAACAACACCCGCGTCCCGCTCGCCGTGGTCCAGGACTCGATCGGCAACACCGCCAACGCGGGCAACGCGACCAGCCCCGCACCAAGCACAAGCCCAGCACGCAACAGCCGCCAGAGGCTATGAACCGAGCTTAGAAACATCTCAGTGCCTCCCCGAAAAACCGCGCGGCGCCTGACGCGCTCCCGACAGCGGTTGTGGATCAAGCGTGACGACCGTGAGCTCATCATCACCAAAATAGCGCGCAGCCACCGCCTTGACGTCATCGCTCGTCACCGCGCGCACCCGCTCGAGAAGGCGGTCAGCGTCCGCATGCGAAAAGCCCGCCATCTCAAGGCCCGCCAATTCCATCGCCTGTGACATGAGTGAGTCGCGC
>Ga0315906_10006991_pt1 | contig 13814 bp, 15 predicted proteins | sample LakEriMetagenome_4_FD_203526 | JGI IMG/M metagenome (GOLD analysis project Ga0315906, IMG submission 203526) | Freshwater fungal communities from buoy surface, Lake Erie, Ohio, United States - Buoy 2 MA122 | ecosystem: Environmental > Aquatic > Freshwater > Lake > Lake biofilm | place: USA...
TGATGCTTTTTTATGCTTTCGCCCTGCAATGCATGAGCACCTTGGCGGTGATGAAACGTGAGTCTGGCGGTTGGAAATGGCCTTTGATACAGTTCCTTTATATGGGATTATTGGCTTATTTTTCGGCTTTGATAGTCCATGTGTCATTCAGCTGATCGATGTAAATGAATATTACTGAACTGGAAGCCGCGCTCTCGAAATACGTTCCCCCGTCATCTTTGGAGATTTGTGTGCAGTGGATTGTTGACCATCGCATTGCCATGCGCATCACCAAGTCGCGCAACAGTAAGTATGGCGATTACCGTCCGCCTGATGGAAAGCTGGGTCACCGCATATCCGTCAACCACGACCTGAACAAATACGCATTCCTGATCACCTTCACACATGAGGTGGCCCATTTGGTAACCTGGTCCAAGCACAAGTACCGGGTGGATCCCCATGGCACCGAGTGGAAGGCCAACTTCAAGCGGTTGATGACTCCGTTCTTCAATATGGAAGTGTTCCCCAAGGATCTGGTGGAAGCCGTACAGGGATATCTCAACAACCCCGGATCCTCCAGCTGCAGCGATTTGAATCTGATGCGCGCTTTGGCGAAGCACGACCGCAGGTCGGATGCGTGGACCCTGTTGGAGGAATTGGAAGCGGATGCCGTTTTCAGGACCCGATCCGGTATGGTTTTCAAAAAGGGCCGTAAAATGCGGAAGAACTACTCCTGCCGATGCGTTAAAACGCGACAGGAGTACACCGTTAACCCGACCACCGAGGTTCAATTGGTGCGTGATTTCCAATCGTCTAAAAGTGGCCGATAAACGGATTTTATTGTTGGCCATTTCCTAATTTTGAGGCAATAGGCATTTCCAACTCAACCTCAAAACCACACAGATGACGCTCGCAGCCACTTCACTGGACCACACGGTATCTGATATGGCCGAAACACTGATCGGCTCCGAAATCATCCGACAAGCGAATGAAGTCAATGAGAAAATACGAAATGGACAGAAAATTTTCAATCTGACCATCGGAGACTTCGATCCATCCATATTTCCGATTCCTGCTGAACTGACCGATGCCATAATTGATGCATACCGTAAAGGGCACACCAACTATCCAATGGCGAGTGGTATGCCTGATCTCCGGAAAGCGGTGAGTGGATTCATCAGCAAAACACAGCATTTGGATTATGCTCCTGACGACATCCTCATCTCGGGTGGATCCCGCCCTTTGATCTACGCGGTGTTCAAAACATTGATTGATGCCGGCGACAAGGTGGTTTTTCCTGTTCCATCATGGAACAACAATCACTACTGTCATTTGTCCGGTGCCCAAGCCATAATGGTCGAAACCACTGCCGAAAGCAATTTCATGCCTGTGGCGGATCAGTTGCGACCCCACATCCGTGAGGCACGCATGCTCGCCCTGTGCAGTCCGCTGAATCCTACCGGGACCGTTTTTTCCAAGGAGGCGCTTTCAGAGATATGCCAAATGGTGATTGATGAAAACAATCGCAGGGCTGGAAATCAAAAACCACTATACATCATGTACGACCAGGTTTACTCGGTACTGTGCATGGATGGAATCGAACACCACGATCCGATCAACCTGTTTCCCGAATTGCGCGAGTACACGGTGTGTATCGATGGCATGTCGAAGTCGTTTGCAGGCACTGGAATCCGTGTGGGTTGGGCCTTTGGTCCCCAGTATATCATCTCAAAAATGCGCTCCATCTTGTCGCATGTCGGTGCATGGGCTCCCAAGGCCGAACAGGTTGCAGCAGCCACTTACCTTTCCGATCACGATGCTGTGAAGCAGTTCCTGGATCAATTCCTTGCAGCAATCAACGAACGACTAGACGCTTTCTATAATGGTTTCATGGCACTGAAGGCCGACGGCTTCCGTGTGGATGCCATTGTGCCGCAAGCTGCCATTTATCTGACAGTCCGTTTTGATTTGAAAGGCATGCGAACCGCAAATGGAAAAATATTGAACAACAATGAGGACATCACCAACTTCCTATGCGATGAGGCCGGTGTTGCAATTGTTCCATTTTCATCCTTTGGTTCTTCTATCAACGACACCTGGTACCGAGTGTCGGTAGGGGTGGCCAAAACATCCGATATTCCAACCATTTTGGGACAGATTCGGAAGGCGCTCCAGGGGTTGTATTGAGCTTATAATCAGCATTTTGGGTAGTTCTCGCGCGGTTTTCTTACTTTTGCGCAATATTTCCGGTGGGATCGTTTTTTCATCCCATCAACACTCAATCCATGAAACATAACTACTGCGTGATAATGGCCGGCGGAATCGGAAGTCGGTTCTGGCCCATGAGTCGCAACGCTTATCCCAAACAGTTTCTTGATATATTAGGTACCGGACGTTCGTTGTTACAGCAGACATTCGATCGGTTCTCCACCATTTGTCCCAAGGAAAACATATTCGTTGTCACCAACGAATCTTATGTGGAGGTGGTAAAGCAGCAGCTGCCTGAATTATCGGTTGGCCGGCTATTGGCGGAGCCTCACCGAAAGAACACGGCTCCCTGCGTGGCTTATGCCGCTTATCGCATCGCATCTGAAGATGCGGATGCCCGATTGGTGGTTGCACCCAGCGACCATTTGATTTCAAACGAGGAGGAGTTCAAAAGGGTGGTGCTGAAAGGACTTGATTTTTGCAGTACGCAAGACAGCTTGATCACATTAGGCATCCAACCCAGCCGACCAGATACGGGATACGGCTATATTCAGTTTGTGGATGACAACAAGAAGAACGGTGTTTTCAAAGTGAAGACCTTCACAGAGAAACCTGATTTGAGCATGGCCGAGTTTTTTCTGAAGTCGGGTGAGTTCCTGTGGAACTCGGGGATTTTCCTTTGGAGCGTACAATCCATCCAGCAGGCATTTTCCAAATACCTTCCGGAGATGGATAACCTGTTCAAGGAAGCCTCTTCCCACTTTGGGAAAGCCGATGAATACGATGCCATCAAAACCGCGTACGAGCAGTGTACCAACATCTCCATTGACTTTGGCATCATGGAAAAGGCCGACAACGTTCATGTGATTGCCGCTGACTTTGGATGGAGTGACCTGGGTACTTATGGAAGCTTGTATGAGCACATCAGACATGATGCGAACGACAATGCGGTGGTTGGGAAAAACGTGATGATGTATGATTCCACGAATTGCATGGTAAACGTTCCCAAGGACAAGCTGGTGGTGCTCCAGGGTTTGGAAGGGTATATCGTGGTGGAATCGGAGGGAGTCTTGCTGGTTTGTCGCAAACAGGATGAACAGCAGATTCGTCAGTTTGTAAACGACGTAAAGCTCAACAAGGGCGAAAGGTTCGTTTGACCGCTATTTCCGCTCGTACTTGCGGAACCAACTGCCAACTTTCATCTGGATCACTCCGAAAAACGCCTCTCGGAAAATACGTGTGCTCATTTTGGATTCCCCTTCCTGGCGGTCAGTGAAAATTATAGGAACCTCCACAATCTTGTAACCAAGTTTCCAAGTGGTGAATTTCATTTCAATCTGGAAAGCATAGCCCATGAATCGGATGCGGTCCAATGGAATGTTCTCCAAAACGTCTCTTCTATAACACTTGAACCCTGCCGTTGCGTCTTTGACAGGCATCCCGGTAACCAATCGTACATAAACCGAGGCGTAATAGGACATGATCACCCTTCCGATGGGCCAGTTCACTACGTTAACGCCTTTGATGTATCGTGAACCGATTGATAAGTCGGCTCCCTCCTCTTTGCAAGACTTGTAGAGCTTGATCAGGTCATTAGGGTTGTGCGACATGTCCGCATCCATTTCAAAAATGAATCCGTAGTCACGCTGCAACGCCCACTTGAACCCATGGATGTAAGCGGTTCCCAACCCCAGTTTGCCGGCTCGCACTTCGAGGTGGATACGGCCAGGGTATTCGTTCATCAACCTGCGAACGATGTCGGCCGTGCCATCGCTGGAGTTGTCATCCACAACCAACAAGTGGAACGGCTGTGGCAACGACATCACCGCACGAGTAACTGTTTCGATGTTCTCGCACTCATTGTACGTGGGTATGATGACCAGTCCGTCTGCCACAGGTAGGAGGTTGATTTTCGGGAATTACATTTTCAATATCCAAGCGAAAACTAGAGGGGCGACAATGGTGGCATCCGACTCGATAATGAACTTCGGGGTGGTGATGTCCAGCTTGCCCCAGGTGATTTTCTCGTTAGGTACGGCACCAGAGTAAGAGCCATAGCTTGTGGTGGAGTCAGAGATCTGACAGAAATAGCTCCAGAAAGGAACATCATGCATCTCCATGTCCTGGTACAACATCGGCACCACGCAAATAGGGAAGTCGCCGGCAATACCACCACCGATTTGGAAGAAGCCGATTCCTTTTCCAGGGGAGTTCTTGATATACCAATCGGCAAGTGTGGTCATGTATTCAATGCCCGACTTCATGGTGGAGGGCTTCAGTTCACCTTTGATGCAGTAGGATGCGAAAATGTTGCCCATGGTGCTGTCTTCCCATCCCGGTACGATAATCGGAAGGTTCCGCTCGGCAGCTGCCATCATCCATGAATCCTTTACATCGATTTCATAGTGCTCCTTCATAACACCTGAAAGCAACAGCTTGTACATGTATTCATGAGGGAAATAGCGCTCACCCTTATCGTCGGCATCCTTCCACAGCTTGTAAATGTGCTTTTGAATCCTGCGGAATGCCTCCTCTTCGGGTATGCATGTGTCGGTAACACGGTTGAAACCGTTTTCAAGCAAATCCCACTCTTCCTGCGGACTTAAGTCGCGGTAGTTGGGAACACGCTTGTAGTGTGAGTGGGCCACCAGGTTCATGATGTCCTCCTCCAGGTTGGCACCGGTACAGGAGATGATATCCACTTTACCCTGGCGGATCATCTCAGCCAATGAGATACCTAGCTCTGCGGTGCTCATGGCACCGGCAAGGGTGATCATCATTTTTCCACCCTCGGCAAGGTGTGTTTCGTAACCTTTGGCAGCGTCCATGAGGGCCGCAGCATTGAAGTGACGGTAATTATGTTCGATAAATCGGGAAATCGGTCCGCGTTCCATATTCATAAGTAATTAAAAATGAATGGCAAATTTACAAAATTCCCTTGTATTTGCTTTGTGCTGTAACTCAACGTAATCGACCACCAACTTCGTACATTTGCGGTAAGGTTGTTAAACAAATCATGATCCTCCCAATTGTGGCTTATGGTCATCCGGTCCTGAAAAAAAAGGCCCAGGACATCACCCCCGACTATCCGGGGTTGAAGGAGTTGATTGATTCCATGTTTCAAACCATGTATCATAGCAACGGCGTGGGCTTGGCAGCACCGCAGGTCAATCATTCCATCAGGTTGTTTGTGGTTGATGGTGGGCCTTATGCAGATGAAGACCCGAACCTGAATGGTTTCAAAAAGGTTTTCATAAATGCACATATTGTGGAAGAGCAGGGCGATAAGTGGAGAACAGACGAAGGGTGTTTGAGTATCCCTGGCATCCGTGTGGACGTAGAGCGTAAACCCGACATTTGCATCCGTTATTGCGACGAGCATTTTGTGCAACACGAAGAACGATATAGTGGCTTTGCCGCACGCATCATACAACATGAATACGATCACCTGGAGGGCATTCTGATCACGGACAGGATCAGTCCGCTACGACGTCAAATGCTTAAAGGAAAATTAAACGACATCTCCACAGGCCGGATACATACCGATTACAAAATGCGTTTTGCCAAGTGATATCATTTAATTGGTATTAATCCCTTCAACATCATCTATGCGAATATTCCTTATCGGTTACATGGGCTCGGGTAAGACAACAGTGGGCCGTAAGATTGCCTCGCTTATCGACGCACCATTCATTGATCTTGACACGCGGATCGAGTCCAGCTCCGGCAAATCAATCACAGAACTTTTTTCAACCGGTGAGGACGACTTTCGCAAGCTGGAGCGGCAATCACTCATGGAGATTTCCAAAGAGCCCAACCTGGTTGTCAGCACAGGAGGTGGTACACCCTGTTTCTTCGATAACATGGAATGGATGAACCAGCAAGGCATTACTGTTTACCTGAAGCTCGATCCCATTTCCTTGTTCCATCGTCTAAGGGCATCCAAACGTCCGCGTCCCTTGATCGCAGGAATGGAAGACGATGAGTTGCTCGCATACATCGAAAAAAACCTGACTGAGCGGGAGTCCTTTTACAAAAAGTCGAAATACCAGGTAAAGGGTGAGAGTATTGACGCACTGTCCCTGGTGAACAACATCCGCTTCGGCGAAAGTCAACTCAGGTAAACACCTTCGTCGTTTCCGAACTCCAAGCTCACATGATCCTGGAATGTGGTTGACAGCGTCATGCCAACAAAATCGGCCATGATGGGGTAACGACGATGGTCGCGATCCACCAATAACACTGTTCGTATTTTCAGCGTATCCACTTTCAAAATGGCGCGCAAGCCATACATCAGGGTTTTGCCTGAGTTGAGTACATCGTCAACCAAAACAATGGATTTACCGGCCAATTCATCAATTGGGCAGCTCAGCTCAACCTCCTTGCCAACCGGGTTGTTTTTATCAATACGCAAACGGACCAATCGGGGCTTCAGTTCACAAATGGCATTTAACTTTTCGAGTAATCGCTCGGCTAGCTGATATCCGTTGCCGTGGATGCCCACCATCACCACATCTCCACCGTTGGATGCATTGTCCTCGTAAATTTGATAGGCGATCCTGTCAATCCGCTGTGCGATTTGCGTAGGATTCAAAAGCAAGGTTTTGGTTTTCTCCATTACAATATCATTTTGTGGCAAAGTTGATACGCGCTCCGCTTGTGAAGTATTTGGCATAGTACTGTTCGTCCAGGTGACTGACCATGACGCCTCGTTTCACGCTGGCATGTGCGAAATATCCCTTACCCAGGTAAACGCCGACATGTGATACGGTGTAGCGCCTATTGATTCGGAAAAACACCAGATCCCCCTCTTTTAATTCACTCCGATCTATCAGTTCAACTTTTTTATAAATATGCTCGCATCCGCCAGGAATGGGGGTGCAATAGATGTTCGTGTATACTTGGTTGGCGAAACCGGAGCAATCAATTCCTTTTTTGCTGTTTCCTGCATAGCGATAGGGGGTACCCAACCACCCTTCAATGAACCCATATAGTGCGAGCTCTTGTATGGTTTCAGCCGGCAGACCGAACACTTGCGAGTAGTATTGGCGCAAATAGGTTTCCGGATTGTTGGATTCATGCTCCTTGTAGGATAGTGATTGGGATTCAGCTGAATTATTGACCAGCAGCAGCATCACCACACAAAAAAACAGTTGGAACAAAGGTTTCATATCGTAAAATTACCAAATTCAGCCCAAATGCCTTTTCTAGCCACGCAACTCCATAACTGCCACGTTCTCCACATGGTCGGTGTGAGGGAACATATCCACCGGCTGCATTTCCGTTAATTGGTAACGGTCATTTAAAAGTGCCATGTCGCGGGCCTGGGTGGATGGATTGCAGCTCACATAAACGATTCGCTTGGCACCTGACTCCAGGATCCTTTTCACCACATCGGCATGCATGCCTGCACGCGGAGGATCCGTGATGATCACATCCGGTTTGCCATGTTCGGTAAAAAAACCGGAGGTGAGCACATCCTTCATGTCCCCAGCGAAAAACCGGGTATTGTCGATTTGATTGAGCTGCGCATTCAGCTTGGCATCTTCAATGGCATCGTTGACGTATTCCACACCGATTACCTTTCCCGCTTTTGCGGAGATGAAGCAGGCAATGGATCCGGTTCCTGTGTACAAGTCATACACCGTTTCATTTCCTGTAAGACCGGCAAATTTTCGGGTGATTTGGTAAAGTGCCAAGGCTTGTGAGGTGTTCGTCTGGAAAAATGATTTCGGGCTGATACGGAAATGATAGTCCTCCAGTTTTTCACGAATATGATCTTCGCCATGGAACAGCAGTGGCTGTTGGTCCTGCAAGGAGTCGTTTCGCTTGGTGTTGATCACATACTGAAGCGAGTTGATCCAAGGGAATTGTTCAAGGATGGCTCGCAGCAGGTTTTCACGCTTTTCAGCATCGTCCTCTCCAAAAACCACAATGACCATCCATTGTCCTATGGAGGTGTTTCTGATCACCAGGTTCCGCATTAATCCACCATGGTTTTTGAGGTCGTAATAGCTATATCCGTTCTCCAATGTATAGGTTCGAACAAATCTTCGGATGTCACTGGAGCGGCTGTCTTGCAACCAACACTCGTCGATGTTGAGCACTTTGTTGAACTTGCCAGGGATGTGCAGTCCGAGGCCCTCCATTTGTCGTGGAGCAACATCATGCATCTCTGAATTCAACAGGTATCGCTTGTTCGTAAAGGTGAACTCCATCTTGTTGCGATACTGTTCGGTGATTGCTCCTCCGATGATGGGTTGTATTTTGAAGTCTTCGAACCCACCGATCCTGCGCATCGCATCCACCACCGTTTTTTCCTTGAACTTCAGCTGCGTCTCATATTGCGTATGTTGCCGTTTGCATCCACCACACAATCCGAAGTGTTCGCATTTAGGTTCTGTGCGGTAGGGGGAGGGCTGAATGATGTTTTCGACGCGGCCCTCATCGAATGATTTGGATCTCTTGTACACGGCCACGTCCACGACATCTCCGGGAACGGCACCTTCTACGAATACGGCCTTGCCCTCATGTCGTCCAATGCCACGTCCTTGATCAGCAATATCCACGATGTGGATACCGGGCAGTAATAGGTTTTTCATATCTGCAAAGGTATTCAAAACCAACGCCATCAGCCATTTGTTGTTGAATATGGGGTTTCTAAAATGCCTCGCCCGCCTTATCTTTGTAATAACTGACACCCACTGCCATGATTACCTATCTCACCGCCTCTGAAGCCATTGCACTCGAGGATCGTTATGGAGCTCACAACTACCACCCACTACCTGTGGTGCTCACCCGAGGCGAAGGTGTTTTTGTTTGGGATGTGGATGGCAAGCAGTATTTTGATTTCCTTTCGGCCTACTCGGCCGTCAATCAGGGGCATTGTCACCCTCGAATCATCCGTGCCCTCACCGAGCAGGCCGGCCGCTTAACACTGACTTCAAGAGCATTTCATAACGACCTGTTGGGTCAATATGAGGCCTATATGGCGAAGCTTTTCGGATACGATAAGCTGCTGCCTATGAACACAGGCGTTGAAGCGGTTGAAACGGCTGTTAAGCTATGCAGGCGCTGGGCTTATGAGGTCAAGGGCATCCCTGCAAACCAGGCCGTGATTGTAGTGTGTGAGGGGAATTTTCATGGACGTACCATGACGGCCGTATCAGCATCCATTGATCCGGATTCACGAATAAACTATGGTCCCTATTTGCCAGGTTTCAAGGTGGTGCCGTATGATGACGTGGAAGCATTGGAGTCGGCATTGGAAGATCCTAATGTGGCGGGATTCCTGTTGGAGCCCATACAAGGGGAGGCCGGTGTAGTGGTCCCAACGGAAGGTTATTTGCTGAATTCATACAATGCCTGCAAGGCACGAAAGGTCTTGTTCATGGCCGATGAGATACAGACGGGTATTGCCCGCACGGGAAAGATGCTCGCTTGTGATCATGAAGGGTTTCGCCCGGATATACTGATGCTGGGCAAGGCCCTCTCGGGAGGTGTTTTGCCTGTTTCAGCAGTTCTGGCCGATGATGAAATCATGCTTTGTATAAAACCTGGTGAGCATGGCTCAACCTATGGTGGTAATCCCTTGGCTTGCGCAGTTGCAATGGAGGCAATGCAAGTGATACAGGATGAAAAGATGGCCGATAATGCCGCCGTATTGGGAGAAACACTGCGAAAGGGCTTAATGAATATCAACGATGACCGTATCAAAGCCGTTCGCGGCAAAGGGTTGTTGAACGCTATTGTTATCGAGCCCCGTGATGGTAAAACCGCATGGGACCTCTGTTTGAAAATGGCCGAAAACGGACTATTGGCCAAGCCAACTCATGGCGACATTATCCGCTTTGCTCCTCCATTGGTCATCAATGAAGTTCAGATCAACGAGTGTCTGGGAATCATTGCGAAAAGTTTGAAGGAGTTTTGAATGCAATGCTGATTGGACGGATTAATCCATTTAATCAGGAATCAATCCAATTCTAAAATAATCCTTGCAGACCCTCTAAATCCGTGTCCGGTTTTTTACCAAGGTTCCGACTGATTTTCTTTTTTCATGAAGGCCGACAATATCAGCGACGCAACCACCACGAAAAAGATTATTCCCAAATAGGTCAGTACGGCTTGCCACAAGGGTTGAAAACCCATTTCCATGAATTTGATGGCTTGTTCCAGTTGCTCGCTTGTCAATTCTTGCTCCTCCAGCTTCTGCTCCTCCAGTATTTGAAGTCGTTCCAGGAATGCAGGATTGATAAAGCTGTAATAGATATAATAAAACAACGCTAGGAATCCTCCACCAATCAAACTGGTTCGGAATCCGCGTCCTAATCCTTGTCCAACCGACATGAAACCATTGTTTTCGATATCGCGGTAATGCTTCAGGTTCAGGTAGCAGATGTATACCATGATAGCGGTGGTGAGGGTGCCGGTCACCATCGACAACGAGTCAACGGTATCAAGTCCTAGTCCGAATAAAAGTAAAGCAATGGCAGCCTGCGAACCTGCAAGTATCAATCCAAAACGAATTGTTGGTGTCATGTTATTTTGTTTTCGAGATGTTGTTCAACAAAGGTGCGATAACTTTTCCGGTTGTACCATTGGGGGGTTGTATTCCCAAAATGCGCGACAGGGTTGGTGCGATGTCGGTGATGCAGGTTTCCGACTGTAGGATTTCAGGTTTCACCCGCCATCCGTAAAATATCAATGGCACATGGGTGTCATAGGTATAGCCCGCTCCGTGGGTGGTGCCTTTTCTTTTGTATTCAACCAATCCTGGCTCCAGAATGATCACCACATCGCCCGAGCGCTTCGGATAAAACCCTTTCTGCACATGCGATTTGATACCCCATGTGTATTCGTTGACCGAAAGTTCTTTTGCAGTCAGCGACCAGGAAACACCTTTGATGCCTAGCAGGAATCTGGTAGCGGTTTGACACATGCCTTCAAGGTCCAACTTCTTTTCAGCGATCAACTGGTGATTGAGATAAACCTGGTCGTTGTCGAAATCCAACACCCAGTTGCCTGGTCCATAAACTGAAATCAGGTGCTTGGATAGTGAGTCCGACGCTGCAACGGCGTTGAATATGCCAGCTGGAATTTGTTGGTCTTGCAGGAAACCTACATTTGGAATGGCGGCGTGGTCTGCTGTCAGGAAGAACAGCACATTGCCTTTGCCAACCTCTTTTTCAATCAATAGGATGAGGGTCTCCAGGTCACGGTCGAGCCGCAGGTAGATGTCTTGTGTTTCGATGGCATGCGTTCCAAACTGGTGGCCTACATAGTCGGGTGTTGAAAAGCTAACAGCCAGCAGGTCGGTGAATTCATCCAGCCCCAGCTGCTCCGACCGCTGTGCTTCCAAAGCAAAACGCATGGTAAGGGTGTTGCCAAACGGGCTGTACTTGAGTAGGTCGTACGGTTTCGTGCCTCCCACTTTCAAGTCGTGGGGAAAAACCGGCTTTGCCTCGCCTGGAAACAGGTCTTCGTATGGTGTATCGTCGGGCGTGCTTTCCACATATTGTTCAATGGGTAGCATGGTGGTCCAGGGTTTAGCCAAGTATTGGTCGGGTAGCTTTAGCTTGTTGAAGCGGCTCACCCATTCGGGTAGTTCGTTCATATACCAATTGCTGGTCACCATGCTTCCGGTGTAGGCGTCGTACCAATAAGCGGCGTTACCCGAAGCTCCGGCAGGAAGGATGGCGCCACGATCCTTCAAGGCGATTCCAATCACTTTGGAGCGGAGATTGCTCCACAAGCGAAGCTCATCCGATAGGGTGGTTGAAAGTAACCGGGAAGGCGATTGATTACCTGTGGTTCCTGTGGTTCCCACTCCTGTAGCAGTGCTGTCACCAGTAACGTACACCGATTTTCCAGTGGTGCGATCGAACCAATTGTTTCCTATGATGCCGTGTATGGCCGGTGTGGTGCCCGTATAAATGCTGGCATGTCCAGGTCCCGTATAGGTAGGCACGTAATTGTAGTGGGTGTTGGTGCAATGGAATCCCCCATTGACCAGCTTTTTAAATCCGCCTTCTCCGAACTTGTTCCAGTATCGGGTCAGGTAGTCATAGCGCATCTGATCGATAATGATTCCCACCACAAGTTTTGGACGTTCATTTTCGTTTTGAAAGGTTTGGGCTGAGGCCATCAGGGTTTGGCACAGGATCAACAAGGTTAGCAGGATGCGGCTCATGGATGGATTTTTGGCAAAAATAGGAATCGAATATGATGTCAATCATAAATGTCACTGACAAGTGTCATATTTATGGGATTGTGTTGCTTTTAGTTTTACAACCATGAAAAATGCCACAACCACCTCTTTGGTCGTCCGGTCTGCAGGTGTAAACCTGGTTGGTGACTTGAATGTACCTGCTCATTCGAAGGGGTTGATTATTTTTTCCCACGGCAGTGGTAGCAGCCGGTTCAGTCCCAGGAACCGTTTTGTGAGTGAACAACTGGCTCGTAATGGTTATGCTACCTTTTTGGTTGATTTGCTTACGGAGTTGGAGGATACCGATGAACGGAACCGGTTTGACATTTCATTGCTCACAGAGCGGTTGCTCGGTGTGGTACATTATTTTTTGGATGAATATGCCGGCATTTTTGATCGCGTTGGACTTTTTGGAGCCAGCACGGGCGCTGCTTCCGCGCTCCGAGTCGCTTCTGTTTTAGGTGAGGATATTTTCTCGGTGGTTATCATGGGTGGACGTCCCGATTTGGCTTTTGATGCATTGGACGCGGTGGTAGCTCCCACATTGTTGCTGGTGGGCGAATATGATTCATTGGTGCTCGCCATTAACCGGCGGGCGCTGATGCGGCTGCGAGGAGAAAAGAAGCTGTTGGTTATTCCCGAGGCCACCCATTTGTTCGAGGAGCAGGGTAAGCTGGAGCAGGTTGCAAAAATATCTGTTGAATGGCTCGATCATTGTTTAGAGTCAAAAAACATTCAAGATGCTTTTTCGAAATCGTGAGGAGGCGGCTCGATTACTGATAGGCCCTCTCGAAAGATTTCGTTCCGAGCGGGTGGTGGTGTTGTCTATTCCTCGAGGTGGCGTACCTATGGGATGTGCAGTGGCCAGGCATTTTGGCTGGGAGCATGGTTTCTTGTTGACCAAAAAAATTGGCCATCCCACTAATCCCGAATATGCCATTGGTGCTGTGGGCTCGTCTATGGTTTATGTGGATGAAAAGCAAACAGACATACCCCAATCATACTTGGAGTCCGAAATCGCCCGAATACGGACCTCCATTACCCAGCGCGAAAAGCGCTTTTTACAGGGCCAGTCCCGGCCCTCCATTGAAGGTAAAACCGTGATCATCATTGATGATGGTATTGCAACCGGGCTGACCATGCGGGTTTCGGTATTGATGTTACGAAGGCAAAACCCAAAAAAAATCATTGTTGCGGCTCCTGTGGCTCCACCATCGTCGGTGAAGATGATCAGGCAGGTGGCCGATGAAGTGGTTGTATTGCAAACTCCGTCCGACTTTTCAAGTGTAGGGGAGTTTTACGAGGATTTTTCGGAGGTAACGGATGAGGAGGTGATGAGGTTGATGGGGCACTCGGTAACCAATGGAAGTGGTGGCCAGGTTGCTTCGCCGTAGGCGGTTGCGGTAGGCGGTGATTTTGC
>Ga0315906_10006994_pt1 | contig 13811 bp, 14 predicted proteins | sample LakEriMetagenome_4_FD_203526 | JGI IMG/M metagenome (GOLD analysis project Ga0315906, IMG submission 203526) | Freshwater fungal communities from buoy surface, Lake Erie, Ohio, United States - Buoy 2 MA122 | ecosystem: Environmental > Aquatic > Freshwater > Lake > Lake biofilm | place: USA...
CCACAGCCCACCTGACAGGATCAAAAAACCCCGCATCCCCAAAACCCGGGTCAAATCTGCGTGGCAAACCCGGGTCAGCTCTCAGCGGCATTCAACACCAAGTTCTCTCGGAGCCAGACTGGACACCCATGACCCTGCAACAGCGCCAAAAGGCGCTGATCGACGAGATCGCCCGAGTCTGGCGTCTGCGCTGATGCGGCAATTTCGCGGCTCAGCGGGTAGGACTCGAATCAAAGACGCGTCAGCGATTTTCCGCCCCCGGTTCCATTCCCCCAGGCATCCATTTCGCCAACTCATGCTGCGACGCAGCATAATAAAACCATTTTAGATCAACGCGTTAAACCTTGTTGGAAAAATCGGCCAACCCTCAAGCTTTGGAGAGAATCCCACGATTCGGAGAGAAAAAGCCCGACCATTCCGCCCCCGAACCATCAAGGTTTCTGGCGAAAAGCCCGCAAATACTCGGGGATTTCCAAGCCCAACCAGGGCTGAGAGCATGTTTTGGGAAAGGGAGGTGGCGTAGGAAAGGGAATCGAAAAGAAGAAACTCTCTGGGGCCCCCAAGCGCCCGGATATCCGAAGCCCTATTTCGTGTGAGCGCACTAAAACGCCCCTGTCCAACCCCTGATTTCGGAACTCTTTCGGGTAAGTTTAAGTCCCTTTTCAGGACTGCGCCCCTGGGTCAGCGGCATTTTCCCCCTGCCGGAACAAGCCGGCCTTCAGGGGGTTCAGTCCATGCATTCAGAAATCGTTGCAACACTCCTCGGCCCTTCGCTACTGGGCGCAGTCTTGGCCGTCTTGGCGGTGGCCACTGCCTTTTGGCTCATCCTCGCCTTCCGGTCAGCCCGTTGGGCGATTACCGAGCTTTCCACGCTTAATCGGACGCTTCAGGCAAGTGCGTCACCGCGCCTGCAAGGCCGCGCGCCATGATCACGGCCGTCTTCCTCATGCATTTCTTCCTCTGCGGTCCCACGGAGATGTTCTGCGAGGAAGGACGTATGACGCATCATTCCTGCGCCGCGGCGGAAGCCTGGCTCCGTGCCGGGCTGCAGCCTGATCAGGCGCTGCTGGTTTCCGCCTGCGAGACCACTGACCAGCAAAACCCGAGCGCCATCGCCCTGGCGGACGAACCCGCGCTGCCGCCGATTGCAACGCGCAAACTCGCGAAAGGCGGTGAGTGATGTCACCGATCTCCCCCTGGCTCCGCCATCGCGGCTGGTTGGTCGTCTTTGGCGCTTTCCTCATTCAGGTAGTTGGCTTCGGCGCAATTTACTCAAGCGCTGCCTTCGCGCCTGAGATTGCAGCAAGCCTCAACTTGGATCGCAGCATTGCCGACCTTGTCATGGTGTTGAGCCTGGGCGGAAGCTTCCTGGTCAGCGCCATCAGCGGATCGCTGGCAGACCGCTTTGGCCCTCGCTTGCTGGCGGCTGTCGGTATGGCGCTGGTGGCATCCGGCCTCACCACAGCGGCTTTGGCCCAGAATACCCTCACGCTTTTCCTGGGCTACGGGCTGCTGCTGGGGCTTGGGGTTGGGCTGGCCAATGTTCCCGGCATTGCTGCCGTGCAGCGCTGGTTCCTGGCAAAGCGCGGACTTGCCGCTGGCCTCGCCGGGACTGGCATGGCGGGCGGCATGGCCTTGGTGCCGATACTTAAGGACCTTCTTTCCCCCATTGGCGATTGGCGCGCCATTTTCCTCTGCTGCGCCGCACTCGCTGCGCTGATCGGCTTCGCTGCTGCGCTGCTGCTGGATGCGCAACCCGAAAAACATGGCATGGGGCCGGATGGCAAGCGGCTTGATCCTGCGTGCACCGCGCCCGCGGCCGAGGGCTTAAGCCTTGGTCAGGCGTTGCGCATCCGTAGCTTCCACTACGCGGTTGTTGGCACGCTGCTGGTTTCGATACCCGCCTCTGCGCCGCTGATGCTGCTGGCGGGTTCGGCTGAGGCGCAGGGGCTCAGCCATCATCAGGCCGTTGGGTTGCTCGCCCTCATCGGTGTAGGTTCGCTGGCTGGGCGTTTGCTCCTGGCGGCTGTGGCGGATCGGCTTGGCCGGCGCATGAGTTTCCTGGTCACCTGCTTTGCGCTCGGCCTTGCGATGTTTGCCTGGGCTGTGGCGCACGATGCCTGGTCGCTTGGTGCCTTTGCCCTGATCTATGGCGTGCTGCAGGGCGGATTCCAGGCACTGCTGCCCGCCTTTGCCGCGGATAGCTTCGGCAGCCGCGCCATCGGTGGCCTGATTGGCGCGCTCTACACCAGCCGTGGCGTGGCGCTGCTGGCAGGCCTGCCGCTGATGGTCGCCGGCATTGCCTTCTTCGGCAACCATGAAGTGCCTATCATCCTTTGCGGTTTGGCCGGCCTTCTGGGGGCGCTGCTGCTGAGCCTGGCGCGGCCCGAAGTCGTGCCTGGGCGCAAGCCTGCGGTTTCCAAAACCGCCGTGATCATGAGTGCAGAGCGCGCACCGGCATCGGTCAGGACAGGCGGGCTTGCCCTGGCGGTTTGGCTGCTGTCCTTGATCAGCTTTGGGGGCGGCATCGTGGCATCCGCGCCCCGCTCCGCAGTGGCCGAAGCACTGGTCCCCGATACCGCAATCCGCGCTGCCGGCCTGCCGATGATCCAGGCAAAGGGCGCAGTGCAGTCCTTCGCGATTGAAATGGCCGATGGCTACGGCGTTTTTGATATGCCTGAAGCCGCTACCAAACAGCCCATAGCCGCGGTGCTGATCCTGCATGATGCCTCAGGCCCCGATGGTCGCGCCGCGGCCTATGCGGAGCACTTGCTGGGCGCAGATATCGCGGTGCTGGAATTGCACGCGGCCAGCCCAGCGGCAGCGAGTGCCGCCTTGGCCGCCCTGGCGGCTGACCCGCGCATCAACCCCGCGCAGCTTGGTGTGCTGGGCTTTGGTGCAGGTGCCCGCCTGGCCTTGGAATTGCCGGGCACCGCCGCGCGCGCCTTGCTCTATCCCGGCTGCGCTTCCTTGCGCGGCGGCCGCAAAATGGCCGACAGCGCCGAGGTAGTTCCACTGGTGCATCGCATCGGCTGGGTGCGGGACGCTGGCATTCGCGATTTCATCGGCCCGGCGGAATATGCCTGGAACTATAATGTTGCAGGCGGCACGCCCGGCTTCGCGCCATCGGACAAAAGTTCTGCCATCCTGCTGGTGCACGGCACGGAAGACCCCGCCAATCCGAACGAGGCCTGCGCTTCCCTCTGCGAAAGCCTGCGTGGTGACGGTGCCGATGTTGAGCATCAGGAAATCCCCGGCGCAGGCTATGCCTGGGACTATCCGCAGCTTGGCGTGACGCAAGAAGTGCTGCTGCCGGCCCCTGGCATGGCAGAGCGCCTTGCCGTGCGGCCTTGGCCTGCAATGGCCGCGCAAAGCGCAGCAGCTGTGGCCGGGTTCTTCGCGATGACTTTTGCGCGGTGATCCCATGACGCCCTCACCCACCCCCATTTTCTTAATCCAACACAACGAAAATCATCGCCCAATCGGTGCGAAGTGGAGGACGACATGATTGCGGATGCAACCACCCTGTCTGCTGCCCTGCTGATGAAATTCGCCCTGGGTTATTTCGCCATTCTGGCGACACCTGGCCCGAATATGTTCACCATCGGCACTATGGCCGCGCTGCGTGGCTTTCGCGGCGCCTTGCCCTTTTGCCTTGGTGTCGCCCTTGGTGCGGGGGTAGTGGCGGCAACAACATCACTGCTGCTTGATGCATTTGCGGGCTCGGAAAAGCTTGAGATGGGTGGCAGGATCGTGGCCAGCATTCTGCTGATTGCCCTGGCCTACCGCATCATCTGCGCCCCCGCACAATGTTTGCCAGACGTGACGGAAGCCGCGGCACCGCAAATGCGGAACAAATGGGGTGCTGGCCTTGGAACCGGCTTTTGCATCGCCGTTACCAATCCGGTCACTGCCGCGTATTGCCTGGCACAATTCATGGGGCCGCTGGCGCAGAATAATGCGGCCCCCTGGGCAATCGCCATTGTTGCATCCCAGGCACCTTTATTCGGTTTGCTGACCGCCCTGCTTTTTGCGCAGCCCTATATGCGGCAGATGGCGTCCATCTATCATCGCCAGGTTTGCACTGTATCCGGGCTGATCTTGCTGAGCCTTGGCCTGATCATGCTAATGCCGGTGTTCAAGACATGATGTCCGCATGCATCCATCTGCCCGCGGCTGATGACGGCAAGCGGCTGGATGCCGCAGCCGCAACGCCCCGCCTAAGGGGCCAGGGACAAACTGCGTTTTCAGGGGGAAACCATGTCTGATGTCATGACGCTATCACCGCATAAGGCCCCGGCGCCGCAGGCGGCATCGCCGCCAAGCTTGCGCATCGGCGCAGCGATCTTCCTGCCCGCGCCCGGATTTCTGATCATTGGCGCGCAGCAGAAAGGGCTCCGCCCCAAAACCGCTGAGGTGCTGAAGCTGTTGCTGGAAAACCCGGGCCGGATCGTGCCGCGGGGGGAATTGCTGCAAAAGGTCTGGCCCGACGCCGTTGTGACAGATGATAATCTGACCCAATCCATCAGCGAAATCCGTCGCGCCTTGGGGCCGGGCTTGGCAAATTTGCTCAAGACCGTGCAGGGCCGCGGCTATATCCTTTCACCATCTGCTGCCCCTGCCGAAAGCGCGCCCGATGCCATGACATCCCCCGTGCCGACCGGTGAACCCCATGAAAGCCGCGTCCGGCAGCTTGAATTGCGTGTTGTGCAACTTGAACAGCTTCTCCACCCGGGCAGAAGTATCAAATGCGACACGCGAGGCAGCGAATGAGTGCGAGCATGCGGGGCCATCAGGAAAACAGTACGCTTGGAGGCGGTAAGCATGCCTTGCAGGACCGGCATTTCCGATTTCGGATCTTTTTCGGAAATCTTTCCGGACAGGGGAGCATGAACCACTTACGGTTCGCTTCAGGCGCAATTCTGCGCCTGGGTCATCGGCACGCCGTGCACCCGATCAAGACAGGCCTGGGGGTTATGGCGAGTCCGGATGTTTGTGCTGCACAGGGCATGCAACCTATTGTTTTCGAGCCTTTTTCATGGGTTAGGAACAGGCACCCTGCGCGTCTGCTCCGCCCTGCTGGGCGCCGACATAGGCCGCGCCCCTGGCGCGCGGCCCGCAGGATGGAAGCTGTTCAACCCGGCTGGTTACCTGTTGCGTTTCCATGCTACCCCTACCGAGAATTGTTTTCGGATATGGGCATGCAGGTCTTTTCGGGGGGCCGTAAAATAAGGTTCGGGCACTGCACCCTTGATGATGGGCGCGGCGTGCTGCTTGCGCCCAATGGGACCGAAACGCTGCTGCGTCCCAAAACGCTGGAACTGCTCAGGCTGTTCCTGCGCAATCCGGGCCGCGTGGTAGGGCGCAGCGAAATCCTGGACGCGGTTTGGCCCGGGCTGTTCGTTTCTGATGACAGCATCACCCAATGCGTGGTCGAATTACGTAGGGCGATGGGGGATGTTGGCACCGCCCTGCTGCGGACCGTGCCCCGGCGCGGCTACCTGCTGCAGGCGCCTGTGATGGTGGAGGAAGACCAGCCGATTTCCGCGCTGGCGCTATTACCGCCAGTGCAGGATGATATTCCATCCATTGCGGTGCTGCCCTTCCGCAAATTCCAGCAAGACCCTGAGAATGCCTATTTTGCCGATGGCATTGTGGAAGGCATTGTCCATGTGCTGTCGGGGCTGGATAGGCTGCGCGTCATTTCACGCGGTTCGGCACTGGCCCTGGCCGAGCGGACGGTGGACCCGCGTGAGATCGGGCGTGAGCTTGGCGTGCGCTATGTGCTTTATGGCGGCGTGCAGCGTGCGGGGGATAGGCTGCGGATCAGTACGGAGCTTAGCGAGAGCGAAACGGGCAATATCATCCGGACCGATCGGCATGACGGGGATATGTCTGATCTGTTTGCGTTGCAAGATCGAATTGCCGAGCAGGCGGTAGCGACAATCACACCGACGGTTCGGGAGCATGAATTGCAGCGGGCACTCCGTAAGCCGCCTGCCAACCTGACTGCGTATGATCTGGTGCTGCGGGCGCTTGATCGGTTTCACAGGTTGGATCGTGAATCATTTGAACAGGCACGCGAGATTTTCGAACAGGCTATTATCACAGATCCAAGCTCTGCACTTGCCTACGGTTATCTCTCCTGGTGGCACACGCTGCGTTTGGCGCAGGGCTGGTCCTCTGACGTCGAAACGGATCGTACCTCAGCAGTCAAAGCGGGTCTCGCCGCCGTTGAACGTGACCCAAATGACGCTCTAGCTCTGGCTGCGCATGGCTATGAGATGGGCTATGGCCAAAAAGATTTTGCTGCCGCGGAGGCCCTACTCAATCGAGCGGTTGCCATCAGTCCAAGCTGCGCGCTTGCGTGGACCTTTGGTGCTGCACTTCGCTGCTGGATGGGGAGGGGTCTGGAGGCAATTGAGTGGGGTACCCGAGCGGTGCGTCTCGCACCCTCTGATCCATTTACGTTTCTCTATGAGCACATCCTCTCACAAGCTTATTATACCGCTGGGAATTACCACGCATCAGTATTATGGGGACGGCGTTCAGCCGCGGCGAACCCAAATCATTCACCAACTTGGCGCACGATAATCGCAAGCTTGGTAGCATCCGATTGTCTAGAAGAAACAAAAATTTTGGTACAACGGGTGCTCCAAATTGAGCCGGCCATCAGTTTAAGGGTGTTGGCGAACCGTACACCCTTACAGGGGTCAGTGCGCGACCTTTTCGTCGACCGGCTCCGTGCTAGCGGATTGCCAGATTGAGGCGAGCTTTTTCAAACATCCAACAATGGAGGTCTCCATGACAGGTCACACAGGTCACACAGGTCACACGGGTCACACGGGTCATACTGGCCATACTGGGAACGCCGGCGGCGGCGGTGGGGGTTGGTTCTTTCCCGACCGCATTGACTATCCGTTCGTCACAGTACCGGCGCCAAATGTCAGCCCAGCCAAGCGCTTGTCCGATAAGGCATACCGCTTTGGCCATACAGCAGCATTCGGCCCGCGCGACTGGACAGCGCCCTGGAAAGCCTGGCGCGTCTTGGCGGAGTTCACGACCACCAAAGCTTGGATCAATCGCCAGACGACAGCCAAGGGCACGCCAGCTCCAGGCGGGCTTGGACTTCAGGATTGGCAGGCGCGCCTATTGAGCAACGCGACAACAACCATCAAGGCGCTGGTGGATGCGGAAATTGACGCTTTGATCCTTGCCGCCGAAACAGAACGTGCCGATGCGCTTGGTGAAATACTCTCCCAGGATAGTTCGTTTACCGGCGATTTCTACGGACTGATGGGCGGCAGCCCAAGCACGCACCCTGCGACATCCGCGATGATGGTTTCAGCTTCGATGGTCGCTGGTATGGTGGTGCAGCATTTCAAATGGTTGAATAATCGGCGTCGGCCATCGCAGGTCTGCCCCGCGCTCCGGCCACACATCCAGGTGCCGGGGCATGCTGCCTATCCAAGCGGCCACGCCACCCAAGCCTTCCTCATCGCCACCAGCCTTGGCGCCATTTTCCCGGCCAAGAGCAAGCCGGGTATCGACTTGGCGCTGCAAGCGCTCGCGGCGCGCATTGCGCGCAATCGTGAAATCGCCGGGCTGCATTACGCGAGTGACACGGCCGCTGGCATCGAATTGGCAGAAAAGATTTGGGGTACGCTCAAGGATGGGCATGAGTTCAAGGTTTTGAGCGCAGCCGCCAGGAAAGAATGGGAGGGGGTTGCTTAACGCCATGCGCAAAACCCGAAATGCGGCGGCTAGCTCACCGCTTTCCCGGATCGTGTTGCATCCCCTACCGCCAGAGGGATTCGACATTCTGAAAGCCAGTGATAGGGAGCTCAGTCATTACCGGCTCCCGCCGCGCCCCGATGCACGGCGTAGCCCCGAATTGCGCGCCTTTTGGGAGCGGATGTTTGCCCCACCGCTTTCCTTCATTACGCCAAAGCCCATACCGCTGGATGTGCGGCATCTGCTGCAACAGGGCGCCGGTGCCCATGGTACGGGGGCGACAGGCAGCGCCGCGCTGCAATTCACCCCAACCCGTTGGGGTACTAGCCAGAATTGGTCAGGCGCTGTTCTGAAGGCGCGTGATGGCATGCGCTTTCATCGCCTGGGTGGCCGATGGACGGTGCCGACACCAAGCAAGCCAACCGGCGTCTTTGCCAACACCAAGGCGCCAAACGGCACGTGGCAGGCTTCGGTTTGGCTTGGCTTCGATGGCTTCTTCCAATGGTCGAAGTCCTTGCCCCAGCTCGGCACCGTCTCGCAGGCGACGCCACAAAAGGATGGCAGCATCAAGCAGGAAACCTATGTTTTCGGCCAATGGTGGGTGCGCGGTGATCCCAAAAACAGGGAGGTGAAGATTGATGACTTTCCCACCGCGGCAGGCGATGAAGTCTACTGCGAATTGACCATGATGAGGGAAGGCCGGGAAGTCTATATGCATGTGGTCAATCGCACGCAGGGAACGATGGTCGGCTTTACCTGGTTCTCCGACAAGCGCTCACCCGATCAGAAAAAACCAGACTTGATTGATGCTCCAGCGGAAGGATGCACGGCTGCCTGGTGCCTGGAAAGGCCACTGACCCTGCCAACCGATCCCGACCCGATGCAGTATTTCATCATGCCGGATCTGGACAAGAACCCGGCATTGATGGGCGAATTGTTGGCGGAAATGCAGGACCCGAATGATCCGAATAATACGGTTGAACGTGATCTGACAGGCGCGCGCTTTATCCGCATGGTGGCTCGGCTAGAGGATCCAAAGGTGCCGCGCAGCGTCTTCCTGACATCACCTGTGCCGCCCAACCAAACTTTTGATGGTTCGTGGTTCAACATCGCGCAACTTGATCGGTAGGCTCGGTCACGGCCTAACACGAATGGGGCTGCGGCCAAGCATTGGGGCATAAAAGGATATCTGGTGCGACCTGATCGCAAGCTAAAATTCAGGCGGGCCAGATATCCGAATTTTTCGTGATAAAACCGGCTTTACCAGTTGCCGGCCCCTCAAACCCTTTCCTCCACCCTGAACCCGCGCGACGCCAACGGCAGGCTGTCCCGGCTGATGGCCGCGTTCTCACCGGGCGCGTTCATCGCCCCCCAGATGGCGTGGCGGTTTCGCTCCGCCATGCTGTCGGAAAGCTCCGCAATCCAAAGCGTATCCCGCGCCGCACCAAGGCGGCGGACCATGTCGCGATGCTGGTTGCGTGCCTCGGCGGTGGAAAGCGCCGGCAGGGTAAACGCCGCCATGCGTGGGTTCACGATGGCTGGCACAGGAAACTCTGCCCCGGTGTAGGGATTTCTGTCGCGCCGATCGAGCATCACGCGGCCTTCGCGAATGCCGTAAGCAGTGCCGCGCAGCAGCCGCCATAGCTGCCCCGCAACAAGCAGCCCAATATCCATGTAGGGCGCCGCGCCATCGGTGAGATCAACGCGGAGATATCGCGCGGTCACTGGTGCGGGCAGCACCAGCACGACATTCCCCTGGCTTTCATCTTGCGCCTCGGCATGCACCAGCCCGGTGTCAGCCAGCGTCACGCTGAAATTCGCGACATTCGAAAGCCGCGCTTGTACCATCGCCCCCGCGCCAAGCGTCGTGGAAATCAGCGCAACGCAATCCACCGGTACCTCCGACCCCAGATCGGCGGTAACGGTGGCGCTGCTCCCCGTCAACCGCGCCCGCCGTCGCGGCTGCGGGTCCTGCAGGTTCGTGATAGGCATGGTGGCGATGGTCTCAGCCTAAGCACCCACAAAGGTTCAGCCCGGCAGCCATTCAAACCAGCCCATGCCCAAAGCCGCATGGCTGCCCGCATTACAGGTTTCAGCAAGGGCTAGGATCGCGGCAAGGTCTTCCGTGATACCCTGAACGCGTATCTCTCCAACCCAGCCAAGCATGGGCACCGCCACATCACCGCGGTTGCGCGTGTGTCGTTGCCACTCCACACGGTCCCAACGCAACACATCAAGCAATGCCCCATCCATCGCAGCCCTGACGCGCGCATTAGCGAATTGCAGCTTGCATGCCTGCCAGGGCGCCATACGCGCAACACGGCCAAGCATGGCGGGCAAAACGGCCCCAGGCGAAGCGTGTTTCACCCCATGCCGACGCACCGAAAAAGGCGAGCGGAAGCGAATAAGCCCGCCCGTGACGCTGACAACATCCACAAAGCTGACACGCCCATGATCCACCCGTTCGGGTACGACACAGACGCGCAATGCGCGCGGCGCACCACGAATCGCGATACCTTGCCGCAAGGCATCCACCATTGCGTTGGCCGCTTCATCGCGCCAGGCGATCGCCGTGCCGAATACACGCAATTCCACCACAAGGTGCCGCCCTTCAAGCCAGGCGCGGATCACAATTGGCTTTGCCATTTCGTCAATATCGTGTGGCAATTGGCTGAATAGTACATCGTAAGGATGGGCGCGTGCGCGGCGCGTTAGCGTGCGTGGTTCCGCCTGCCGATGCAGCGCCGCACCAAAGGCACCGCGCACACGTTCAGCCAATTCTGGATAATCTTCCATATCCGCCGGGCGCGGGCAGATGAAGCGAAAGCTCTCAAACGTCCAAAGCTCAGCCAGTTCTCGCAGCCCCACTGCAAGGGGTGGTTCGCGCAAGCGCTGCACCAGCGCCGCAAGGTCCGCCCTTGCCATAGTGTCTTGCGAAAGCATTGCTGCGTCAGAATAGCAGAAAATCATCAGCTTCAGGCAGCTTGGCGCAGCCAAAGGCAAGGCTTGCGCGCCGCCCCGCTTCGGTCACGGCATAAACCCGCAGGCTATCATCCGGCCCCAAAAGCAGCGCCGCCTTACGCGCCAGGGCGCGCGCTTCCGCCAATGTCAGCCGCCCTTCAAATACGCTGCGCTGTACCCTATCCAGCGATTCTTCCAGCAGCGCTGCCAGCCTTGTCCGTGGCGCATCACGGCTGACATCATAGGCAAAGACGAAAAGATGCGAAGGCCGCGCCATTTCAGTAGTCCATCCGATAAGGTTCATACGCCGCGCCATCTTCGCAATAGGCGGCATAGGCAAGCGCCTGTTCTTCCAGAACACCCCGCCAGACCATTTTCGTGCCGCTGCGCTGGCCAGTCACCGGCCGTGCCACCCATGCCTCATAGCCGCGGATGCAGGCGCCATAGCCTTCCTGTGTCAGGCGCCACGAATCGCCCCAGGTTTCGAAATGCTGCCTTTCCAGAGCACGGCGACCAAACAGCGCAAGCGCACAGGCTTCAACAATGGGTGCGCGAAATTCTTCCATCAGGTCATGCACCAGCGCTTCCACGCCATCTTCCGCCGCGTGCAAGACGGCGAAGCCCGTATGCAGCCCGTGACGTTCCAGGGCCACTTCCATATCGCGCGCCAGCAGGCTGGAGAGCAGATCAAGTACCACATTCATCGCATCCTCCCCCCGTCTGCGTCGCCGCTGACCGCCGAAGAATTCCGGCTTGCCAAGGCTTGCGGCCAAAAGGGGCCAGTAAAGCGCTGCTGCTTCCCCTTCCTGGCCCATGAGCGCCGCGGGCGTATCCAGCCTTGGGTTCAACAAGGCCGCCCGCGCCATGCGACTGAGCCTTGGTGCCGCCTTGATAACGCCTGCCGTGAAATCATCCCCCTTGCGCCCGCGTGCCAGTCGCTTCAGTAGCGTCCGCTGAGACTGGATACGCCCCCCGACAATACTGCGCGCCAAGCCAAGCCGACGCGCCGGATCAAGTGCCACTGCCGCCTGAGCAAGCTGCCGGCGCGCCCGCCCGGACCCGGCTGGAGTCCAGCGCCCAAGCGCGCGCCCCCAGCCATCGGTGCGCAGCAGCACCGTATCCGTGGCGGCGGCAAGGTCTAGTGCTGCCGCATCCAGCCCCACCTGACGCCCCAGTTCAATTCGGTCCACCCGATGCGGCGCCAGGCGCAGCAGTGCCGATCCCTGTTCCTGCACCACAAAGCTTTCCCCCTCAGCGCTCAGGGATCGGCCTGGCTGCAGCACATAAAGCACGCGCTGGCGCGCGGCCCATCGGCCGGGCGCTTCACGCGCTGCATCGGGTTCCTGTAGGTCCTGGTCTTCATCTGCGGCATCCGCCAGAGCCATGGAAGCCTTCAGTGCGGCTTCATCCGGGAAGTCATCCGGCGGCACTTCCTTCACCACCATGCCCTTGACGAAAAGATGGCCCAGAAAGCGCAGCCCCTGATCAAAGCTGGTGATGCGAGACCGCGCCGCGTTCAATTCAAGCCCATGTTCCGCCAGCAGCGCGGCCATGCGTGCCAAGGCATCTTCTGCCATGGCCTCATTCTTACAAAGAATGACGAAATCATCGGCGAAGCGCACCAGGCGCAAACCACGCCCCATGATCGCTTCATCCACATCATCAAGGTATAGATTGGCCAGCAGCGGCGATAGCGGAGAGCCCTGGGGCAGGCCGCGCCCGGCAAGGCTGTGATGTTCCAACCACGTGCCAATCAGGTCCAGCAGCGGCGCATCATCAACCGATCTTTCAAGCCGCGCCAGCAACCTGTCATGCGGGATGCGTTCGAAATAGCGCTGGATATCGCCATCCACCACCCAGCGGAATCCATCACGCCGATGCTTGGCCACGCGCTGAATGGCCTGCATGACAGATCGCCCCGGGCGATAGGCGAAGCTGGCATCTTCAAATTCAGCATCGAGCAAAGGGGTCAGGATTTCGGCCACTGCCGCCTGGGCGATGCGGTCCTGGATGGGGGGAATATCAAGCGGCCTGGTACCGCCATGGCGCTTGGGGATCAGCACCCGGCGTACGGGCCCCGGCGTGTAATGCCCATGCCTGAGGTCATGGGATAGGCGAGAAAGCCGGCCATGGGCGGTGGGTTCAAAGCGCTGGATGGTCACGCCATCCCCCCCGGCGGCGCCATTATTGGCGCGCACCTTTTCCCAGGCGGACCAGAGGGTTTCATGGCGGGTTGCCTGATCAAAGAGGCTATTTGGCGCAAAGCGCGGCGGCGGCATCCAGCCTTGTGTCAGAGCAGTTTTCGTGCTTTTTTCCACGGACATGTTAAAATTATCTCCAATGACCACAAAATTTCTTGATATCGTGGAAATTAGAGCCTCAGCAATTGTATTGACAAGTGGTTACAAGGCGTGGGAGCCTTCACGTGTTCCATGAGCACGTGGATTGCGACCCTCTCAACACATGGCCAAGCACAGCAACCGAGCCTTCACGTGTTCCATGAGCACGTGGATTGCGACCAGTATACACGAGAATGCTCGAACATAATTGAGCCTTCACGTGTTCCATGAGCACGTGGATTGCGACGATAGACTGTATCATCCTGTCTCGCGCAACAGAGCCTTCACGTGTTCCATGAGCACGTGGATTGCGACGCGTTGCAGTGCTTTAGGGGTCCCGTCGAACGGAGCCTTCACGTGTTCCATGAGCACGTGGATTGCGACCATGGTGGTTTGCCCTTTCGAGGCATGATGAGAGCCTTCACGTGTTCCATGAGCACGTGGATTGCGACGATGGTCATGTTTTCAAGTCAACCAGGAGACGAGCCTTCACGTGTTCCATGAGCACGTGGATTGCGACCATGGCAGAATCCTTTTCGGGCAGGAGAGGAGAGCCTTCACGTGTTCCATGAGCACGTGGATTGCGACCGCTGGACATTGAGGCACTCCATTTTCTATGGAGCCTTCAGGTGTTCCATGAGCACGTGGATTGCGACGCCTTTTGGTTAGCCATTGTGAACCGCCCCGGGTTTGTCGGAGGCTCCAACTTCCAAATAGGATGGAGCCGTTATGAGCAAGACGACGAACAAATTCTCCCCTGAAGTCCGTGCCCGAGCG
>Ga0315906_10007001_pt1 | contig 13800 bp, 10 predicted proteins | sample LakEriMetagenome_4_FD_203526 | JGI IMG/M metagenome (GOLD analysis project Ga0315906, IMG submission 203526) | Freshwater fungal communities from buoy surface, Lake Erie, Ohio, United States - Buoy 2 MA122 | ecosystem: Environmental > Aquatic > Freshwater > Lake > Lake biofilm | place: USA...
GAGATAAGAAGCTATAAGCTTGGACTTCCAGATGGTGAGTGGAAATCATACGATGAATTGGGTGAGCCCGTACTTTTCACAACCTTCAGGGCTGGAGTTGAAGTAAAATTTGATGGCACCAGGATAGATAAATAATCAAGATTTTTCTACAAGTAATTGATTTTTAGTATTATTAACCTTATATTGGGGTTGGTGTAAAGTAAAACACAACTCAATAATCACTAGGTTTTTTAAATAATTGAAATTCAATAATATATAATATCATATACCGGTTTATGGCAAGACACATTTTAACCACAATCTTGATTTTAAGTTGTTTCCTAGTTAATGCTCAGAATAACAGTCCAATTGTTAGAGCAGAAAAACTGAGGAAAGCTTTTGCATACAGCGATGCTATTCCATTATATCAAATAGTGCTCGATAAGACACCCAATAATACCGATGCATTAAGAGGAATAGCTGAATGTTATCGGATGAACAACCAAACCGAACAAGCCGAAACCCATTACAGATCGTTGATGAATACGGGTTCCGCCAACACCAACGATAAGTTACACATGGCTCAAATGTGTATGGCGAATGCGAATTATAATGACGCCCAGAAATATTTCACCGAATATGTAGCTACTGCATCTAACGACGATCGTGCAAAAAACCAACTTAGTGCTATTGGTAAATTAAATGAACTATTGAAGGATAGTGTTAGATTCCAACTGACCCCATCCAATATGAACACCCCCAACTCTGACTTCTGTCCGGTTCGATTTGCAGATGGTTTTGTTATTGTGTCTTCGCGGCAAGAAGATGCTTCAAAAGGAAAAACGCACACATGGACAGGCGACCCATTTTTATCGCTCTATTACGCAAAGGGTGATTTAGAAAGCAAACCCTCCGTATCCAAGTTTGCAAACGAATTGAGATCTGTTTACAATGATGGCCCCGTATCCTTCAATCCTCAAGGTGACGAAGCTTTTTTCACCAGAAACAACTCGAAAACACCTTTTAGAAACGACAAAACAGTACGCCTCAAAATAGTAGTTTCCAAGTTAGCTGATGGAAAATGGGGAGAACCATTAGAATTGCCTTTCAATCGAGCGCAGTATAACACCGCACACGCCTGCTTATCTAAAGACGGCACGCGACTTTATTTCTCATCAGATATGCCAGGCGGATCGGGTGGCATGGACATTTACTATTCCGACAGAAATGCCAACACCTGGAGCGAACCCGTTAACATGGGAAAAGCTATCAATACTTCCGGTAACGAAGTATTTCCATATGTGGGCCCCGATGGTCTTTTCTATTTTTCATCCGATGGTTGGCCGGGACTCGGCGGGTTGGATTTGTTTAAGACAGATTTGAATCAATCAAACAACGAACCACAAAACCCAGGCTATCCTCTCAATACCCATAAGGACGATTTTGGAATTTGGTTGTCATCTGATTTAAAAACGGGATTGATATCATCCAACCGAAAAGGTGGTATGGGAGACGATGATATTTGGAATATACGCTTTGTGAACAAAATGGTCATATTCGGAGTTGTTGCGGAGAAACAAACACGAATACCCATACCCAATGCAGTGGTATATCTCAAAGACGAATTTGGAAACACAGCAGGTGTTTCCACTTCCGACTCCGATGGAAACTATTCCGTCGTTGGAGAATTCAATACGAAATACACAGTTACCACCAACCCCGACGGCTATTTTGCGGGCTCTGAAACATTTTCAACCGCGAACGCATCCAACGACTCTATGCGCGTAGATCTTCTATTGGAGAAAATCATTATAAATAAACCTATTGTTTTAGAGAACATCTATTATGACCTTGATAAATGGAACATTCGCCCAGATGCGGCCTTAGAGCTTGATAAATTGGTGGCCATACTTAAAGACAATCCTAAAATCATCATAGAACTTGGCTCACACACAGATAGTCGTGCCCCAGACAATTACAACATGACCCTGTCTGATAAAAGAGCCAAATCGGCAGCCGACTATATCGTTAAAATAGGAGGCATTGATCCTACAAGGATCACCGGTAAGGGGTATGGCGAATCCATGCTAGTCAACGGTTGTAAGAATAATGTAAAATGTTCAGAAGCTGACCATCAGAAAAACAGAAGGACCGAATTTAAGGTTATTAGTCAGTAGTCTGTTTTCCTAAAGGAAGACGACCCTTTGCATGAAAAAACACGAATTCGTTTTTGTTAAATCCCTTATTGCCGCATTTATTTTTTGGCTCGGGTTTTTGTTTGCATCCTTACCTGAAACTGGTGAGTTTGCGCGCTTGGGGTATTTCAAACAAAACAAATTCAAGAAAATTCCCCTCAGGGATCGAATAGACAAGGCTATCGAACAAGAATTTGAGCTTACAAAGGATCCGTCTTCCAATACGGTTCCCAGAGAAAGGTTGTTGCAGGCATACGCTTATGCCGAGCAGATGCGGCGCCAAATGTCATCGAACCGGATGACGGGAGCAATCTCAATGAATTGGACAGAACGCGGCCCAGACAATGTTGGCGGCCGTACCCGCGCCATCTTGTTTGAGCCTACCGACCCTACCGGAAATACGGTATGGGCAGCTGGTGTTGGTGGAGGGTTGTGGAAAACCACTAACATTTCTGCAACAACACCTATTTGGACTCCCATAAACGACCTTTTTGACAATATCGCCATAGTGTCTATGGCTTATAATCCTACCAACACCAACATTCGTTATTTTGGAACAGGCGAAGGTTTTTTCAATGCCGACGCCATTCGCGGAAGCGGTATATGGAAATCAATAGATGGAGGAAACACATGGTCGCCTCTTCCCTCTACCACTACAAGCGCCTCCTTTCGGTATGTCCAAAAAATAGTCGTACACCCTGTCAATGGTCATGTATTTGCTGCTACCAGAGCTGGGCTTTTCCGTAGTGTTGATGCGGGTGCCACATGGACCAAAGTGTTGGGGGCCGGAACCGGAGCGTCAAACGATGCTGTGAGCGATTTGGAAATTACATCCAACAATGTGCTTATAGCAGCAATTGGTATGTTCAGCACAGATGGAATTTATCGTTCTTCAACCGGTGCCGCAGGCTCGTGGACCAAATTGAATGTGGCGGGAAGTGGATTTCCAACGACTGGGATTCAACGAATAGAAGTGGCTTGTGCGCCCTCAAACGCCAACATGATTTATGCCGTAACCCAGAACACCACCAATGGGGCAGGAGGTTTTTATCAATCAACAGATCAAGGAACCACATGGACCACACGAACATTGCCAACAGACGCCGATGGAGGCATAGGCGCTGACTTTACCAGAGGCCAAGCATGGTATGATTTGGCATTGGCTGTTGATCCGAATAATGATAACACACTTATGGTTGGAGGCATAGACCTCTTCAAATCCATAAACGGGGCATCAACATGGCAACAGGTCTCACATTGGTATGGCGGTTTCGGCTATCAGTATGTGCATGCCGATCAACACACCATCGTATATCAACCGGGAAATTCAAGTCAAGTTCTTTTTGGCAACGATGGAGGCGTGTTTAGAACAACCAGCGGAACACAGGCCATACCAGCCATCGTATCCAAAAGCGACAACTACAATGTAACGCAATATTATGCCTGCGCCATGCACCCTACGGCATACACTAATTATTTTTTAGCTGGTGCGCAAGATAACGGATCTCACCAGTTTGCTTCAGGAGGGATCAATTCGATTGTAGAGGTGACCGGCGGAGATGGCTGCTTCACCCATATAGATCAAGACCAACCTCAATTCCAATTTACATCCTATGTTTATAATAATTACTACCGTTCTACAAACGGTGGCGCAACCTTTTCAGGCATCACCAATAACAACAATGGTTCTTTTGTAAACCCATCCGACTACGACAACATTAACAACAACCTATATGCCGCTAATGGAAACGGCAACTACTATCGATTGCTCAATGCGCCAGCCGCAAACACACTAACATCTGTAGCTGTAACCGCATTCAATAATGGGAGGGTTACACATGTTTCTGTTTCACCAAACACAGCGAACCGCGTTTTTTTCGGACTTAGCAACGGACAAATCGTAAGAGTGGATGATGCGCACGCAACCATCGTGGCAACCAACATCACCGGAGCGGGTATGCCAACAGGCTCTGTTTCGTGCATTGCAATTCAAAATGGAAACGACAATCATTTGTTGGCCACCTATTCCAACTATGGTGTTACAAGTGTTTGGGAAACCACCAATGGCGGCACTTCATGGACAGCTGTAGAGGGTAATTTGCCTGATATGCCTGTCCGATGGGCACTTTTCAACCCACAGAATGCAACGCAAGCATTGCTGGCAACAGAGATAGGTGTTTGGTCTACCGATTTGCTCAACGGGGCCTCTACGGTTTGGGGTCCATCAAATAACGGCTTGGCCAACACCAGAGTCGACATGCTGCAAATAAGAAGCAGTGATAATCTGGTTGCAGCAGCCACACATGGACGAGGCTTGTATACATCCGATGTTTTTGCATCTCCCTATGCGGATTTCGTATCTGATAAAACCGTCATTTATGGAGGAAAAACAATTCAATTCACCGATGTGAGCTACAGGTCAACTTCTTGGTTTTGGGATTTTGGCGATGGAACCACATCTACTCTGCGCAACCCAACGAAGACTTACAACGCCGCGGGCGTTTACAATGTTTCACTTACAATAAACAACAATGCCGCGCTGAGCAAGACCGTTAATAACGCTGTGCATGTGCTTCCCAACAAGGGAATTCCATTCTTAACCGGTGACGGAGGAAACTTTGAAACCAACCCTTTGTTTTTCGCATCCGAAAGAATTGCAGGAACCCCTTTTGAAAGAGGAAACTCTGCAGTGGCATCTAAAAATGGCACCCAAAGCGGAACTTTCGCTTGGGTAACCGGCCTGACCGCCGCCAATTATGTGAACAATTCCGATGCAAGATTGTGGACGCCCAACTTCAACTTTGCGGTTCCCGGAACATATACCTTCTCGTTTTATAGAAAAAACGCTTTCGAGTTACAGTGGGACGGGTTCATCATAGAGTACACCACGGATCGAGGCGACACATGGCTTCCATTGGGAACCACCACACAAGTCAACTGGTATGACTTCGCAAACACAGCAGGTCAAACGGCTTTTCCAATTAATCAAGCCTATTTCAACGCCACCCGTTCCTCTTATACCCTTGCACAATATGATGTTTCATTTTTATCGGGCAATACATCGGTTGGGTTCCGCTTCAGATTCAAAAGTGATACAGAGGTAACCGCCGTCGGACTTGCCATCGATAACTTTTCCATTACTGGACCCACAACGGTTCCGTTACCCGTTGAGTTGCTTTCATTTGAAGGCGAGGCGCTCGAAAGAGAAAACAGACTTCGTTGGATTACGGCATCCGAAACAAACAATGAACGATTCGATATAGAGCGATCATTGGATGGAAAAAGCTTCATACGAATTGGCAGTATTCCAGGACGAGGAAATGCAAACGGATTGTATCAATATGATTTTTCAGATTATGTGCAAAACGCCGTAAACTACTACTATCGTCTTCGGCAGGTGGATTATGACGGTGAAACAGAAACCACCAATCCCATTATTATCAGAAGGGCTGTGTCTTCAGCCATAACGGTTTATCAATCTACTTTGACAGACAACATCAACATTGAATTAGGCGACCCTGCCCCACTGGAGATGGAACTATATGACCTGTCTGGGAAAAGGGTTTTTAAGTATAATAGCAACGCTTCCAAAACGGCGCATTCAATTGCTTGTCCTGTTCCCGTGGGAGTCTATATAATTCGTATTCGAAGCGGATCAGAAACGCTTGTCCAAAAGATTTTCAAAGGCGGCAAAAGCTAGCGCCTTCGCTTCTTTCCCTTTGGGACATGAAAGCCGAATTCCTTTTCGAAGCTTCTTGCTGAAGGAACACTATCTCCAACCAGTACGAAGTCGATTTGTTTTTTAGAAAGATCCGTTGATTTGATGGAAACTTTTATTTCATCACCCAATGCGAAAACTTTTCCTGTGCGATGGCCGATGATTCTGTAATTCTCCTCATCCAACTCATAGAAATCGTTTCCGATGTCACGAAGTCGAACCAGGCCTTCGCACTTGTTTTCGATTAACTCCACAAAGAATCCCCATTCGGTAACTCCGGAAATAATACCATCGAACACCACGCCCTTTTTGTCTTGAAGAAACTGCACCTGCTTGTACTTGATGGATGCCCTTTCGGCTTCTGAGGCTTTGATCTCCATATCTGTGCTGTGCTGGCACTTTTCCTCGAGCGGAGGCCTTTCGGCCGATTTACCCTTTGTTAAATAATGTTCCAACAAACGGTGCACCATCACATCGGGATAGCGTCTTATAGGCGAAGTGAAATGGGTATAATAATCGAACGCCAAGCCATAATGGCCAATGTTTTCGGTGGTATATACCGCCTTGGCCATGGTGCGTATGGCAAGTTGCTCCAATACATTTTGCTCTTTCTGGCCTTTTACATCTGCCATCAGTTTATTTAAGGACTTGGCTATTTCTTTGTCGTTGTTTGTTTTCACCTTGTATCCGAACCTTCCTGCGAAGCGGGAAAAGGTTTCCAGTTTTTCAGGGACGGGAGAGTCGTGTATCCTATATACAAATGAAAGCTTCTTTGTTGTCGAGTCGCCAGACCTATCCTTCGCGTAAACGCCACCATGCTTTCCTATGAATTCGGCTACTTTTCGGTTAGCTAGCAGCATGAATTCTTCGATAAGCTTGTTGGAGTCTTTGTTTTCTTTCGTAAAAACCCCTAGCGGGTTGCCCTTGTCATCCAATCGAAACTTAACCTCTACTTTTTCAAAGGTGATGGCTCCCTTTTTAAAGCGCTCTTCACGCATTTTTTTCGCAAGCCGATCCAATAACAAGACTTGTGAACTGAAATCTCCTTCTTTGGTTTCTATGACTTTTTGGGCCTCTTCATAAGTGAACCTGCGGTCGGAGTGAATGACTGTTCTACCAAACCATTCCTCCAAAACCTCTGCGTGATCGTTGATTTTAAAAATTGCTGAAAAGCAGAGCTTATCCTCGTTGGGCCTTAAAGAGCAAACATGGTTCGAAAGCTTTTCGGGAAGCATGGGAATAACGCGGTCTACCAGATAAACGGAGGTAGCACGATCCAGCGCCTCATCATCCATTTTACTTCCTTCGCGCAGATAATGTGAGACATCCGCGATGTGTACACCGATTTCATAAACACCATCCGACAGGGTTTGCACAGACAAGGCGTCGTCGAAGTCTTTGGCATCAACAGGGTCGATGGTAAAAGTGGTAGCGTATCGCATATCGCGGCGCTTTTTGATTTCAGCGGATGGAATTTCAAATGGTATTTTTTCGGCTTCGCGCTCTACATCTTCTGGAAAACGAATCGGAAAGCCGTATTCCACCAATATGGCGTTCATCTCCGCATTGTTTTCTCCGGGCTCTCCAAGTATTTCAATGATTTCGCCGGTTGGGTTTTTTGCACCTGGCAGCCATTCCACAATGCGCCCCACGGCTTTCTGTCCCTCCTTGGCGCCTTTAAGGTTTTGAAGCGGTATGAACAAGTCGATGCTGTTTCTTCCGCCATCCGTAACCAAGAAAGCGAATTTTGGGAGGATATTCACGCGTCCCACTAGTTCCGTCTTGGAGCGCTTGATTATTTCCACAACCTTCCCGGCCCGCTTACCGCTTTTCTTAACAGCAGATAAAAGCACTTTGACCGTGTCGCCACTCATTGCATTAAGCGAATGCCCCGGAGCGATGAAAATATCATCTTCAAACATATCGTTCATCACATAAGCCACACCGGTGGAAGTGATATCAATAACCCCTTCTATGAATTGTTGAACAGGCACGGCTTTGAACCGACCCCTATCCGTTTCCACCAGATCTCCGTCAACCACCATCTCGTACATCAGGTCGTTTAAAAGCGTTCTGTTGGCGCTCCGGTCATCATCGAAAAAAGTTTTAGTAAAAAGCACAGGGTGCTCCTGCGAGATCAATCGCAGAAGTTGCTTATAGTTGAAATTGCGTGTAGGGTGTTTGGCGAAAATCTCCTTAAGTAGAAGTTTCATGGCGCCACGATGGTCGTTAGACGCTGCCAATTTCTTTTTGGACATACTCAAAGATAAGGCGATATGGACCGTTTTAGCCACGCTACCCTTAAAATTCAAGCACCGGAGTCGACTTGGAGCCACCTTTCGCATCCGTTCCTTAACTTTGGGATCATGTATAAAAACACCATCAACGACAGCCACACCTTTTCCATGGAGCCAGGCAAAGACGGCCTAATGACCATCAATGGCGAAAAGGTGTTTCCAAATATCATCGCCATTCGTCCGGGATTGTTTCATGTTATTATTGATGGACGCAGCACGGAGGCAGAGGTTATGTCTGCCAATTCCACAGAGAAAACCTTTCTGATCCGCATACATGGAAACATCTACAAGGTACAGGTTGCAGATCGTTTTGATGCCCTTTTGCGTGACATGGGAATGGACATGGCACAATCTCGTAAAGCTTCAGACATGAAAGCCCCCATGCCAGGATTGGTATCGGAAGTGGCCGTTGAAGAAGGACAGACCATAAAGAAGGGCGACAAGCTGATTGTTTTAGAGGCAATGAAAATGGAAAACATCCTCAAGGCTCCGGAAGACGGGGTGATAAAGAAAGTGGTGGTTTCCAAAGGCAAAACAGTAGAGAAGAACGAGGTCTTGATTACCTTTCAATAGTTATAATCATTATGGAAAATTCGAGAAGAAAATTCATCAAAGTGGCAGGACTTGCAACTTTGGCGGGAGCTGCACTTAAAACAAGTGCCTTTGTACCGGAGCCGAACAAGGGCCAAGAGCCCTTTACATTGGCGCCACTTCCTTATGCTGCAGATGCTTTGGAGCCACACATTGATAAGCTCACTATGGAAATACACCACGGCAAACACCACAAGGCCTATGTAGACAATCTCAATAAGGCTGTTGCCGGCACCGCTCTTGCGGGGATGACTTTGGAAAAGATCATGTCGAACATATCAACTCATCCTGTGGCTGTCAGAAACAACGGCGGCGGACATTATAATCACACCCTTTTTTGGAAGTTTCTTTCTCCTGCCGGAGGAGGCGAACCATCAGGTAAAATAGCCGAAATGATAAATCGAGATTTTGGCAGCTTTGTAGCGCTCAAAGAAAAGTTTAACAGCGCCGCAATGTCGAGGTTTGGTTCGGGATGGGCTTGGCTGGTGTTGAGGGATGGCAAGCTTGATGTAGGCAGCACACCCAACCAAGACAACCCTTTGATGGATGTTTCTGAAATCAAAGGAAAACCTCTTTTGGCGCTCGATGTATGGGAGCACGCCTACTATCTCAAATACCAGAATCGTCGAAAAGATTTTGTGGAAGGTTTTTGGAAACTGGTAAACTGGGGCGAGGTAAACAGGATGCTTGGAAAGTAAAAAAGAACCAAAATCAATTAAAAGGCTTCCGCTTTTCTCCCGATCATCTGTAAAAACGAAAAAAATGAAAAACCTATTCCTTGCCGCGTGTTTGCTTTCTTCTATGAACACCTTCGCACAATGGACTACAAACACGCTACTCAATACCGACATTAAAGATTCGGTGGGTTTCGAGGAAACAACACCTCTGACAGCCACCACAATTGATGGTCGCACATGGATTAGTTATTTTTCAAATTATGGTGGCGGATATGAGATGCGATTGCAGTTGCTCGATACATTAGGCAACCGGTTATTGGGCAGTAACGGAATGCTTGTTAGCAACCAGCCTCAATCTACTGCGCTTTTTCGATATGATCTGAAGGCTGATGCTTCCGGTAATGCTATTGTTGCTTTCCAGGACATCCGCTCTGGCGGGAATATGCAGGTAGTGGCTTATAAGGTCGACCAACTAGGTAATCAGTTGTGGGGGACAAATGGAATACAATTAATTGATCCTATTGCTACAGAGGGAATCGCGCCATCAATCGGTTTTACCAACACGGGTAATGTGCTAATCGCATGGAACAGCACAGGAAACAACCCCAAGTGGGTGTCGTTAACAAAACTTGATTCCTTGGGAAATCCGCTTTGGCCCAATACGGTGCGTGTAATAGATTCTTTGTCTAATAAAAAATACTCAAGACCGACAATGGTTCCGTGTGATGCCGATGGATGCATTATTCAGTATGTAGAGGAAACGGGCTTTGGTTTGGGCGTTTCTAACATCTATGCTAAAAGGCTTGATATTAACGGAGCATCAGTTTGGCCGGCTCCAGTACATGTGTCAACGAAAACCACATCCTTTTTCTTTTTCATAAAAGCCATTGCTGATGGCAATGGCGGTTATTATACAGCATTCAACACATCCGATGCATCCAACCCATCACTAAACGATGTGTATGTTCAACATGTGGATGCTAATGGAAACCTTTGGAACGCAACTGGCAACAGCGCGTGCAATACGCAAGGAATAAACCGGTTTTTTGCCAACGGGAAACTGGATGCAAACGGAACGGGCTTTTGGGTGTTACTCAAAGCAACCGATGGCAACCAATCCCAATCTGGCGTTATCGTACAATCATTCAATTCTCAAGGCAATACTTTGCTCTCACCTGCCGGCTCCGTGATGGTGCCTATCTCTCCTGCGTATGATGATCCGTATGATTTATCAATCACTTCGGATGGAGTTATTGCATTCTATTATTCAGGTATAAATCCATCGCAAACCATTAAAGCTGTAAAGTGCGATTTGTCCGGCGCTCCCATGTGGCAAGGCGCCTCCACCGACATATGCACACGGGTTTCTGGAAAGGATGATTTATCGGCTGGAGCCTATAGCAACGGTCAGGTGGTTGTGGCTTGGATGGATAATCGCAACGACAATGGCATTTATGCACAAAAAATCAATAACGACGGAAGTTTGGGCAACCCATCAGTAGGTGAAATTGAATTGTCGGATATGCAGCTTTCGATTTTCCCCAATCCCACCGCAGACTACCTTGTTTTGTCACAAGATGCAGATGCGCCAATGAATTGGATGCTTACGGATGTAGATGGAAAAACACAGATGGGAGGAATGGTGGCCCAGCAACATCAAATCGACTTGCGTAGTTTGCCAGGGGGCATATATTTATTAAAAATGCAGCGAAGCGAAACGGTGTATTATAAGCGAATCATTAAGCTCTAGTACATCAATCGGCAAGCTCTTTCATGGTCGACGATATCACCTCGCCATAGCTAGCACCGAATGTGGCAGCGCACCATTTTAGCAGGAGCGTGCGTTGTTCGCCTTTCAACCACATCATGGCCTTTTGAAGTTCTTTTTTGAACAACACAGGGTCAAAACTCACCTTCGTCAATATCTCTTTTGAATATTCCAGCATGGCTTTTAGAACACTACAAAGCTACGGCTGCGGGAAAAGGCAATGGATGCAAAAAAGCGGTGGATATTACACCCGAATTACATTATTTTTCACCCCAGCGGTAAGAATCCTGTTGGAGGCCAGCCAGATCAACTACCCTGTCGATGACCGTACTTGCAAGGGCTTCAAAGGTTTGTGGGCGACTATAAAAAGAAGGGCTAGCCGGACAAATGATACCCCCTGCCTCGGTTACTGCTTTCATGTTTTGGATATGAATTAGGCTGATAGGCGCATCTCGTGTTACAAGAATCAGTTTTCTTCGCTCCTTAAGCACGACATCGGCGGCGCGCGTCATTAAGTCGTTTGAAATACCTGTAGCTATGCGGGCTAGCGTGCCCATAGAACATGGGCAAACAATCATGGTTCCGAATCGTGCGCTGCCGCTGGCAAACGGCGCCATGAAATCGTCTTTGCCATAAAACCGAAAAGAGTAATTGGAGTAATCTTCGTTTCCGAGTTCATATCTCCAAACATCTTTGGCATTATCGGACATAACCACGCCAACGGATTCAATCTGGTTGGAAAGAGACTGCAATTTATCGAACAACACCTTAGCATAAATCGCACCACTGGCACCACCAACACCGACTACAATTTTGTGTTTTTCCATCATTCTACTTTGGATTTATTATTGAATCGGTATTGTAGAGCAAACATCAATACAGTGTTATATTGTCCAAGGTTAAGTTGATAGGTTTGGCCACTGAGATGCGGTCTTATGGGCAACATTGAAGTTTCGAAGCGGCTCACAATCGACCAGTTTTCGGTTAAGTTATAAAGCATGCCGACTGCTGCACTAAGCTCCAGTTTATCAAAAGGACGGGGTTCGCTCCACACAAAGGGGCCTAACTCATTTTCTTCCTTGTAGGATACCAAAACACCAATAGCTGGGCCCGCTTCGAGGGCAAACCTTTTCGAATGTTTGTATTGAAGCAAAAGAGGAATTTCAATATAGTTCAATCGGAGCAGGTATTCAGTGTAATCGCCTTTGTCGGGATAGGCCTTTTTGCGACTTCCTTTTTGAGCGAACAGAATTTCTAAGTTAAGGTCTACTTTACCCGAGATAGGTATACCAACCACGCCCCCAAGCACGCCTCCGAGCTGGTCGAAGCCTGCAAGGTTATCGCCCGAAACCTGAGTCGCTGTAATGCCTCCTTTGACGGCCGCATGAAATGATTGAGCAGATGCTGCTGCGGAACCAAACAAAAGGAAAATTAGAAGCAGGCGAAAATACATGTAGGTCTAGCTTATGGTTGTAACAAGCAGCCTACTCCAGATGTTTCTGCTCAACTTGTAAAATCTCTTTTGTGGTTTCGTTGAAAATAACAGCTACAATTGACATGTGGCGGGCCACCCATTCGGATTTTAAATTTGTATTATAGTCAAGAAACACAAAGTTGCCGTCTGTTGTATTGGAAAGCAGATCACCATATGTGCCATTAATAGATCCCCTCAACACCTCTCGATGGACATAGTTTTCTACATCGCTAGGAGTGGCGGAATAATCTTTTTGCCACTTGACGATGCTGTCTTCTACCAAATATAAGCTTAGCCTGTGAGGTCCTAACAAATCTTCTTCGTAATCTATTTGTACGGTTGTATTCAGGTTCCTTGAAGCAGAATCATATTCGGTTTCGAGATTTAGCCTTACAGGCAAGGGGTCGGTTGAGTTTAATACATTTTCAACTTCGGCCGCCCAAGCTCCTTTGGAGATAATATAACTGCCATTGATCTTTTTTCTATTTATCATTCCGTTTGGGTTACCGACAGCGGAAATTCCAAAATCGGTGTCGAGTTGAACACCCTCTGGGCACTTGAAATCGTAAGTGTATTTAGGTGGCGTAAGTCTAGCAAAAAAGCCAGCATGTATTGCCATCACCACAACCCGGTCTCCATAATCTTCTTTTATCTCATAAGCCAATTTTGAAGCCTCAGGACAAAAGCCACATTGGTGGCCTGTAAAATCCTCTATGAGGACTTTTCTTTCGCCGGGGGTCACAACAACAGGCTTGCGATATGGGCCAGATATTTTTTCGCAAGAACTTAGAAAAAGTCCTAGTGAAACCAGGATAAAACAATAAATAGGGGCTTTGTTTTTCATTATCAGAAGGAGCTTGTAATTGACAAAGAGAAACCGTTGGATGCTGGGACATTTCTGCATACGCCTCCTACACAAAGGAGACCCTCGCGCTGTTTTCCATATCCCATAGAAATCCGGTTGGCACCGCGGGTATAGCCTAGAGAAGCGCTCCAGTAGTGGATGCGGTTTTTGCTATCATCGTTGCCGTAGTTATATTCATCGAATATCGCGAAAAACCAATTTGGAGAAACCGAGTATTCCAAAAGAGCCAAAGCCCA